>Ga0065711_1037015_pt1 | contig 20304 bp, 18 predicted proteins | sample Hoacrofraction12_FD_59098 | JGI IMG/M metagenome (GOLD analysis project Ga0065711, IMG submission 59098) | Hoatzin crop microbial communities from Cojedes, Venezuela - Epithelial fraction 12 v2 (version 2) | ecosystem: Host-associated > Birds > Digestive system > Esophagus > Crop | place... | reverse complement strand
CCCAGGCGCGTGGGTGCGGGGCCCGCCGGGCTGGGCCCGCTGGGTCGCCGGGGCCTTAGGGCGCAAGACGGGTTCGTCTTTCCTTACTCTTCAGTCTCGGGCTTGCCCGTCCTTCTCTGCCTTACTTGTGTCTGTGCGTGAAGAGAACGTACATGCACGCTCAGAGATAAATCTGTATACCACGAATTATCCAACCGCCTCTGTGTTAACAGCCTGCCCATTTAAGTTAAAAACTAGACAAAATCAGTGCTTCTTAGTTGATGACTGACTTCAGTCCTCTGAGAAGAAAAGTTTGACTTCCGTGTGCTTAGTGCCAAGAGGGGTTATCTTATTTCAGCAGCAATCTCGCCGTGGGTTTGGGGAGGTAGGGTTCATACACTGTCAGATGCACTGTAGCTCTTTGAAGCAACCAGCAATAAGCCAGAACATTGAAAAATGGAAGCAGACAGTGCAAAAAATAAAGCATGGTAACAGACTGTGCTCTGGGTTCCCCACACACACTGCTATACGCAGCAGCTTAATGTTCCAATACACAAAACAGCAGAAAACAAAACTCAAGCTGAGCATATTTTACCTCCTTGAAGATGACATTGCAAATGTATTTTTTAGAATTAAAATAGCATAGCTGTTTGCAGAGCTTATAGTCACCACAGTGAAAGGAACGGATGGACAAATGCATTTTGCTACCATTAATTTTCCTACGTAATCTTCATACCAAAAGACCAACTAGCCTTTGGGAAGGCACTTGTGTCGATAATTAAAATCCCAAATGTATGAGATAAGCTGAGTGCAAAATGCCAAGCACTTTATCATCTGCAAACCAAAAGATGCGGGGCCGGTCTGCTTCATGGAACCAAATAGGAAGGTGGGACTGGTAAGAAAGCCTAAGGAAAGACTGTTAGAACACATGCGCACTAATTACAGGAAAAGCAAAAATTCCTTGTCTGTGCAGAAGTTTAAACCAGATAAAGGAAACACATAGAGCTCAATTGTTGTAGTTGTCTTTTCGGGTTGTATCTGAGGGCCGCACAGGCGTTTGCCTGTGTTTGATCACAGATGTGACCAAAGTTATGCCGGGTATATATTTTTTTAAAATTTTGGATTTAATGTAATTTGTTCAAAATTGTTCAAAATTGTAGGAATACAGAAGAAAGTTACAGGATGTTTGCAAATTTTCATGAGAGTAGGTGTTGATGTGGGTATATGGTGATCAGAGTATGGTAATTCTGCAGAGAAAGCACGGGTTGCGGTGAGGCACTTGGGATGCGCACTGGGAAGGCTTCTACCTCTGGGTATCATCCTGCCCAGTGAGGTCCCCAGAATGCCTGTCAGCGAGGCTGAGGGGGCTTACACGCAGCGTGACTCTGATCCATAGCGGGGTGGCTGCAGGATTGTGAGCTGGCATGGGAAAGTATGTCCCCGCTCAGACAGCAGTCTGCTTGCGGAGCTTTTCAATGACACATCGACGCTTCTTATTCTGCATATTTGGTATTAAGCTCATTAAATAGATACCTTGTAGTTCTCACCCTCTATATAATACATATATATGTATTTTGTGTGTATGTAAACACTCAGAATGGGCCAAAGTCAATATTTACTGCCTGACCCCATGTATCAGGATGTACTTGCAATGCACTAATGAAGTACAGAAGACAAACGGAGACTTTTTCTAAATGGATGATTTATTTTCATTTCCTCAAAAGAAGTTTGAAGAGAGGCAACGTCTGAGCTTTGCAGTCAGAGTTCCTGTACTCTAATCTTGGCTCTGCGCTAGATACCCGCTGTGGCCTTGGACAAGTCACACAACCTCGATTGCTCTATTTCTATCAGTAGATTAATGTTTGTCTACATATCTCTTGGGGGTATTGCTAGGATTAATTAATTCTTACTCTTTATTACTTGTTAACTGCCTGCAATGTGTGGGATGTAAAACACTTTGAAGATCAGAAGTGCCATTTCACAAATTAAACGGTGTGATGAATTGACTATTCCATATAGGTACAACTACTCTATACGTTTGGAAACAAGTCTCTGTGGGTCATAAACCCTACAGTGCTGACAGCTAAAGGGTTTTCTTTTGGCACAAGGTGCTACTGGACTGCATGTTGCATCAGGAGGGCCAGAGCAACGGGGTTCGTGGCCCAGGGAGCGCAGCATGTAGAAAAGCCCTAAGTGGATCTACATTTGCATTGTCAGGGTTGTTTCCTATATATTCCTGTAGATTAAAATATTTTGTATACTTCGCCAGTTTTTCTGTCCAACTGGGATCTCACCGTTTGCTTGCAGTCAATGGTGGTGGTTTTTGCCATCACACGATGATACAGTATGATAAATCCCTGTTCCCTGATGATTCATCTGTGCGTGGGAACAAGTATGAGATGCTGACAAATTGCACCAGTGCTGAAACTTCTCAGGCATCAACATTTTGATTTTTATCAGTGCTACCCAGGACTTACACTTACAGTCTTATCACTGTAAGTGAAAATCTTCCCAGATCTTGTTCATCCTTCTTTGACAGATGGGAAAGGGAGACACGAGAGATGAAGTTATTTGCCGAAGGTCCCACAGGAAGCAGAAGCAGGAAAGAACTATGGAGTCCAACCACTGTGTGATGCTGAGCCCATCTTCCTCCTCAGAGAGTCTGAAGAAATTTCGCAAGTTGCTATTTACTTCCACATGGCTCTCTTCCTGAAAGCTAGTGAGGCTGTAGCCTCATTTTCACAGGCAACATGATGGCAACATGATGGAAGTTGCCCTGCCTCCATACGATGCACCGTGCTCACATTTAGGTGCGGTTTTGAGGAACGCTGGCTCCCATTCCAGAATTCCACAAGCACTTTTTAGGCTGACTCCAAGCTAATACAATCCATCCTTTAGAAAGCCATACCAAAGCGACTGGTATCAATCTCCACGACCTAGACACTGCAAAGCTGTGTCAAAACGATGTTAAACCGGGCAGAGTTTGTTTTCCTGGAATGACCAAGGGAAAGAAATCTACTGCACAGAGGGATCCCTGTGGCTGAGGAACCCCATCAGACATCAGGACATCCAGAGCTGGCCAACTGTGAACAGAGTCCTGCCTGTGCCCTCTCTGTGGATGTCCTTCCACAGATCTCCAGGAGCACGCATCCCCCACTCCCAATGCCTCGGCACACATCTCTGCTGCAGGAAATGCTGGGATGGGAAGTTTGAACTTCTGAGGGAACTTCCATTGACTGGAGAGTATATTGCTCCGAGGAGTGGGTTACATTTCTCTCCTGACCTCTGCGAAGCCCAATTCCTACTCCTGCGGACTACTTTGGGAGGCTCTTTATGTCTTCTCTGGTAATAACAGAGGGAATGGTGATGTTTCAGTTTTCTTTTATACATTTCTGCAAAGCTCTGCGGTTTCTATCCTCAATTGCTGTAGAAAAGGGGTCACTGGAAAGGCTAAAAATTGCTATTTAATGCGCAGCATCAGAGGTGATTGTAGGAATCTCCAGGGGTGGTGGATTCTACTGCAGAAGCCCGGAAAATTCCCACAAATACTCCTTGCTGGCAGTTTTGCTTTGCCCAGAATGCACCAGCGGCACTACCCTCTGCCGCCAGCCTGTCTGCTGACAAAAGGCTCGTTCTTCATGCAGCATTTCAGCACCAACGTTATTTTACAGGGACCATAGAAATATTTTGCTTTTTAGCCTGAAAACCTGGAAAACGGTTAAAAGAGTCAGCCCAGAGTTTAATCAATTAATTAATTAAAAAATATTTGTCTCTTCATTCACGTCTTAAAAACCAGAACTTTGTGAAGTTATGTTTGTCAAATACTTAATTTCTGTGGGAAAAGAGTTGCGCTAACTTCGGGCTATAGGTGTATAAGCTGTTCCACTACAAGTTCCGTTTCTTGTCTGCACTGGAAATTCAGAACTTAATTAGAAACCAACTTTTTAACCGGGTAGAGGGACCATATATCTTAAAGTATTAGCTGTTGGCCAGTGGGTACCATTGTGACAGGCATGAATGAAGGCAGCTGACAAGCGAGCTGTCCACTTTCATTTTCCGTTTCATGACAGCTGTATTGCTGCTTCTCACTTTAAACATACTTCTCATTTTTAATAACTTCTGAATTCTACAAGCTGTTCTCAAAGCAGGGTATTTTAACCCACCACCCCAACCAGCTCCTGTCAACTGAAGTTCTCTGAATAAGAGTTAGTTATTGCTTTGTCACATCAGGGAGGTGTTTCTAATGGTCGAAATATACCTTTAAAGAACAAAAAGTGAAACACTGCTCCCCTCCTGTGGTGACCTTCCTGACTGCACATTGAAACACCGTACAGCCAAAATAAATTGCACATTTTGAGCGATTTTTAAAATTATTGTTATTCTGATGACATTTGAAGAGTATTGCTTTGTTGCTGATCTGCAGCCAAGCAGTCATTCATGTCCTGCTGTCGTTGTTACAGCTCTGGGTTCAAGTTTTCTCCTCGAAGCTGAACAGTGCTGTTGAAGCACACAAAGTGCCAGCTCTGGCTAATCGGCTGCGATAGAAGCCATGAGAACCTTATCTCATTACGATCTGCTGTTTGCGGACAAGTTCTCCTCCCCTTTCAGCTGTATTTGAATTGATTCTCTGGCTGGGTGGATGCGGGAGTGTTATGTATCAGTGTGCTAAATAATGAAGTGGATTAGTGGCAGCGGGACAAAGGCAGCAAACATGGATGAGGACCCTGAGCCTACGTGCAGACTGCGCTGATGTAGCAGGAGCTGTTTGACAGGCTGCTGGGTCACTGAGCCAGCACAGAAGGACAGGCCACACAATGGGTTATGCTACTACCATTTCTGCTTTTGCTGCTATCTTCCATATTGTATTAGTATCTGGAGGGCTTACTCAGGATCCCGTATCTCCATCTGCAAGGACACTGAAGTTTCAAAGGGAAGACATGGCGATGTAGGATGTGGTTTACTTTAGAAAAGGAACATAGCAGGGGGCATGATAAAAATATCTGTGGTCATGAATAAATCAGAGGAAACGGAGCAAGAGATTGGGATTTCCTTTTTTTTCTTTTTTGTCGTGCAAGATTGAAGGCACATACTAGAATGGTAACAGGGTAAGTCAGGGCTGATTAAGGAGCCATTTTTTTCATGAAGCATGTAACTGAGCAGAGAGGGAAGAATTGCATAACACCTGGGACCCAGTGCTTCTCTCTTGGTTTTGCACTAATGAACACCAAAAATTCCTTTGGGAAAAAAGTTTGGGAGTTCCCTTGTTCTTGGGTTTTAGCTCTGCTTCCCAAATGCAAAGCATTTGAAATCAAAGAGCTATTTCCTAGACAGAATATACAGACAATCTTCTCATGCACAGCCAAAAAGTGGGTTAATTTGAGGAGAACTCATGCAGTTTTTGGCGGGAGAAGAAGGAGGAGTAGAAAAGGAAAGATGCTACCTCCTGTCAAAATGCTTGTGATAAAATTAAAGCTGAGCCAGATGGTAATGGTACAGGCTAATGTTACCATATGGCATGATCAGTCATGCAAGAAATATGCTACTTAAAGGAACGTGTGAAACTGATAGATTTTAATATTCCAAGTATTTGAGATTTGTATCCTGAGCATTCTCATGGGCTGTGAAGCTGGAAGAAGGTGCTCGGGAGGAGTTGGCTTGGACTGCAGCTGTACTCTGGTGGGATGTTCATTCCTTCTCGGCTCTCCTCAGCAGTAGGAAGCATCCGGCCAAGCTATAGCTTTGCTCTCCCCGCTCAGTGCTTGGAGTGCTTCGCAGCAGTGTGTGTGTCTGGGCAGGTGCTTGCCTGGAAGGGAAATGGAGGCAGGGGAAGGGACAAGGGCTTGCTGCACACGCGGGGAAGGTCAGGGCCACCAGCACCACTGGTCACTCCCTGTCCCGCAGTTTTGCAGGATGTCTGGAAGAGAGGCACCGTGGGCCATGGCCGGGACCTCCCACACCCTCCCTGCGGCCGCAGAGAGGAAAAGAGTGAGAGCTGAGTGAGCATTAGCCCAGACCTGCTCATTTCTATCAGTCATACAGAGAAAACCAGAAATCACGACAGTGAAAATGGCAGCTATCGCTGGCCAGGTGCTACCAAGAGGAAGAGGAACGATACAAATTTGTTGCTCCCAGGATCTTGCCAGCTCTTGGTTCCTAATAGTGATGTGCAATATTCAGAGTTAAAATATTCTGTTCTCTGTTATGTGACTGAGCTTTGCATGGAAAGGGAAAAAAACCCAATAGAACAAGATCCCCAGCATGGCAGGATACACTCACACTGAACTGTTGGATGATTTTGCCTGGATGTATGTCAAAAACTTGTCTCTTCTTATCATTGTTGTCTCTGAGGAGAATCTTATTTTGTATGTACTGTAACTCTGTTCAGTTGGTGGAATTGTATCAGTGATGATAAACTTGGCTGAAAATCTGTTTTGAACTTTTGATGATGACATTAAAAAAAAACAATAATGACAAGAGATCTCAGCTCATGACAACTGTTGTTTGTGCCCTATGCTCTATACTCCCTCGGGATTTAGAATAGGATCCTATTGTTATATTTCCAATAAACAAAGAGGCAGTTTCTCCTCCTGCTTTAGCAGATAGTCTTTGTATGAGTCGAGGAAAATAACACGTCTGTGTGAGATGGAGCACAGTGTAAGTGACCCTGCTTGGCCTAACCTGGTGGAGATGTGGCCTCCAGTGCATGTGAGGAACCCAGTGAGGGACACACAGAGCCGAGTTCAAAGTCCATGAATTCAGACAAGTGTTGTTTTAATTTCCACTTCAGAGCTCTGCACCCTTCTGTTAAACATTTTCAGCTATTTAAACTGAAGGGACGCAGGGATTAGAGCAACTCTGGCAGAGTTGGAAACCTCAAAGGAAGCCAGTTCAGCAGGAGCAGTGCTAAGGAGTGATCTCCAGTATTTCTACCAGGAAGCCTCCTCCCTTGTGTTACAGATAACACTGCAGTCTGTATTCATGTCACACCTGAAATCTGTTGACCAAAGATACTCATGATAGGAAAAGAGATGGAAAAATGATTTAAATATTGATACTAGTAAATGGGAGCATTGTATTACTGGGTATGGAAACGTCAATGAGCTCTTAAACTTGTGCTTCAGGACCTTGATGCTGGATCTATCAGGAAACACCTTTCTGGACTGGTAGCTGATAAGTGACCGTTTCTGAGGTCTCCTCTGTCTTTTGGCTTAGCCAGCATGCAATGCTCGGTACAGGGCCTGAACTGGATGAGGACAGCGAGCTCCATCCTTCGGGTGCGGAGAGTCCAGGACTTGGAGGCCTCGCAGACACATGGTGGCACGCTGCACGCACCACTGCTGTCCCGAGAGTAAAACTCTGCCTTAAATGAGAAGGGGGTGACTTCTAGCGTGCAACATTAGCTTTTCTCTCCACTTAAGCTCCCCCTCAAATAGTGAATTTTTAATGAATAAGCCTTGGAAAAGACATTTTCTTTGCAAAAAAGTAAAAAAATGTGAGTTTCCACGAGCTCTGTCTACGTCAAGTGTATCTGTACACAACAGTAAATTCTAGGTTAACCATTGTAATCAGAAAAGAAATACTCTGCACACAGACAGAAGTGATAAAGTTATTGGCATCAGCATCTTTTCAGTGATGCTTTGTTAGTTATTTCTCATTTTTTATTTGTACATTCAATTTTTGCTGCCTAAGCACTTTGTTTTACATTTTTCCTCATTGAGTTGCAGCTTACAGATTTTGTCCCATCATCTAGATCTATTTGAATTCAGATCCTGACCTCCATATTATTTACAATGCCTCCCAGCCTATAAAATTTTATTATCTTTGCTATCATACAAATCAGTTATTAATGGACATGATGAACAAACCAGGCTTCTCTGTCCCCACTTGAAATGGCCTGCTTGGGAAGTGTTTTTTTCTCATGCTTATGCACCCAAATTATGGTGATTTTTTTTATGTTCCTGTTTTGCTCATATGCCCCCAATTTGCTCTTGAGATCTGTGGTGTAATACTGCGTACACAGTCTTTTTACAGTCAGGATACATCACATCTGCTTCTCCCTCATCTACCAGGCCTGTTATTCTGTCAGAGGAGGAAATTAGATTGATGTGATTTGTTCTTGAGAAATCCATGCTGTCTCTTTCTTGTAATTTTATTATCTTCTAGATGTTTATATTGATTATTTAATAATTTCTTCCAGTATCTTTCCTAGAAATAGAGTTAGGCAGTCTGGTGGATAACTCCTGGGGCCTCTTCTTCTCCTTTTTAAAGCGAGGGCACTGTTCTTTCTTCTGTCCCTTGGGGCCTGCCACCATTGCTTCTCCGAGATAATCACTAATGCTTTGGAAATTTCCTTGGCTGGTTCCCAAGTGCTCCGGGATATATTCCGTTAGCTCTGCTGACTTCAGGACATCCACACATTTCAACACGTGCTCTTCCCTTATTCTAGCCTGCATGTGCAGCTCCTTTCTAGCCCATGTGCCAGGTGATGCTTTGTGTGTGGGAGGACGTAATGATAGAGCAAAGCAGAATCTCTCCAAAATGGAGCCCAGATGCAGGTGGGCAAGTGCCCAGGCATTGAGCTGGGAGGACCTCCTCTCCACAGCCCAGGTGTGGTCTGGCTGATCCTAACAATGCTCTGAGCTGCTGTCATTTCAATAAATGGTGCCTTTCACACAGATCTGCAGAAAAAATAAGACGGTGGTTTTGCAGCAATTATCCCTAAAGCTCATTCTACCAAACAGATATTATTTCCCGGTCGTGTGTTTGTTCATGTGAGCTACAGAACACTATTGTAAGGCTACTGAATGATAAGGTGGATTGTGAAACTCTCTAAAATGTTGATTATATACCAGAACTGGTCTATGTGGACATCTATGGCCCTGAGAAGGATGCAGATCTATTCCAGGGTTTCTGGCAGTTTTGAACTTGAAACTGTAACTTTGAAAAGGAATTGGAGTATCAGGGCACAGACCAGCCACAGCCACTGGAGACTTTGGTACTCTCTTCTTGCTGATTCAGTCATGGTCCAGATGATAGGTCATGTCCTTGGGGTGTTGTTTTGCCATGTCATGACTTGCAAGAAGGACCAGGCATTTTCTGTGTCTTTATCTGGGTGCATTCTTACCCAGATCTGAACCCAGAAATTCATACTAGTGCAGCTTTAGAAATAATATGAGAGACCCCACTGGTGCCAAAGGCACAGGCACAGCCACAATCTGAAGGTGGGGGACAGCACATCTTTATTTGGGTAGTGTAGCTGGTTACACTGCACCAGAGGCATCAGGGCATCTGACTTAAGCATGACAGTGTTAATTATCATTTGCCAGGCAGATGGGGAGAGCAGGTTGTAAGCTTGAAATTTCAAACCAATTTATTTAATTTATTAATTATTAACTCTCAGACTGTCAGGAATACATATACAAGGTCTAGCAGTAAGAGTGGGCAAGATTAGATCATGCTCATACCTTTCACAACAGTTCAGCTTTTTATTAAATTTCCATCCAGGAGGAGACTTTAAGCTGATGAAATTATTTGAGGAACTATTAAAAAGAATCACAAAAATCCAAATTACATTCAGTGCAGCAGAAAGAGGAGGTTTTATGAGATTTGTTAAAAAGCATTTATCACCTGGAAACACACCATAGTTAGCAAAATCCAGTTTGCTTTTAATTTAACTGCTCAAAAGTAACAGGATGACTTTTCGTTAATACTTAAATCACCCAAAGCAATTATAGAGCATTGCATACATCTCATTAAGCTTCAGACCACTAGGGTGAGCCAGACTATAGTCAATGCCAACTGTTGTGTAGCGTGAGATGGAAATGACATATCAGATCATGAGATTCAGAACAAGTAAGTAAAAATGTGTGATAAGAACTCATGCTCATCTTCTCCGGACTAAGGTACTTCATCTTCCCCGTTGCCCTGAGGGCCAAGGGGCAGCCCACCTCCTTTGAAAGTCTGACTCCTCATGTCATGAGTGGTTGAAAAGGCTTCTGTAAGGTCTTTGGAAATTCTGCCCTCTTTGTGCATAAGGCACACTGACTGCCCAACATCACCCATTTCTTGTCCTGGGGCTCTGAGGTACTAAATTTCATTCTGTGTCTAGGGAGCTTTCTATTCTCATATGCAACTGTGCCAGAAAAAGATATTTTAAAAAGTTTTAACACAGCTTTTAATTAAGCAAAGTTAATGTTGCCTAACTTGTACAAGGGCAAAAATTCTACCCACCAAAGTGTCCTCTTTGTCACCTCAGTCTGAGGTGGATGCAAAGTGCTGTGCTGGAGAGGTTAATGTGAAGAGCAAATGAAGAACATTTCAGTTTAGATTTAGAGTCAACTGCCCCATTTAAGGGCATGTTTTTGTGGCTTGTGTAAGGAGCCTGGTTTGCCCGTGATCTGAGCTGCCCAGCTGTAAGCCAGCTCCAATTTGGGAATCACATGATGGCATTGAGTTGACCCTGAGCCAGAATGTACATAGCCTGCCTTTGGCCAGTATGAGCACATGGCTGGCAGCCCCTAATGAAGAATCAGCCCTGTCCACTGACAGGATGAAATGTGCTAAGCCAAGTTCAGCAAATAAATGGAGAAACTCAGTAGTACAAAAAAAGCTGAGACATGAATGCTTAGTAGTAAAGTCTGTATATGTAACATTGATGATCTGAGGTTATGAATGAGACAAAGCTGGCTGAGAAAAGTAGGAACTTTTATTAGATTGATGTCATGGGGAAAAGAAAGGCAGATGAACTCTTGGATGCACAGTGTCTTCTTTTAAGTGTGGAAGAGAAAGAGCAAACAATGCTATATACAGGTTAGGATTAGCGACCCTTAAGTTTAACTTAATCAGCAGGAGAAGTGGAGAGAAAGGGCGGATGGTGCACCTCTGCATTCCCAGCTGCTTGGCGGGGCCACGGCTTCTCCTTGGCCCTTGCAGAGCTGCTGGAAAGAGCCTTGTGGGCTCCATGTGTGTGTCAATGAGAGAGATATATTCTCCTCCTTGGCCACCTCCTGGCCCCTACGCTGTGTGATGTGATAGGTCTGTGTGTGGTGGGAGCGTGTGCTCCTGGTGAGCTGTCCCCTATTTTGTGACCCAGCATGGGTGCATGACTTACTGTGGCAACGAGCACTAGCAACTTTGTCCCCTACTGACATCGGGGCTGCATCTGACCAGCTGCTTTTGAGTGATGGCTACCTCTCCTTAGACATCTGCCTCACTGATTCCATGGGAAAAGATGGCACAACAAATACAAAGCAATAAAAATACGACAGCTAAAATAGTGCCCCTTCCTCCTCATTTTTCCATGCTGGGTGTCTAGGTGATTTGTAATAACCTTCAGTGGAGAAAACCTATGAATGCTTGCAATAGCGAACGTTGCAAAGGACAGTGGGGGTCTCTAAGGAAAAACTTCTTGAAGTAGTTCGAAAAAAGCCTGCCAGATATGTTGTGTCACTGGATAAACAAATAGGGCTCCATGAACTAGTAGAGTCAGCTGGGCATCATTTAGGTTAACCGGTCACATAATTCTCTCTGTTCATGTTCTTCCAATACCAGAAAACAAAGCTGCAGTTTGCTATTATTTATCCCCTGTCTTCATTGGTGTTAGTCACTGAATGGCCCTTTAGGGGTTTTACTGCCCTAAACAAACTGCAAAAAGTGTGCTCTGTTAGCTTAGAGCAGATTGAGCCCATGGATACTGTGGGACAGTACTCCAGCTCTTAAAGATCTCCTGTGGCAGTGGCATGTCCTTGTTAATGGGCTTTTTCTATAGACCCCAGGTGGCTGAACTGGTTCAGTGATTGCCTTTCTTTTCTGAAGCTTGATTCAAATATCTCTGCTTTGCTGCAGTCAAACAGAGGTTGGAGACTCCTTTCCCTGCAGGCGCAAGCTCCCATTACAGTGAGAAATGATGCTGGAAACCTGTGGTTTAGGCAGGTACTTGGTGGACTGTGTGCTGTGGCACATTTTCTCTGCTTGACTCATCTCCAGCGCTGTAAGCATCTAATTCATAGCTGAATAGTAGAGCTCTTAGGTTTGAAAAATGGGAGATCTCAAGCAATTTTAGGAGTTGGGATGCCAAACCATTTTCTACTCTTTTATGACAGTGGGGACTGAAAGGACTAAGACCCTCTATCACATTGAAATAAATCTTAAACAAATCCTGCCTTATAGCCACGTTTTCCATCTGTGTCGCAAGTGCCTTCAGAACACACTGCAATCTGGAACGGAGATCAGCAAATTCATTCTATAGAAATTTGCTTGTCCAAGAGGCTATGTAGCTACATTACTATAGCCAGACTCCACTCATATATCGCATGACATCCTGCTCAGAAGACATATCCTGCTCATGTATCTGCTCACAGCAGATGAGCTGTGGATGTTATACTAAAGAATAAAAAGGAGAATCAAAATATGAAATGATAATTGAAATAACGAGATTATTGCTGTTGTAGGGCCCTACCCTTATTATAGTTAAAAGATTTGTAATCTCGTAAGTTTAAAATTAACTATAGAAACTAAGAAACAGGATTTTGAATAATGTGTTATTGTTTCATAAGAAGGATATACCTGTCCAAAGTAGAACCAGAGTGATGAATCGTAAGAATAGCTAATGAGCTATGAAAAGCTGTTGAGATTGTCAAAAGAAACAGGTCACTAGGGGAAAGTAATTCTGGCAGCGGGAGATTGCGACCACCGACTCACGGACCACCTACTCCAGTTATACCCCAGACTCAGAAGATGAAGAAACTGAGCATGCATACTAATTTATGTGCTGAACGAAGAGACTTTATCCAGTCATTTAATAGAATAATGCATATGTATTATGAAGATGAATACGGTAATGTTAAGTGTATCAATGAGTGTCGATTTGTGAATGAGGTGTGCTGTCCTGGGACAGACACCCATATCTGTGCAAATATGCAAAAAATTACCTCTGTTCTGTGTGTATATTGGCATACTGCACACTGGGTAAACGAACCCTGATTTTTGGGACAACATGGAGGGGATATGTGCCCTAACAGGAAAAAGAGCTCTTCATGTTGGCTTTGTGTTTAAGCTGGCACAGCTGCCGTGGCCACACTGACTGCCTCCCTGCAGGCTGTCCATTCACTGCAACCACCGTGCCACCCACACTGCTCTGCGTCTGCGGACGGGCCCAGGTAACCCAGCATGCAGGAAAGGTAAACAGCCAGCTGGATTGACTGACTGGAAACCTCTGCTTACGGAGACCTCACTGTGATTCTTTCCATGGGAACATGGATATTTGTGCCTGCAGAGTACTGGAGGCATCACTGGGGGGTGCCTGCAAGTGAGTGAATCTGGGATGAAGAACACTGGGACTTTGATGGCAGTGCCAATTTAAATGTATATCAAAGTATGGCCCAATTTTGATTCCTCTGCTTATGTTGCTTCTTTTTCCCTTGCTTCCCATGGTAGAGGATGTTTGAAATACTTTGTCCATGTGTACATACGACATCTTTGCACAGGGGGAACTGTATCTTTCCAGTCCGCCTGCCTGGGCTGATGCAGATCCCACTGGTGAGGCTGATGTCCTCCAAGATGTTTACTTGGTTGGTTATACCCGCTCCCTCACTGCGTTTGTACACAATGCCCACTGTTGCTTTCAGGGGCCCCTTCTGTTGGAGTACTCTGCATGCTTTTTAACTGGTTAATTGTGTCGCTTCTTTTCAGAGGAAAATAGTGGGAGAAAAGGATACTTTTTCCTCCATACCCAACTCCCCACAGATCCATCAACTACTAAATGAGATAAAGTAAAAATGTGTACTTATCTTCTTTCATGGCCACTTCCAAGTCAAACTTCAAGCATGTGGTGGTCCTGGAAGATACAAATGGATAAACCTCAGTGGGGGGCATCTGGTACAACTTCATTCTTCTTATAGTTTTTGGCGTTTTTAACAAGATCCACAGTTCAGCTTAAACATTGCAAGTATTTTAAACCTTCCCATCAGTGTAATGGTACACAATTTTCTGGCTAACTTGATTTATGCAGAAAAGTCACCCCAGGAAAAAGGCAGCAATAATGGCAGACCCATACAAGTTTTCCATTTGCAAAAACAATATTTACTCATAAGAACTGGCTGACAACTCCGGGAAAGTGCGATCATAAATAACTTTTCTTCAGCAGAGCCATTTCATTCTGTTTTATAGCCCTGGCTTTGAACAGCTCCATCATCATCAAGGAAGTGACACTTGGCACAACATGACAAACATGGGACTTGTTAAATGCCAGCACATGCCTGTAACAGTGAGGTTTTGGGGAGGTTATTTTCAAGAACAAGCCATCTGATTTGCTTCCTGAGGGAGGCACACCCAAAGAGCAGACACACATAAAATCACCACTGTTTGGCTTTCTTGGACAACATAAGGCCACAGGGCTGTTTTGCAGGTCCTGGATGATGAACTGTGAATGGTGAGATACAAATTGCCCTCTGTAGTGTACTTCTCTCAGATTGCTGTTATCCAGCAGTAAAAGCCATTTAAAAAGTCTTTCCTTCTCCCCATGTTCCCCAGCTCCAGTCCACAGTCCTGTTTGCAGAGAGTGCTCCTCATCCCACACACTTTCAGTGCTCTTGGAATAGCCTTCATGTTGTATCTGGGGCATTCAGGTGACAGCAAAGTGGACCAGGGGAGAGGTGGACAAGTAGCTTCACAGCTGCTTTCACTGCTGCAGGGACTTTATGTCATGACAGCTTTAATGCCTTAGGTTGCTTTTTCCCATTTTTCTGTGTAATTTTGTGTTTCCTTTCTTGAACACCTTCCAGTTCCCACCCCCACATACTCCTCTTGCATTTCTTGCCTTCTTCCATCCATTGTAAATATCAGCACAGAAATGATGAATTGTGACAAAAAAATTGTTTCATTAGACTTTGTAGTGGATTTTTCAGGAAGTTTGAAAAACAGGCAATTTGTACTTTGGAGCCAGTCTTCAATGCTTGCCTGAGACCAGAGGACGGACTGAGGACGCCCTGATCTCTGATATAGTTGCTTCCCTCTCTCAGTTTCTCAGTCACATTGTGTGGAGAGGGTTAAACTCCTGGACTCATAAACAGGCTGCTGAAGAATGTTTTTTCCACTTTGCCAGGCAGCAGAGAGAAGGCTCTCCTGATGCTCCTGGTGCCAAACAGCACCGTGCTGCGCTGCTCTGTCAATGCACTTAGTCGGCTTTTGGGAACAAAGCATAAATATTTCAGAAGGGTGCTCTAATAAGTGTTTGTTTGATCAAAAGCTGTTGATTCTTTCTTTGGTACTTGCTATGGTAAAGCATATTTATTTAAACAGGAAAATGAACACAGACTGGAGAGATTCACTCCTCATGTCTGTATATATTTTAGCTCTTGAAACACATCTCACCAGCAAAAGGGCTGGCTCTGAAAAGGTGGTGATGCAGCTCTGGATGTGGCTTCAGCCAGGCAGTCACTTCAGTGGTTCCCCATCAGTAAAATACTGCTTTAGCCCGCAAATTGCATTCATCCCACTTTGAAAGTGAGGTTTGCTGAGTGGCCTGAAGAGTGGTGTGCTCTCTGTCATGCCCCTGCCATCTCCGCTGCTTCTCGCCTGCTGCTGGAGAAGGACATCTCTGGCCGTAGCAGCATGGCTGGGCATGAGCATGTCCCTACCACTGTTAAAATCATCCACATACTCCTTTTTGGCCTAAAGAATAGGACTAAAGTGGAAAAGGATTTTTTTGGGACAGTGTGGACAAAGGATTCTGCTACATTTGCTGCAATATGAGCAGTAAGCCACAACGAGTTTCCACTGTTTCCCTGGTGCAGAGTAGCAAAGCAAGCACTGGTGAAGTGCGACATGCTACAAGTTTGCCAAGGCCAACAGCATCCTTCCAGTCACCTGCAGTGAATAAACAACAAGTGCAACTGAGTCAACAAGGTCAACACAGAGACGGGAGAAAGCCACCATGGCTGCCTGCCGCCCTCTCACCCACCACCCCGCTGCGAGGGCGGGAAGGTGCGTTTTGATCGGAGTGTGATTCATCTTCCCTAAGTGCAGAGGGCGAGAAAGCTGCGAGCCAACCATCGGCGTTCCCAGGCGCGCTTCGTGCAGTTCCCGGAGAAAGGCTGCTGAAGAGCTCGGCTCTGGCAGCCTCTCCGCTGGGGGAGGGCCCTGCAGATTTATTTTGCAATGCTTTGCAAGTAGCGCTCAAGATCAGAGCTGCCAGGCTGGGAGGAGGCTGGGCTCTTGTCTGATGGGGTGCTCCATGTCCTTCCTCACACATGACCCAAGCTCCACATGGATTCTGGTTTTCCAAGTTCAAATGACTAAACAAATGCCCACCTCCCCTCCTTGCAGCCTGTGTGGTGGGGCTGTGCTGAGCTCTCCGGAGTGCGATTTGAAGCTTGGTGTTATGTGCACTCGCCCTACGCGCTGACCGTGAAGTGATCTGAGAGGACACATGGTTGTCTGCATCTCCAAGACTGTAAATATAGTTTCAAAACTCTGAAGTATAGCCATTCTTCCAACCCTTCTGGATCATGAGGCTCATCATTAAGAGCCCTAATTTTCAAGTACTGAGTCTCTGCTAGCACCTTCTATTTACTAATCTCCCCACTCACACTGCGGTATTCAAGACAGTGATACATGCTGGAGCTCAGCGGTCATGCCCAGGTAAAAAGGAGGCATAAATTTTCATAAATCAGCCTTCTTTCTACCTGCATGTAACATGGCTTCTGTGTATCCAGAGTACCCCAAGAGTCCGAAAGACAGGCAGCTTTTTTCTGCATGCTTTCCCCGTGGTGTAGATGGTGTGCTATTTCAGCTCAGAATTAATACTACAATTAGACTGATTAGGGCTTTAATAGCGTTGCTGGGCTATGAACTTTTGAAGCACGCTGTGTGCACTAATATATCAGAATAACAAAACCAGCTATTACATTGTTGTTATTATTGCATTCCTAAGAAGCCCTTGTGAGACCGGGACTCCTCCGGGAGCGCACTATGCCAATGCAAGGTAAACCTGGTGCTGCTGCCAGCCGAAGCGCATGCAGCCAGGGCAGAGCACAATGCAGGCAGAAGCAGCAGATAATGGCAGGGACTGAGTATATTTCCTTCCCTTCTGGCCCAGAGCTCTTCATACAATGGACTTTTTTTCTTGCTGAAAGATCAGGAAGCTTTCCAGCAGCCTTGGACCCAGAAGAGCAGCATGGCAGCACAGTGCGGAAAAGCTTCGCGGGGTGCTTTGGGAAGCTCCTGTAAGGACAGACCACATCTAATTCTCTGAGGCACATGACGGTGCTGCCTGTCCCAGCCCTGCGTCAGAGAAGAACTAAGGCATCAAAACTCCCCACTGTCTCCCTTTCTGCAGGCGAGTGTCTGGGGCACAGGACTTTGAATTTCATTCTCACAGCATGTTATTTTTGTATCTAAAGAAGATCCAAACCGCTCGGGCTGCAGTGATGAGGGGCATTATCTCTCGGTGTGTTAAAGCAGATTTAGGAAGTGAGCTGGAGTCGAAGCTAGAGAACTACTGCCAAAAAGTACAATACAAACAGAGAAAACATGCTAGAGCAAAGAAACAAAAATTGAAAGGCTAACTTAGATAAGGCCCTGACAGGAGGCTAGACAGACTGTGCCACTTCAGCTGTGCTTGTTTAAACCTATCGTTCTGTATTTATTTAATAGATTCCAGCATCTTTTCACTTCAGAAGTGCTGGCTGATTTCTGTTCAGCAGGAGCACACAACCTCGTGCCTTCACCGCCAACAATAACAGCACTTAGCAAAGAAGTATTAATGTGTGACCTAGACAGGAGAGGAAGTATTCTTTCTGATGCTTTTGGGTTGTTGACATGGGAACGGTAGCTCACCATACAGCATGTTCCTGTTTATAAACCATCAGGGAGCTTTAATTATTCAGACCGGGAAACAGGCTGAAGGAACTGCTCAAAATGCCGTGTGCTGAGGCCAGTCTGTTCCCCTCGGTGATCAGATGTTTGGTGTCTCTCTTCCCCATTTGTATTCCTGCTCCATGCCAGAGAAGAATGGAGCCTGTCAAACGCAGGGTAGATGCTTGCTGAGATCTTCTGCTGAACCTCTGTGTGTGCTACAGGAAACACAGCCTGGTGCTTCCTCCACTCCTTTCTGCTTCTCTGCGATGCTTATACTCATGGGATCCATCCAGTGAGCGGCTGGCTAGCTTAGAGATGATAAAACATCTTAAAACATATCAGGTCCTAAAACTGTACTGCCAAGAATCAGGGTCCTGCAGTGTCTTGGGGATGCTGCGAAGCTGCAGAACCAGTCGGTGCTCACTGCAAACACCCACTGACATAGCAAACCCGCATGTGCAGCCTGCCTTGCAAACACTGTCATGCTTCTTGAGAAATGATAATTTTTGACATTTCATCTTCACAGCCAGTGCTCTCTCTGCTATATGCTAAAGCCCTAGTAACAATAATGTGACACCTATGAGATGCTAATAAAACTCCCCAAAGTTTCGATCAACAGTTTGTTAGCTGGGGACCTTTGGCAGCTGGTACAATCAGATAGAATTGTCAGAGCATGGCAGTTTCCTGTATTAAGTCTTGTAATCTCTGCATTACTGAAAATTTGAGAAGGAGATGGCATTCTGAGCTTGCTGTACATACAGGAAACCCACGCAGGCACCTATACATGGACACAACGGGCTGTTAGGTGGTCTCAGAGGGAGCTGAGGTAATGCATTTTTTACATCTCTACATCTCCTTAATTTTGGCTTTGCAAAATGGCATCTGTGTACTTTAAAGCAAATTATAAAATTCATCTGGGTCTGCCTTGCAATTACTAAGATTTGATCAAATTATATTGTCAGAAGTTAAAACAACCAAACCCAGTGAACGCCCCATAGAAAGACACAATAGTCTTTGACTGAAACCCTTTTTGTAATACATACAATATAGAACATATGTTTTATTTTCTGTGATTTCTTTATTTCTGTAAGTGGGTTGCAAATTAACTCAGAAATAAACACTGCAAAAATCAATAAATACTTCATCCTTTGGCCTTTGGACTTATTTATTCACCAATAACTTACACTACATAGCCAAAGAAAAACAATGCTCTCTTCATTATTTTCTGGCTGAACAACTCTGAAGCAGCAGAAGAGGACACACTCTGCTATTGTTTTCCTCTGCTGCAGTAGCCAAAATTGCCCTGATCTCTTCGAGGCAAGGCTGGGCAAATAATTTGCAAGTGATGCCAGGAACACAACTGAGTAAGTTGTCCTCAGGGCTTTCAACTTGTACAGGCTATTAGCGGCTGAGACAATGGAGAATTTTCTGAAATTCTTCTTCAGAAATAGCTTTTTTTTTTGCCAAAAAAATGCCAATTTACTCAAATGGAAACTTTTCCTGGGAAAGGTTCTGAAGAGGATACTAGGACCATTGTTAAACCTCAGGTTTTGAGCTGGGAATGCTGAGAGAGAGGATCCTCTGAGGGATATGCTGATTACATCCGTCCCGGGCAGGCATTCACGGATTGTAGCCTTCCCCAGTGAGTGTCCTGCTGCCCACCAGCCCCCTCCTTGCGCGCAGTGCCCTGACAGGGAACAAACAAGGACAACAGGGAAACCGGGAAGTGTTTTCCGTAATGGGAAAAACTCCCTCCCTTCTCTATTTCTGAGAACGGCCAGCTAGCTTTAACCTGAAAACCGCACAGAAAATGGGGTCATCGAGAAGCCTCCCAGGTAGAGCAGGGACGGGAGGGGCCTTTTGGGGAGACCCTGGGGCTGGCTTCCAGGGCAGGAGCTTTGCTGAGGACTGGGTGCTTCCTCGGCACCTCTGCTGTTGGAGGCATTTCAGCAATGCGGACAGGAGCTCAACTTACCAGGAAGTCTATTTTTGCAGCTTCCTCCCTGCAGTGGGACGTCAGGCTCAGGTGGAATATTGTTCACTGTTTCATATGCTGAGATGGCCAGGGAGAGTCCCCTCTTCCATCCATAGACTTTGGAACTGTTTTGGGGAAATCAAATAAAGCAGCAAAAAAACCTCCAGCCATACAACTTGTCCAGGAGCAGGGCTTGGCTGCTGAATTTGCAGGTGCTGTTTTTACACCTGAAGTGTTTCCAAGCTCTCAAGGGCTTAACAGACCAGGTCCAGTGGAGACATTCACTGGGGAAGGGCTCTGCTGACCAGAAGAGGTTGCTTCCTGTTTATTAGCTGGAGACATTCTGTTTAAAAGCAGGAGGGAGTGACTGTCTCTGTCTGCCGCATGAGGAAGCCCTGGATGCAGAGCACTTCCCTTGCCGTGTTTGCTGGCCAGTGAAAACAATTGGAACCCTCCCCCCCCCAAAAAAAAAAAGAGCAGATTTCTGCCCTTGG
>Ga0065711_1037014_pt1 | contig 20304 bp, 12 predicted proteins | sample Hoacrofraction12_FD_59098 | JGI IMG/M metagenome (GOLD analysis project Ga0065711, IMG submission 59098) | Hoatzin crop microbial communities from Cojedes, Venezuela - Epithelial fraction 12 v2 (version 2) | ecosystem: Host-associated > Birds > Digestive system > Esophagus > Crop | place... | reverse complement strand
GGGGGGGGGCGGTGCGGTCCGGACCCGGCGTAGCGGCCGCTGCGGGTGCGGGGTGGCCGGTGGCTGTCGCGGATCTCGGGCCGTGGAACGCGGGTCCTCGTGCGGGCGGGTCGTCCGCGGTGTCTGTGGGCGGCTGGGCTCGGGTCGGCTGGCGGCGCGCCGGCCCTCGGAGGCTGAGGGCATTTTCTGTCCTCCTGACCCGAACGCGGCTGTGAGCCCTCCCTTCCCCCTTTTCCTGAACACGGGGATGGCTTTTGATGTGGGTGATGCCCGTTTGGTAACTTCTGTGGCTTTTTTTTTTTTTAAAGTTCACGCTTTTCACAACGTAACCTTTGCCTTTAGGCAGCGCGTACCCCTGCTCCCAGCGGCCAGCGCACGCTGCCGTGTCTCTGGCGTGTCCGGCGTGGGTCTCTGGCGCGGCGTGTGCAGGCGTAACGCCCGCTCCAGCCCTGCTCCTCTACGGACGAGCCTGGCTTCGTCCCAGGGCTCCGATGGCGGAGGTGTGCGGTGGCAGTCGAAGGCCGGGAAGAGCTGATTTTAGAAATCGGTAATGATTCGGGTGCATCAGTTTTTGTGTGCCCAGCTTGCACCTAAGGGCCCTTCAGCCCCCTCCCACCGGAAAGCGGTGACCCCTTCGCCTTCTGACGTCGCCCCTGTGTGAGATCTGTCCACAGTTGCTGGTCGCTGTGGAAGTCAAAGTCTTGCAGCCTCCAGCTCCCTGTTTTCTTGCCAGCTCCTATGTTACCTGTACTGCTGGGGTTATAATAATTCATAAAATGACAGTGCAGAAGTGCGCTGTTTGAAGTTCTGTAGTCGCTCGCTATACATCGGAACCTTCCTTAGCGTTCTTCACAAACCTGAAAAGAAATGTGTGCAAAACATACGGAGTACTGAATTTTTGTAAGTTAGTTTCTGGACTCTGTGTATCTTCTAGCTTGTCACTTATTTGAAAGTTGAGGAACATGTTTAGAAGTGCCTTTCTCTCTCTCTGTCTCATACGTCCATAAACCTTTTCCCTGTGTTGAAGATACAGGGGGGAAAAAAGGGTGGAAAAAAGGGTGAGCTTCAGCAAGAGATTAATAAAAACAACAACAGCAACTGTAGCAAAGTATTCAAGGTGATGTCTGTTGCTATAGTAGAATTTTGGTTGAATGACTTTCAGATTCCAAGTGGAGGCACGCTGTGAACCTTTAATAGTATCAAAACGTACTTGAGTGTGTTGGTTTACGTTTGGCTTGACTGTCTAGTTTGTGGTGTGTAGTTACATGATGCTGCGATTCTGTTTTAACTCTTTGCGTTGTTCAAAGCAGGGTAAGGTAGAGTGTCTCCAAGATACACCCCTACATTGCGTTTCCTAAGTTGTGGAGGTGAGTGGTGTTTGCTTCTAAAAAGCTATTTATTCCAAAGGTATTTAGAGGCAGTTGGCTAACAAATCTTGAATGAAAAATTGTGAAAACAATTTCTAAAAGAAGCTGAAGCCTCTTAGGAAAGCGTAGAAAATGCTCAGGTCTTGTGAAGGTTGCAGTGTGACCGCCTGGCTGCTGGCAAGGCTGCGTGGAGCCTCCCGTGTGACTGCCTGTGGTGAGCTCTGAGGGCCTGCCCTTGCTCCCGCATGCGAGTTTCCTTTTAGTAACTGCCGGCTGTAAGGCATCTGTTGCGGGTCTTGAGGCACCAGACAGTTATGATGAGTAGAGAGGTTTGTAACCTAGTAATGAGGTTGCTGATAAAGTAAATATTTTAAGTTAATTATTTCTAACATGAATTCCCAGATTTGTGTTGACTAGTTCTAACAGTTAATGGGGAAAAAAGATACCTGCAGTTCAATTACAGCATTACTTGGGGTGTTAACGGGTACCTTTTTTCTTCCCTAGTTGTTTTGATGCAAATTACAAAAAAATTGGAAAGGCTCGGTGCTTCCTTATATACCTTATAAATAATTTTGTTTAGTTAATCACTTTAAATTTTGAGTCTTTTGAATACGCCAGTGTTGTGGAACAGTCCTGTTTTCAGAAAGGTTAAGCCTGACTTGCTGGCGAACGCAATTGAAAGCTGACCTGTGGCATTCATAGTTCCAGTGCAAGGATGTCACTTGTGTGCACGGCTGTGCAAAACCAGCTCTCAATACACAATTACATTGATCAGCTTTCTGGAAAAACAGTCCAAGAATAATTTATGGCTAGTTGGACAGTTTATGTAAACACATAGCAGCATGTAATTAGCTGTTGAAAGATTTAGGTAAGTTAAACATGTTGAAATAGTAGACATTTTGGTTAAAAGCTAATTATCCGTTCAGTCAAATGTCTGAGTTTTTTTCTTTGTGGGTTTTTTTTTTAAATTTTTATTGAGAAACATACTTTCTTAGTTAATGCTACTTATGCGTAAAGAGATAACTAAATAATTAAAAAGTCATCCACAACAGTATTGGTTTTCATTTCAAGATAGACCGATATAGGTTTCTTACAAAGCATGCGCAGTATTTGCTAACATTGACCCGTGCTGAAATACTGACAGTTCAACACGTGGCCAGTTTTTGCTCCGCCAGAGTTAATGATGCTATTGTATACGTCATATTCTGGCCTATCTTTAGTGTTTTCCCTTATTCTAAGTTTTCAGCCTGGCAGTTCTATTAATAACGTAGGTGTTTGCATTGCAGGTACTCTGCTTTGTTCTGGCACCCTTAATTTTGTGACTTCTGCAGTACCACTGTGGATCAGTTGCCTGGTGCTGCCTGCAAGTTGCTGTGCACCAGTCGGATTGAGCTCGCGTGTTGTGCATCCGCTGGGGACTTTGTCAACAGGCAGCAGCGCTACGAAGAACAGAGAACGCAGAAAATGAAAGAGTTTTACAGCATGTATATGGTGTTACTGTTGACTTAACGCATAACGTAACTTCATAGAGTTTAATTGGATTTGCCTTGACAGGGTTCTTAGTAGCAAAACTCGAGGACGTAGAAGGACACGTGGGTTGGATTTTTGGAGGAGATTGTGTGTGTGTGTCCCAAGGGCAGCAGTAAATAACGTTAGTCATGTCACAGTTAAAAAGGAAGAAAAAGTATTTGCAATACCAAAATGGGTGTTTTACAGATGGTGCCTAGCTCAAAGGTGATGCAAGAACTGCTGAAGCCAGGAGCCTTAAGTGTAACAAAAACCAAAAATAAAGACTTGCGCTGAAGTTTGGCCTGTCTTCTTACAGGTTTCTGTGATTCTTGTGCCAAAGGAAAGAGTCCTTTTCTTAGGTCGTTCCCAGGTAGGATATGTGGATTTTGGGACTCCAGGGAGCTGCTTAGTTTCCTCAGGAGTCTGCAGCCGAAGGCAAGAACCCAATTAATGTGTCAGTTTAAGAAGGGATGTCGGTAGTATGTACTCCTGAGGAGGAGCCTGGGTTAAGTAGAAGTCAGTGTGCATTCGGTATTTCAAAATACGATGTTTTGAAGTACTGATGGAAACTTTGGCACGAAAGGGAGAGGACCCTGTGACCCCCGGCACAGGGGTGTGCACGTGGACGTGCACGCACTCGCAGGCTGCCAGGTTGGTTGGTGCAGAACTGAGCAGGCTTCAGCTGATTTGATGCGAGGGTTCCCAGCATGTTGCCCAGGATTACGGAGGATATCATGAAATCAGATCATAACTATTTTAGGAATAAAATAGCTTGAAGCTGTACGCCTTTGGTACAGAAGTTCTGTTATGTTTTTTTTTCACATGAAGTTTGTCGGCCTTTCAGGTCTTTTAATCTCTGTTTTGAAAAAAGCTAAGTGCATGAAGGCAGGTGCATGCTCATTCTCCGCAGGCTTTGAGCTGACCAGAAGACACATAGCTACACTAACGTAGCTGTCTGCCTGGGATAACTTACCCGGTGTCTCTTCAGCTCTTATTTGCTCAGGCCCTTGCATGGTATCAGCCACGGTAGTGTGATTTCCACGTGGGCTGGGGCATGAACAGAAACAGCCGGGTGTAGGGTGAGCAGAGTGAGCATGCGTACCTGCAGCAAAATGCCTAGCCAGCCTGAGTGCCGAACGTAGGGAATTCAGATAAAATCCTAATCAATTGTGTCAGTTTTCAGCATGTATCCTTAAGTGCTTAAATGAAATGCATGGGTGGTGCTTGATTTGCTGTTGCACTGCTCGATATATAGAAATCACTGTAAGGGAAGCACTTTCATGCAGAGACTTCGGGTGAAATAGCAGTGAGGTTGTGCATGACTTCTCAATGTATCTTCTGTTCAAGTGGTTTATAGAGCGTGCATTTTGGATTTAGTGAAGACATGTACGTTAAAACATAGGTTGCAGTTGCATGCACTGTGTACATCGTGTAAAAATGAATTGTTCAGGAAAGATTCCGAGACGCAAATTTGCCTGCTCCCCAGAAAAGCCCCTTAGAACAGTACTCGCTCTGCACTCTGTAGCTGCGCCTGTAAGCTGGAAGGTGGAAGTGCGAGGATGTGACTTGAGTGCAAATCCTGCATCTGCCTGATAAGATCCACCGCCGCTCGCTGTCTCGCCCTGAGTCATGCCACAGCGCGGTTCGGGCAGTACCCTTGCAACAGCCTGCGCAGCTTTTCCAGGCGGTCGTCTGCATTTTATGGAAGTGAAATCGGGTATTTCCCCGCAGCCTCCTGGAGCGAGGAATTAACTTCTTTTGGAGGAGTTGGGAGAGAGAAACAAGTTTATTAGGGGATGAAAGTTCTGAACTAAAGGCAGTTTGAGGAAACCTTTAGGAAATATACTGTAGATGTTGCATAACAGTATTGTTTGAGCTTGCAGAGTTTTGGAGTGGTGCCAGCAATTTGGCAGGTTTTGTTTAAACAATTTAAGGAGGACTTCAGAGGCCTGCTGACTTCTAAACCTGCAAGGAAACTGCGTGTGAATGTATTCTTGTGAACTGTCTTGTTTTCTCTGATTCATATCTTCTGCTTTGGACATGGGCACCTATTTACCTTGGAGTGGCTATAGAAGGAGCAGAAGTTTGGCAGACTTTTTTTGCTAGATAGGGATGTCTATATTAAGTAATAGGCAGAGTATGTCATTCCCCCTTGTGTGCTTGCTGATTCCCAAGAGCTGATACATGCCTGCTGTAGCAGTACGCAGTTGAAAAAAGAGGATCTTGCCCTGAATCTTTATTAGTATTGTATTAATCTGTGTTGGGGTTGTAGCCCTTATTTTTTCATTGGCAAACTGTCAGTGTAAGGTCAGGCTTCTCAGGAAGCCTGAGGTTGTATTGTTGGTCCTAGCAAATAGATGGGGACCTGTATCATGGAAGCACATTGTTGCATTTTTCTCTCCCGATTTTTTTTTTAACCATCTTACTGTTATGCTTTGTTCCTGGGGAGCTTATACTCATTTAAAATTGGAGTGTGAGGTCTGTTTTTTACTTTGGGAATTTGCAAAACTTTGCAGGGCGGTTTTGAGAAGTTGTGTATGTAATACGCAATATAGTGTAATATTTCATATTTCTTTTTATTGACCTCCTAATTTGGTAATTCAGAATACATCTCTGCATATGGGGTATGTGCTTCAAAATAATGCGTGTGCCAAAACTGAAGAGGTGACTTTTACTTCAAACTTTTTTATTGATGTTGCATGTGCAATTTTTTCCTGTGCTCTCTGCTGCGTGTCAGAACTGGCAGCAGTGGTGAAAGGCAGCCCAGAGCCAGGTTTAGGTGTTGTGTTCAGAGATGTGCGTGCTGGTAGTCAAGCAGCGACATAACCAGTGAAAATCTTGCAGAATGCATATAATCAGCAAGTAAATACTAGCACTGTTCTTAGCAAGCAGTTTGCATGCTAATTCATTATTTGAACATGCTGGGATTTCTTAAATTATGAGCATTGATCTTTTTGAATTAACTGTCAACTGCCAAAGAGTGCTCAAGATGTTGGTTATACTGAATATTGTTTTCTGTCCCTCTGCCTAGAATTTGGGGTTAAAGAAAATATTCTTATAAGCAAGAAAGACAGAGGAAAACTAGTGAACTGGATGCAGGCTTCAGATATTTTTCCTAGACTGCAAATCGCTTTATGGAAGGAGCAATTTGAACTTTAATCATTTTGTAACTTTAACCTACAGTAGACAACACAGCAGGAATTTTTCCCAGGAATGCTATGAACTTACGGTGTCAAAGCAAGAGATAGACATGGATCAAGACAGCAGAACTCTTGTTTGAAAGTTTGTGCAAAAACCTCTCTACAGATCTCTACAGCCTGTTTAAATCATTTTGAGAACTTTGTATTGGTGATGCTGCTGTGTTGTATCGTAATCATGCCATTAACCTGTTAGTATTGCTGCATTCAGTATAGGTCTTTTGATACGAGCTGTCCCTGACGGTTATCTTTCTGACCCTTAAGGCTGTATCACAGAATCTGCGTGAGGCAGCGCAGCGCAGCCCGTGAGCCGGTTGTGTGCCGTGGCCGTGACGCTCAGAGGGTCGGTCGGAGGCGGCTGCGGCAGGGCAGCTCCAGCACATCAGCTCAGTGGGAGCTGAGCTGGCTGCAGGGCTGCGTCTGAGGATGTCTGATGCTGGTGCATCAGCAACAGCTGTTAATTTTCTTCCTCCCATGGTGACAATTAAGATTATTTGGCAGCCCTCATTCCAAGTCAGCCTCTCTGACAGTCTTGTAATGTCTTCCGTGGCATGAGAACTACATCTGAATTATTCAAAAGCGATGTGCAGCTAAAGAGGCACAGTGTTGCCACGATTGCTTGAGGAGGCTTTGCAGTGTGGATTTCTCCATTGCCAATGCTGTATTGCATACATCTTGCATGGTTTTTATGCATTGCATTTTACAGGATTTTTACTGGAAAACAATGGTAGCAGAGGTTCGAGTGAGCAGAGGCTTAGGATCAAAGTAAGTGTCTGTGCATCTCCACTCTTCCATCTTGTTGTTGCGATTTAGTAGGGGGGAATAGCCAACACTTGAAAATGTTGTTAGACAGCTTGGATGAAATAGTGTTGTGATTCTACAAGTAATGGGATATAGCAAGGGGCAGATGCAAGCAAGTCGTCTGGAAACTTCCAGATCAGGGGAATGAAGCTGGCAGAGGAATAGCCATGTAGGTGAGTAGGAACATTGGCTCATCTTCTTCATTCACTGTAGATTCACTTCCTGGTAGATTTAAGTCCACGCATCCAAAGTGACGCATGATTCCTTACAATTACTTTGTTTGTGGACCCAGTAAAATCTGAAAGAACCTGCATTAACCTATCGCAAATAGAAGTACAGATATATATCTTGGTGTAGTCTGATGACAAAGGTTTTGATCTCACTGTTACCTGTCAGTGTGTAGCCTGAAGATGGTGAGTCCTAAATCAAAGCTTCTTGACCTTGCCTGACCTCTTGATGTTGTGATTGATCTAGACTGAGGAAGTGTGGTAATGTAACTTTCTTTTCTAAAGGTTTTGTCTCACTGTATTAATTTTAAAGCTGTTCACTTCCTCTGTTACTTTAGGAGCAGCTGATATTTTCTCATGTATTACAAGAAGCAAAAGGGTTTTTTGTTCTGGTTTTGGTTTTTTTTGTTTGTTTGGTTTCAAGGGGATTGTTACAAAAAGCATACTCCTTTACATGCATTTACATTCCTCTCCCTTCTCCCTCAGTGAGATTTTGGCTTCAATCTAAAGTGAGTGTGAGTATTGTTTTTGAAAATTGTGTGAAGTTTTACTGTGGACTAGTGCCTTGCACAGTGGCTTTATCTCTTAGGTATTCAGAGGTACACCTGGTCAGCAAGCTTTCCACAACTGTCAGTTGAAATACTGAGCTAAACAGAGTGCGGTGAAGGAACTGTCTTGATCTGAATAACGATCATGGTTGCAAATCACACAGTCTTGGGTCAGTATTGAGCCAGGCTGAAAAAATGAGGTCCTGATAGTTTATTCTATGTAATTTTTGCTTTGTTATGTCACGCTCTTCAGTTGGGTGATTCAACTCATGTGCTTGAGGATCCTCTATTTATTTAGCCTTCTGGTTGTGTTTTGGACTCAGTGTTTTACTCTCCTTCATCCATGGGGATTTTTCCTTGTAGTAGTCATACTTGGCAGGTACTCGCAGGAGAGAATTTTCATGTTGATTTTTGCCTTGAAGAGCTAATTCATTATCTGAGGTAAGTGGCTTCTTTACATGTACCTCTGTTTCCAGCATTGGGTGGAAGAGAAGTTTGCCCCATTGATTTGCTGGATTTCCTTTTACAGGATAGTTTCTGAGATTAGGCAGAAAGGACCGTCCTGTCTTGCTGTTGTTACTGTCTTGTGATTACATTATACATCAGCTACAGCCGTTTTCTTAGCTAAGATCTGTCTACATTTGAATTAACTAGTGATCTTCTGAAGCTGCTCTTGTTACAACTTGGCCAAATGTGACAGGGCATATACAGGTGGCAAAAGATAATGTTTCACTGGCAGTAAGTAGCAGTGTCTGTTCCCAGCGTGCCAGCAAAGAGAATGACTGTGTAATAACATTGCTTGTACAATGTGGTATTTGCCTGTAGGCCTTAGATCACTGAACATCGTGTGCTGGAATAGTTCACTTCGGCCTTTGCCCCTCTGCAGCGTACCTGCTTCAGGCACGCCAAAGCGTGCCCTGTTTAGTTGCCATTGATTCAGCAGTTTGTGGAGCTCACAGCGACGCTCTTGCGCTCCTCTGGTAGCTGGTCTCCACTGCTGCATCTTCTGCTCACTTTTTTTGGTTCAATAGGCACATCTACGTAGTCTTCAGATTATTATTGGAATTATTTTGAGACAGTGGTCTCAGTAGGTAAGTTGGACGAATCTCGAGTGGGTGTTCCGAGAGCTGTGCACAGTCCCTTGCTCTCCGTTTGCTGCTTTTGTCGGCAGGCTGTGCACAGATGTGTTAGTGCACAGCATGTGGACAGCGCGAGGAGGTGTGCCATGCCGGCGAGGTCCCGTCCTGGAGTGGGGACAGCACGAGGAGGTGTGCCATGCCGGCGAGGTCCCGTCCTGGAGTGGGGACAGCACGAGGAGGTGTGCCATGCCGGCGAGGTCCCGTCCTGGAGTGCGTTCCAGCATTCACCTGCGTGATGTTACGCCTGGGTCAGTTGTGAGGATTTGACTCTGAAACCGTTAGAAATTCCTGGTTTTTTGCCATGTGCTGATGTTTTTGTCCTTATGTCCAAGCAGAACCCAGCAATTGAGGTAGTTGCATGAAAACTTTTGTATGTCATCTTTCAGCATATATTGGTGTCTCTGAATTTTGAGGTTTTGGACTCATGGAAAGTATTTCAGTATAGTATTTTCTAGGCTTATATTGGTAGCTTTCTGACTTGTAGTAGCTGAAACTTCAGGGGAAAGAAGAAGATAAAAAACATGATTTGACCCACAGTATTAGTCAGAGACCAGCTTCTCCAGATCCTTTGAAGGATGAGACTGGTTACCTGCATTGGAGAGGGAGTGTTTCTTCCAGTTCCTGACATTGAAGCTCTTGAGTGTGCGTCTCTGTCACTTGGCTAATAGAGGTGACCTCAGGAAACATTTTTCTGTGATGAGCTTAGGCATTGTCCTTTTCTGACGGTTATTGTTTGGAGCTTGCTAGCCCGGAGTGATAAGCAGAGCAAAAGGAGGCTGGTGACTCTGCAAAATATTTTGTAGGTGGAGTGCTACTGCTCCTGGCTCGTGGTTTTTCTGGTACCCGTGCATCCTACCTTGCAAGTGGGAGTATCTGAGCACAAGAGAACAAACCAGAACATGAACAAATAGTTTCTAACAGATACCTTTAAGGGAGCATATTAGTGCATCCGGAATCCCAAAATGAATGCTGCCTTGTGTAATCTGGACATAGGTCAGTGTGCACACCCTGAGTGTAAAGATAACAAATCATCAGAATCAAAAGTTACCTGAAATGTTCCTTGTACCTTGCCGCAGTATGCGTGACTGTCCCTCCTCCTCCAAAATGCACCTGCTCCAGTGACATCTGAGCATTTGGAAGTGAGGAGAACTGCTTCGGGAATTGAGTTCTGCCTGGATATGACAGCAGCACATCTAGACTTGTATTAATATTGTAGTAGAGTGCCACCAACGTGCAGTAACAAGTAATAAATGGGTGATAAGCTGGTTCTGAACGTGTGATAAGCAGGTAAGTTGGGCTCAGTGTCCATTTTGCTTGAAGAATATAAATTTAACATACAAACTTAAAACTTTGTGGTTTTAATAGTAAGTGCTAACTTCTAATCTGTTCATTAAGAAGTCTTTTTTGAATGTTCCAAAGTGCTGTGCAAAATTCCTTCCTCTCAAACAAAACAAACCCCAAAGCCACCCAAAACTGTGAATGTTAGAAGATGTTGGAAAGCTTTAGGAATCTGCGTTGACTGTCTCGGTGGCGTCCTGGGACTTTAGATTTGATTTGGAAATGTTGTTATGCTGGAGTTGAAAAGGTATTAAAAAACTGCAACTGTGGCTAGTTATTGGACTTAATATTTTTATATGAAATAATTTTAAGTTTGATCTAATGTGTTACTGAAGCAGAGGTTTTTTTCGAGTTTGATTCTCTTCTTGGTGCTTCTGCCTGCTTAGCAGCTAAAAAGCAGGCTTGCTGCACAGATGGACGCACGGCGGCTTTCTGGAGTTAGCACAGCATGCTCTCAGGTGTGCATTGCTGATGTGCAGGGACAAGTGTGTAAGCGGTACTGGCCACCGGTAGGAACTTGGACTTTAAACAGCGTTTTGACTTGGCTTTGAGGTGAATGGTGTAAGCCGGGGACTGTGGCAGTGTTTCTCTTCCTTTAGGGACTGGCGTGGACTTATTTGGGGTGAACGTTTGAAAGTTTAAATCAGCTCTGATGGAAGGAGACAGGAGTTGATAATTACATTGCTCTCCTTCCTTTCATTTAACCAATCCTTCAAGTCAAATAATCTGTCAAGTCATAAACAAGAAGAATATTTGCAGGCAGAACCCAGTGAGTGTTTGAAAGCAGAGGACTTCCTCTGCTCTGCTCTGTGTCAGAAAACCCCGTTTTGAGCCCCGCGTGAGGCTTGCCTGGTTTTGTGCTGGGTGACCGCCGCATGCGCAGCCGTGTACAGGGTGACGAAGGTCTGTGGTGCGAGTTTTCGGCTCCAGTCAGAGTCTTCAGATGGGAGGGTATTTTTCCAAGCCCACGTTACCCGTCAGAAGTGCTCGTCAGCCTGCAGGGAGTGTGTTAGTCTTGCCTCTGCCCACATAGTGCCATTTATTGGCAGGTCACAGATTGGTTGTTTATGTGAAAGTATTTAATACACTAACAAAACAGGAGCAATATACTAGTGATGTATAAAGAACTGTCCTGATAGCCTAGCTTTGTAAAGACAAACAGGAAGGCGTATTAGCTGAGCTGCTGTATCGCTCTGTTCTGGTTTAATCTCAACACCACTGGTAATACTTACAAAACTATCTAATACAGTTTTTTCTTTTTTTAAGTCCCTTCTCCTACCTGTTGTGCTGGTACAGAGGGGCTTGGACCTACTCCCCAGTGATGAGGGGATTTGCTGGCTGTAGCTTTTGTTACAATCCTAACACAAACCCAAACATTACTGTGTTATTGGGAAAGTTCAGCTCATGTAATTTGAACTGCTACTGAGAGTTACTTTCACTTCTTGCTAAGTTCTTGTTTAAAGAACTTATAAACTGTTTTTTGGTCTTTTTGAGTGAGAGCTTTTTAAGCAAGGGGAATTGGCAGGCTGAGGAATTACTTATTCCCCACTATAGGAAATAGGTACCTTTAACTTCTCTGTGGTTTTAGCTATTTGGAAATATACCTCAAGATGTAATTACAGAATGTATAGAGTGCATGCTAACAGCTGCACTTTAAACTCTTCAAAAATATATGTATATGTATTTTAAATTATGAGGTTGCAAACTGTGTAGCTGGTCTATATATGTAACTGTTCAGTAGACTAATACTTTTCTACAGGCGAGCTGAAGAAAAACCTTGTGGTAATATTTTATAGGAGATGTTGGAATTACTAGTGTGTTACGAGATAATTAAATACTACTAGAGTTGAAGCCTTTTTGTCATTGTGAAATAAACCAGATATTTCGCATCTCTGCTTTTCCCACTTTGTTTTTCCTGCATAAAACCTTTGTCTCCTGCTTCAGCTTGTTCTTTCGTTAGTACTTTTTCTTTCAGCTGAGGTAGCAGTTTCTCATTTTGGGGTTTTTTTTTTTTCAGTCCTCTGTTAGCAGGAGGCTGCCTGCCTGTGGCAACACATTGCCTGGGAGAGGAGAAGCAGCAGACTCTCATAGCACTCGGAGGTGGTAAGGAGGGACCATGTGTAGGTGCTTTCCAGGGAAGAAATAGAAGGCTGTTCCCACACTTGTGGTGATTCAGCTAGATTGTTTTTGTGTACAGAATGATTAAAAAGAAAAGAAAGCAAGGGGAAGTAAGGGTACTTATCAAAATCTTCTTTTGAGTTGGCATTTGATGTTTTTGCTGGAAGTGCTGTAAAAATAAAGAGCAAGACTGAGTGTGCATATGGCATGGGTTTAAAAGCCAGTGGATCAGAGTTATACGTCACGATTGCTTATCGGTAGGACTAATTCAAGCATCTGATTTCTAATTAAAGTTCAGCAGGACTGCTTTTCCTCTTAAAAGACAAATTTCTGTAGGAAAAATTCTAGTACATCTGAGTGTATTTTAGGAATACAAAGCACACACTGCAATTTATAAACAGACAGAAAATGCTCACTTCTACCGTGCCAGGGAAAGACAGTCTCCTACATTACTTCTTGACTGAAGAACGTGCTTGGGAGTTTAAATTAGAAATAACTTCAATCGGTTTAAAGATCGCATTCATCCTGATTGAAGCAAAGGATGTATAAAATAAATAAAAAACTGAAAAGATGGAGATAACAGTGTAAATAATTGAAAAGAACTGCCCACATTGCTGCTTTCCTCTGTTTTAATATGTCTCTACTGCTCTTTGGCCGTTTCCATAAGGCAGTGCTATTTTAATGCCTTTTATGATGCAGTTAAACCCACGAGTTAATGTTAAAACCAGAACATAAATAAAAAGTTATATTAATTTGGGGGGATGAGTGTCAGTTGGGAGGAAGAAAGAGGGGACTGTGCTATAGGCTTTCAAATATTTGTATGGGATAGAAATTTTAGGTCTTGTAATGTAAATTTTTGCGGCATCTTTTTGTTCCACAGCGTTTGAAGAAATGTGCATTATCAGTCCACAATAAATTGTTGAAGTGAACAAACTAACTCCATTCCAGAGAGCATTTCTAAAGTCAGTATCAGAGTGATGAGATTAATCCCAAAAGACATTAGTCCTGAAAACAGGATCCGAGTTCCTGAACTGCTTACGCATTTGTGAAAATTTTGCCCTCCCTCCGTCCTGAACGGCAGTTCTGTGAGTTACTCGGCAAGCTACAAATGCTGGCCAGAAAGGTCGAGCTGTTCATGGGTAAATACTGAAGGCTGCTCAAACACGGCGTGGTTGCCGGCGGTGGACGCGGCGATGACAGCTAGAGGTGTCTCTCTGGCTGGCCCCTGCTCGCCCCTCATCGTCTGGGTGTCCGCGATGGCTGCCTGTCCCTGAGGGCTCCGCTTCGGGTCCCCGCTGAGCTGGGGAAAAGCTGGCTGCCTCAGCTGGGCTGATGGAGGTGGTGGGGTTTAACTTGGCTAACTTTGCCTAAAATGGATCAGGGAGGCTCGTGTAATCCCGTTAGAACAGACCTTGGTTGCCGGGCACTGGTAACAAACAACTGGGCTGTGGTGGAAGGGGACAGAAATAAATCTCATTCGCCTAGCTCCTGGCAAAGTGAAATTCTCCATTTGCATCTTAGGGAACTGCTTTATACAGTAGATAACCTGATTTTTAGTGATGCTTAGTAATCATATGGCAGTGGAGTACCTGTTTTTTCTGCATGTCTGTGTTTAGGTAAACTGTGAAAAGATGGTGTGTGAAGCTGTGTTTCAGAGGGGTGAACTGAAGAAAAATGCGGGTGATCAAAAACCCAGCTCCTTAAGCTTTCCTGGTTTTGTCAGGTTACTAACACGGACACCTTCGGGATGTTTCATTTTAAAGCTCTGGTAGGCCAGATGTAGCTCAAAATGTGGTTACTGTGTCACCTAGAATATCTTGATAAGGTGCAGTAACTAAGGATATAAAAAGTGATGGTCGAAGTCTCAGGCTTTTGAAAATTGTTTGCTTTATTATGCACAATTTTAGTTTCTTCTGAGGACTGATGTGTCAGTCACCATGAAACTTAACTGCCTGTTATATCACCTGCAGATGCAGGTAGGTGTCCTTTCAGTAGCTTAAAGCCTAGCAAACATTAAAAGAATTTGTCTGCTACAGGGGCCCTGGTGGTGCGGAGAGGACTTCAGCAGATGCTGCACGTTTAGTTACCTTCACTACTGTAATGTTTGGTTTTGCCTGAGTTAGTAAGTGGGAAAATAATTTATTATCTTTACAGTGTCTGCTGTTGTTCCTGCTTCATTATTCAACACATGTAGATGGTAATAGTAATCTAGAAATTATTTTATTAAGCTTGTGGGAGATCAGTGTTAAAATTGGAAGTTAATTTGGGAAGCTGTTGGATTCCACGTCTTGTGGAGTGTCAATGTTGCTTGTAAAATAAAGATTAAAAAAAAAAAATTGTGAGGGAGAGAGGGAGGGTTGGGCCATCTGTGTCTTTTTCTTGATCTTAGGTACGATTTTGTTCAAAACTGCTTCAGGACCAAGCAGGTTGCAGATGGGAGAGGGAAAAGCTTTGTTTGGTTCATGAAACTTTCGAAGGATCAGAATTTCCTGCCATAATTATTTTTTTTGTACAGTTGCAAAAACAGTACCATCTTTTTCTTAGCAAAACATCTTGGGAAGCTTCAAACTGAAGTTGTTCTCTCTTGTCCTGCGCAATGCTGGCTCTCCTTTCGGGAGTGGAGGGATGGAGGCAGTTAGGACTTTTAAGTATTGATGCTTTCAAGAAGCTAATATGCTTCAGGTTCCTCCTTCATATTCTTCCCCAGGACAACAATAAACCTGAAATTCTACAATATTTCTCTTTGTTGCCTTTACTTTGTTTTTTTTTTCCCTCCAGACGAGATTTAAAATGGTAGGGGCAACTAAACACTGTCCTACAGGAGTTATTCATCCAAGGAAAATTCAGATGCAAAAGGCTTATTTGGTGTTACAGGGGTACACTGCAAACATCCCATCTAAGTGTGGATATGAAATCAATAAACTCTTAAAACAGAAGTGATTCACCTTAAAGCATAGAGTTTGGGAAGGCAGAAGTCATCTGTGTGTTCATTGCTTACTTCAGCCCGCTGTCCGCAGAGGGTTCTCAATACTTAGATTTTGGTCATTCTGAAAATGAAGCTTCCTTCTGCCGAAGAAGAAATTGCAGAGCACGAGCACTGTATGCCTGTGTGACCCTAGCACTGCCTGCGCGGCGGAACACGTGTGCCCCAGGCAGGGGCAGCTCTCGGGGATGGATGAGCAGAATTTGTGACACAGTCGTCTCTGACAGTTGGAGCAGCAGCTATGGGGAACACCCTGATGAGAGAAACTAGAACGTGCGTGCCTGCATAATTTCTTCTGTGAAGGGAAGAGTGAAGAAGAGCCAGAGCAGAGTGGAAGCGTAACACAATTCCAGACTGACAGAAGCAGGAAACTTTTCAATTAAAACTTACTGCTCTGGTTGGTGTAATACTGCATGTCTGCACGCAAGGGGAACACTTTGCTGCTGTCCTGTGATGAAGCACAACCAGTCAGAATTACCTTCCTCTCGCGGCCGCTCTGCGTAGCGGGGCTGCGCTCCGCAGCTCGGCCGGCGGGCAGGGCCCGGGCTGCTCCCGGTGGGGCAGGCACTGCTGTGGCTGGGGAGCGCGGGGCCTTGGGCCTGTCGGGCTGGCGTCCTCCCGCCGCCGCGGTCTGCGAGCGCAGGGCGCTGGTGGTTCAGCCTGCGCCGGGGTCGTGGTGCGGGCGAGGCAGCTGGTGTGGTGTCTCCCGTTAGGCTGCACGAAGCACCGTGCCTCCCGGTGCCACTGGGTTTCGGCTCTGGGCTTGGCGCAGTGAGGAGTTGTGCTGCTCGGTGTGTCGGCTAGCAGAGGCACGGGCAAGGGTGTGTGCTTGTCCACGTGTCTGTCCGGGTGCTGTGCGTCTGAAACGGAGATCACGTCTTGTTCGTGTGTGGTTATTTTTTAATTGATGGCCAAAGGTGCAGTAGGGTTGTGCTCCAGAATAACAACGTCTTGGATATATGTGGACTAGTTTGAGAATCCCGAGTTGCAGCCTCAGACCCACACGTTGTGCTGCAAAACACAGTAAGGTGTGATCAAACTAAGAATGAAATGTAGTGCGCTGTGTTCCATGGCACTTGCATCTGCACAAAAGCTGCGGCTTTTCACCCGAATGGCTTGAGTCTAGCAGGCTTGCGTTCCTCGTGGTGCCACTCAGGGATGTTATGGTGCGAAGACCTTCTTGTGATTACAACTTTTGCAGCCATAATTTATTTTTTTTAGTGATGCATCTCTGTCAGGTAAACATAACAGATGCTATAATCCACTAAATGTAGTGGCTTCTTTTCTCTGTAATTCTGTTTTGTCTGTGAATTTCTTATAGAATCAGCTTGCAAGGCTTGAAAACACAGTGTGATGAAGCTGGTACTTTGTTTTAAAACATACTCAGAGAAAGTGTAAGAGACGATTTTATTTTTCTTTTCCCCATGTATAAAGATTTCCTGAAGAACAGGACAAAGACCCACTTGTTTACTTCTATTTACTGTAATAAATACAGTAAAGTAATGCTCTTATGCGTTGCAGAAAGCTCTCTTCATACTTCCTAAGTAGGTCTTGGGTGTTGATATGCTTCAGTGTGACTATAAAGCCAAATGAAAGTATCTCTCCATAGTGAAATCAGGTTTATTGTAGTGTAATTTCCTTCTAAAAACAAGTCTCCTTTTAAGGACTTTTATCAAAAATAACTAATGAATGTAATGGCATTAAATAATAAAATACTGTTATGATGCCAAAAATAACTTCTCAGTCTCTTTGATCTTCATTTTGGCTAAAGATACAAAATTCCACTAGAGACTCTTACAAACAAATTCCATTAATACAAACAAATTGTTTTGAAAAACAGCAACTATAATAGATGTTGATTAAGACAGTCAACAACCTTGAGTTTTAATTTTCAATACAACTGAGTTAACTCCACATCAATTGGAGTCACGCCTCAAAGTCATGTTGTACTGCTCTGAAATCTGCATGTGGCTACTTCTGTTTGTCTTGGCTTTAATTAATCATATTCTTATTTCTTGGCAGCAGCCATTACTGGGCAGGGAAGTACGGTTCCAGGTGTAGTCTCGAGCCTTTAGGCTTCTGCCTGCCTCCTGGCTGCTGTGGCTGTGTGCAGCACAGGTGCTCCGAGCAGCATGGCGTGTTGGGGCAGGTGAAACGCGGATGTGTCTCTAGTATATCAGCACTGCCGTGCTGACAGGGCCTTTCTCTAGCAGTCTTTAAGCCTTGCTTCTATCACTGAAAAAGTGCATATTTCATTTTTTCTGCGTCTGTATTGTTTAGTAACATTCAGTGCATGTAGAATGTAAGTTTCTATGTGTTTGCATGCTGCTTGATTTTTTGTTTTGCTATAAGGCTTTACACGACTAGTTAAGAAGGATCCCATTTAAAGAGATGCAGACATATGTTATTTATATTTAGAAAAAGTAATACATCTGTTTCTGACAACATATCATTATTTTATGTGCTTTGGAAGAATGCGCCAGTTGATACAATTATCTCGATTAAGAGTGTCAGTGGAGTTAAAGAGAAGTGCCCTGAGAACTGCAGTGTCTACATGGCTTGGCCCTTTGTGCACTTTGGGGACCTCATTTCTGATTGCCTTGTTCTTTCAAAGTTCCCTGATGGGGCAGAGGAGCAATTAGCTCCTGCAGAGCGGACGCCCATGAGCAGCTGGGCCTGCTAACGACAGGCAGTATGGATTTGTGCTGTGCCATACATGAATTTCTCCCCAGGGAGAGTCCCGTGGTATTATCGCAGCATGTCCTGTGCCGTTAAGTGCCGTCAGACAGCGTGGTGCCACTCCTCATGACATAAAGTGCATGCATGCATGCACTCAAAATTACATTGCTAAAAACGTTGCTCTGGGGCAAATCTTGTGCCTTGTGGATGTGACCAGTCTGTTCCCGCTAGACCGGAGGAGCAGAGGCAGAAATGGGATGGGGCTGTGTTACTTCGTCAATTCCCCACAACATAGCCCGCAAAGTACAGACTTTGCCAGATGTGATAGGAAGCCTTGGACTGACTCCCAGGCCTTCCTGTAAGCTGGTTCACCAACTGACAGTTGGAAAATAGTTGGTGTTTTCTAGAGTTTGATGATGCGTTTTTGCCTGTCTTCCTTGTTGCTGCTGTTTTTGAATGTTACCTTCATGGTCAAGAACGTGGAGACTAAAGGAGGAATTTGGTATGTGTGACTGTCGGTGGGGTCGGAGAGTGAACTTCGTTGCTGGAGTGGTCACCTTATCCTTTATCGCATACTTCGCATCTGAATTCAGTTTCTGCAGTGGGAGGCTAGCTCTAAGAAGGTTTAAGTGCCAATACGTTGAATAGCAGTGAAGAACAGAAGAACAGGAGATGGCTGAAAAGCCAAAGGTGGAGGAGTCAGTGCCTGTGTAAGGGGTAGCAGCGGTGGTTTGGAATGTACATGTTAACCCCAAGTTGTAAGCTGCCAAGGAAAAGCAAGAAGGCAGCTGTAAGGAGGTAAGAAATTTCCTAGCAACGTCAACGTAAATGCTGACAACAGCATATCTTGGTACGAGTGTTATAGCTGCTTTGTTCAGAACATCCCTATGATACCTGAGATGTGTGCGAGCAGGGCTTGGAGCCAGGGTGGCAGCGATGGGGGAGAGGAGGGAGGTGGCACCTTGCATTTTTGCAGGAGATCTTTGGGAGGGTTTGTTTTATTTTAGTTTTTGGTGTAAGTGTTTGTAAGGCGCCTTCTGTAGGTATCAAAGGAGGAGAAGCTTCTCCAAAGGTTGATTGAGAGCAGCTAAATCAGGTATCTGTCTGGCTCTCCCTTTGCGGGAACTCATCAGAGGAGATTTTCTCTTTGCGTTAGCTATGGAGAGCCTGTGGTGATGGCCACCTCAGGTTGCTGATTTTTTTATGACTCTTCTCCTAAATGTGTGTGTGGGAAAATTCTAATAAATGGTCAATGAAAAGTAATGCAAATATTTTATTCTTCAGTCCCGGAGAGAAAGAAGCTTGCGGTGTTCATAATGCTGCAGTACTGAAGAACATAATGCAGATGGTTTGAGTTCTGTCCCTACGCTCACTCTGTTAACTACAACTTTTAGATATTTTAATATGGTTTTTTTTTTACACCTGTGTACAACTTCCAGTTATTAACATTTGATTTATTTAAGTGTGTGTGCAGTGGGGAATTATTAGATTCCACATCTCATCTAAGGGCTTGCTCTTAATAACTTGCTCTCTTCTGGTGGTCCCTCAGAGCTTTAAGGAGAGGTGGAGTTGTACTTGGTAGCTAGAAACACTAAATTTTAAAAAAATAACTAGCTATTACTGTAATAGTCATTGCAGGAAACAAATTAATTTAGCTACTCTGTGCCAGAGTTCCTCCAAATGTTGCTGGAATTAAGGGATTGTGTCTTTTTTTTAAATACATTGTTAGTCAAGATGATGATGTGTTTATGATGCTACAGCAGCATAGAAATTTGTGGCACTGTATGAAGACATTTTTATTTCAGCTCTAATGATAGGCAATCTAAACATAACTTACAGACTGTGAGAAGCACGTGTAATGTGGTAAACTGTCAAATATATGGGTTAAACTGTCTGTCAATCACTTATTCTTCTGAGCCACCGCTGCTGTCTGTGTACTGCTTATTTCCTTATTATGGGGAGAGAGTGCCTATTTAGTTTATGCGTCCTCTCTGAGCCGTGAAAGAAGCAGTTTTTCTAGCTCTAGTACTGGCACAATTACTATCAACTTTTCAAAAGCTTGGTGCTGAATATGGACTGGTGCCTGGTGCTGCCTGGCTGGTGCCAAGGGGCTGGCTAGGAAGCGTTGGCTGAAAAACTCCGGTTTAAATTTTTGCAGAGTATGTGCTTGGAGCTTACAGCTGCGTTCGTAGTTGGCAGCTGAGCCGTCTCTGTGTTACGCTGGCGTTGAAGTACGGACTGTGACTTTCAGTGTGAATCGAAAGGGCTTGGATTGCCATTTGCTTCCACACTGTTAGCAGATGCAGTGCAATATTGACCTATGACATAAGAAACTAACATGAAACTAAAGGTTACCAACTGATGTGAATCTGGATTTTTTTTTTTTTTTTTTTTTTTT
>Ga0065711_1037012_pt1 | contig 20304 bp, 10 predicted proteins | sample Hoacrofraction12_FD_59098 | JGI IMG/M metagenome (GOLD analysis project Ga0065711, IMG submission 59098) | Hoatzin crop microbial communities from Cojedes, Venezuela - Epithelial fraction 12 v2 (version 2) | ecosystem: Host-associated > Birds > Digestive system > Esophagus > Crop | place... | reverse complement strand
TACTCTGCCCTAGTGAGGCCCCATCTGGAGTACTGTGTCCAGTTCTGGGCTCCCCAGTTCAAGAAAGATGAAGAGCTACTGGAGAGAGTCCAGCGGAGGGCTACGAGGATGATCAGGGGACTGGAGCATCTCTCCTATGAGGAAAGGCTGAGGGAGCTGAGCTTGTTCAGCCTGAAGAAAAGAAGGCTGAGAGGGGACCTTATAAATGCTTACAAATATCTCAAGGGTGGGTGTCAGGAGGATGGGGCCAGACTCCTTTCAGTGGTCCCCAGTGACAGGACAAGGGGCAACGGGCACAAACTGAAGCAGAGGAAGTTCCAGCTGAACATGAGGAAGAACTTTACTTTGAGGGTGACAGAGCACTGGAACAGGCTGTCCAGAGGGGCTGTGGAGTCTCCGTCTCCGGAGATATGCAAGACCCGTCTTGATGAGGCCCTGTGCAGGCTGCTCTAGGTGACCCTGCTTGGGGAGGGGGGTTGGACTAGATGATCCCCAGAGGTCCCTTCCAACCCCTACCATTCTGTGATTCTGTGTAAAGTTGTTTACTTTTTCATTATTTCATTGAAGAAGGCATTAAAATTGAATTTATTCTCAAATTACAAACATTAATACAGCTGTAACTGTCACTGCTTTAGCAGGATTCCTGATTTAATTCCATTACATACAGCTATATAAGATATCATCAAAGGTGGAATCATTTAATAGCTCTTTTTTCCTTTATCAACAAACATTTCCAGCTCTCACAAAAAGAACACATAAGAAAACACGTCACAGAATCATGGAGTCATAGAATGGTTTGGGTTGGAAAAGGACCTTATAGGTCATCTAGTTCCAACCTCCCTGCCATGGGCAGGGAAATGTTCCACCAGACCAGCTTGCTCAAAAACCCCATCCAACCTGAACTTGGACGCTGCCAGGGAGGGGGCATCCACAGCTTCTATGGGCAACCTGGTCCAGTGCCTCACCACCCTGAGAGCAAACAATTTCTTCCTTACATCTAATCTAAATCTACCCTCTTTCAGTTTCAAGCCATTAGCCCTTGTCCCATCACTACACACCCTTGTAAAAACTCCCTCTCCAGCTTTCTTGTAGCCCCCCTTTAAGTGCTGGAAGGCTGCTCTAAGGTCTGCCTGCAGCCTTCTCTTCTCCAGGCTGAACAACCCCAACTCTATCAGCCTGTCCTCACTGGAGAGGTGCTCCAGTCCTCGGATCACTTTTGTGGCCTCCTCTGGACCTGCTGCAACAGGTCCATATCTTTCCTGTGCCGAGGGCTCCAGAGCTGGATGCAGGATTCCAGGTGGGGTCTCACCAGAGCAGAGCAAAGGGGCAGAATCACCTTCCTCAACCTGCTGGCCTTAGTTCTTTTGATGCAGCCCAGGATATGGTTGGCTTTCTGGGCTGTGAGCACACACTGACAGGTCATGTTGAGCTTCTCAACATGTTGGCTGTCAACAATCACCTCCTTATTTTCCATGTTCTGTTTCCCACTTTCCAGTCATTGGGAACTTCACCAGACTGCCATGACTTGTCAGATATGATGGAATCCACAAAAAAAATGTGAAATCACTCACCAGTGATATTTTTGCTACTCTACCTCTTTTATACACCAAACTGGGACTATTTCAAATCAGCTTCTCAATAGACCAAGGTAGATTCACAACAGTAACCTACTGCTTCTCTGTCAAGTATGCACCTACACTACAAAGTACTAACCTGTCTCCCAGATGTTGTTTTACACTACCGCCTATTGCACAAATTAGGATCTTCCTAATCAACATCTTCAAATAATAATAAATAATAATAAACAGAACATAAACATCTACTATATGTGCCTAGAAACAGGAGAACTTCATTTTTCAAAGCAGTGTATGGAACCTCAGAAATCAGATTTTTGAGGAAAGGGAGAACTATACACATGACTGACTATGAAATAAATTAGCACAGCAAATATAGAAGGTGCTTATTCCCAAACATAGAAACATCTTACCACACAGACTGCATAGCAAGAAGATATGCATGCATTACCTTCTCCTAATCTGTAATGTAGATTCCCTCACAAGAACAATTTCAGACAACTCTAAGTGTACGTAGAAAGAAAAACTATTTGTTAAAGCAGATGTCTGGTTTTGTAATTCAGAGTTTGTACTTGGGACACTTATCACACTAACTAAAATACATTTTTATAAAACATTCTACCTCGAGCCTTGAAACAGCTGATCTTGTTTAATAAGTTGACTGTTTTAGCAAGGCAAGAAATTGCCTATACAACTCATGAATTAATTTAATGAAGTGAGGAGTTGTATACACTTTTGCTGTTTGATTTTCAAAGAATCAGACAGTTAACGGAAAAAGTATATACAACTTCATCACATTTCAGTCTGTCCTTTATAAAAAGAGAAATCATTAACAAGGAGAACAATTACTTGTCAAGGATGCATCCATCAAACTTCTCACACATTAAGCCTGAAAAGATAACCTACAACCCACTAAGAAAAACTAAGCTGGCTACAAACATTGCCTTTATGTTCAAAAAAAGCAGCACTTCAAACCACTAGACAAGGAACTGAAACTATCAGTTGGTTTGCTGATGAGGTTTCTCTGTGGGACATGTTCTCTTTATAGCCTTTCATCAAACACCACCAAAGCTGGAAGTGTTCTGCTATCTCTGACATCTCACCAGCCTGAGCCAACAAAGAACCTCTGCACAGACAAAGGAAGAGTCTGGATCAATCAAGCTTTTACAAACTTTCTATTCTGAGTCAACCAATCCTCTCAAGAAATTCAGAAACGTATCTGGGAAGATAACATTTTTAATAAACTGAACACAATCCAAACAGAAAAACTGACATTTTGATGAATTTGAAATAAGACTCCTATCCTTGGAAACAAAAGTTCATATCTACTCTATAAGGCAGCCTTACAGATCATTTAATATAACATTACTCAGTTGATCGGTGACAGTGCTATTCCTAGGTATAAACTACTAATTGTACCAGATGTGCACAGATTTGCATTTCAAGACAAACTTTACTTCCTGTAGGTCTGAAGGTTCAGGCTTACTTGCTGTTACTTTGCAATTAGCTTGCAAAAAGAACCACCGCTACTAAGCACATGACAGAGGACACCCTGCAATTACCAAGAATAAGTGAACCACCTAAGTTACCATGTGTAACTGAAAAATAATAACTGAATAAGTTACAATGTACTGTGTGCTTTAATATTAACGCTGAGATCATTCAAAAAGTCACAATGTCTCAAAAACATTTCCTTTTTCCATCTGATTTTCCTCTCAGAAGCATATAGGAAAGTTGTAGCATCTCGGAAGTCAAGCCATAACAACATTCAAACTGACCTTTCACTGCAACCAAAGAATATTTGTTCTTAAGTGCATGAGGGGGAGGAGACCAACCTTCAAAGGACAGAATAAAAAGAAGAAATCAAGATGTGGAATTGTTTTTTTTTTTTTCCTTTGCCATTAACATTAGAAAGTCTGGCACAAAGCACCAGCCATAAAGCTAGAACTTTCACAAAGTTTCTCCATATCAAAAGCTATTACGTGTTTTTAAAATCATGTTTCCCATGACCTTACAGAGCTATTATGGGGAAGCGGAGGTATAATGGCAAGTTACTAAAGTTGTTATGTTATAACCAGTGCTGTCTCTGAGAGAAGGTAGCTTCTTCACCTTCCTGAAAGGTTTATACCATACTCACTCAAACTGGCTACTAATTAGAGGTGTTTTTAAGACAGTCACTGAATATAGGCAGTCTAGATCTCAGGCATTTTTTGTTTGTTTTATTAAACTACAGCAGTTGTAACAAAACCCAACCACATATAGAGACACACTCATCTTGGCTAATACCAAAGTAGTATGGAAATAAAAGAGGTTCCTTAAGAAGAATTAAAACCTTTGCTTTCACCTCTGTATCAAATTCTTTTCCTTCATTATATTTGCATGCTTCGCTTTGACACGCAGAGAAAGTATATGCCAAGTTTAGTTAATGAGAAAAGCAGAACAGTTAAAGCACTGGTTAGCACAGCAAAAGGATCTGAAAGTATAACCTAGTGTGGGAGCAATGGAGCAGAACAGCCCTGACGGGGGTGGGAGGGTCTTCTCCTCATTCTTCCCATGAAACGGAATGAATCCGTGCATTTCTGGAAACCTTTTCAGGGAGAGATTTTTCTAATTTTGTCAAAATTTCGTGTGATCAGAGATGCCTTTACTCAGTCACCATAGAAACGAGGACAGAATGTTTTCATGCAAAGAGAAGGCTGAAGAGAACTATTGGAGACTCGGGTCCAAACGCTTCTGCTGAGATACTTAAACTGTTCTACAGCTGCTCCTTTGAAAGCAAGTTTTTAATAAGTACCTGTATGTATATACATATGTATATACACAGAGAGAAAAAGAGGGAATAAAATTGATTTTTTCTGTTAGGTCCCTAAGCAGAATACAGAATAAGAAGCATTTGGAAATAGCCAGCTTCCTATTTCATTTTTCAGACCAGTTGAAAATAGAATATGGTTCATAAAGACGAGTATTTTGTATGACTAAGCAAAGCGAGGCACTGAGGTCAGTGTACACGCTTTGAAGACATGTTCAGCTTTGCATTTTTGTTTCATTGTAAACCAGTTTCGTGAAATCTAGGCTAAAATACAGCCACTTGTGCTGTACAGTCTTACAGTCGTCATTGAAAGACATTCCAAACAACAGGCATACTGTACTGTTATACAGTGGCAGGAAGGAAATATTAAAAGGATTAGGGATAAACAAGAAAAATGATTACCCAGCTGAAGCAGTCAGACAGACAGGGATCGATATTGGAATGCAAAATAACCAAAAGGATTTTCAAGAATCAAAAGGACAGTTATAATAGATTAAAAAATGAGATTACCTTACACATACAATATGCACAGTACGGTATACGGATGAACTGCTACAAATAAAAAAAGGAACTAGAGCCTGACCTTTTACCTAAAACTGAACTTTATTTAAAATCTATCCTGTTTTTCAAATGAGTTTTGCTTCGCTTTCCAGCATTCTGGTACTCTGGATTTTACGTACTACACAGTGGAGCAACCAGTCTCACCCATATTACAGCCTAATCCTCCTGTAATACAACAGCAACAGCCTACAACTAACCTGGGTTAAAGAAGTCACACACAAAAAGACAGTCATAGACAAAAGTTTAACTAAATATGCACTTGTTAATATGCATCTTCGCAACGCAGTATTCACTATGGATTTGCCAAAGATTTTTCATTTCAAGGACCAAAGACCCAGGAACAAGGGTTATACCACTCAAGAAAGCCAGACCCAAGAAAGACAATAATCCATTTGGATAGCAAAGCTATTAGGACATTATAATTCCACCCTGAACTTTCTTCTGTTCCTGCACTGAAAGCATTAAAAAGAAAGGTGGCAATTCAAAACCAAGCACACAACAGAACTGAAATCAAGCCTCAACCCAAGCTGTTTTCTATCAAAGAAAGAATTGTAACAGAATCAGTGAGCATTTATCAGATGCTGGACACCCTGCATCTAAATGCAAATGCAAGTTCTATGAAATCAATGTTGTTTGTTGCAGTGGCCACGTTTGGGTTCAAACCTCCCAACTCAAAGGATTTCTCCGTTAGGCTTAGAAACGATCCTGTCTGGAAAACTCAAAGGCAGTTCTCCTTTTCCTCCATTTCATTTAAAACCTGCTTTCAACAGATACGTAGTAACATTTCCTAATATAAATTAGCAGCTTGTTAATCCAAGTCTGTCATGGGTAACATAGCTTCCTGACAGTACTGCACATGCGGGAGGGCCTCGAGCGCAGCCCGCTGCACAGTAGACAGGGGAGATGTGCCATCCCAGGGGCAGGAGCCATGTCCACTGGTAACTGCACTCCTTTCAATAGCAATTAAGCACCTCTGCACTTCAGTATTAAAAATCCTTCAGAAGTTAGATGGAGAGATGAGCAGATAGCTACCTGTAGTCCGATTTATAGCTGGGTTACTTCCATTCTAATGAAAAGAAAAAAACTTAAAAATGTTTTCAATACCGTCATGACTGGAATAACACTGTACATTGTTACTTATATGAGAGCCTATTATTCTGGATGCATGATACTATCCTACTATTGGTCAGTCTTTATATTGACAAATCAGTTGAGATCTCCAAAGAAAGAAAGAGTACATAAACAGTAAGGAAGTGGTCTTAACTACAGAGCCAAGACTTCAAAGAATGCCTAAATATTTTGGAAGTAAACCAAAAATGAAGACACTAAATGCAGAACCAGTATAAACTGCACACACTTCAATGACTTAGAAAAAAGTACACCAGTAGTAAATTTACCTAAAGCAGAAAGAATTCTTTATTGCAATGATATGAGCGGCTGCAAACCAAAGGTAATGATGAAATGTGTACCAAAATGATGATAAAGCACAAATATTTGGAACATTTCTGCTTAATATAGCTTAAGAAAGACAGAAGCTAGCTGACATCTGGAGAAATAATCACAAGTATTCACTGAAGGAGAAGTACTGCCACACACACCTTGATGGGACATGGAGAAAGGGATCGGAATTTGAGTACGTAACTTACACCTCACAAAGGACAAAAACCTCCGGAGGCAGCTCTGGACGTCAGGAGTACTGCATGAGGTGCTACACCACACAACCACACCCAAAGCAGTACTCTCAGGTCACTGTTCGCTTCCTAATCAAAGTCTGAAAACATAAGCCTATCAGGGACCCAGAAAACGCATTTGCAAGAAATGCAAACTACAATCCAAAGAAACACATGATTTTACAAAGAAATGATAGTTCACATATGTAAGGAGTTAGCAACCGAGACAAAACTCAGAAAAGCAAGAAGAGCAATTAGTTTCGTAGAGCTAGCAAAATAAAAGGAACTGAGGTGTAAAAACTAACTTAGAAGTGAGGGTTTTGATATTCAAAGGAACACAACGTCTTGTTATTACTGAAGTTGAATCAACTCCTCTCTGCCCTTCAGTGTTTTGTTCTAAGTTGATAAAAGTATATTTAAGATATATGCTTTTTTCACATTCTTTGATCTCTACTAATGTTAAAAAAAAAAACACCACCATACAAAACAAAAAAAACCACAGACCCAAAAAGCCAAACCCACACACAATAAAATGAGGACTTAAATGCCTTAAGGTACTTCTGGCAATTAAACTCCATTATGCAAACTAGTTTTCGTAGCTATGCTCAGAGGACCTCTGTATGTTTCTCAGCAGCTCAACCACATATTTCTTAAATTCTTTCACAAAACCACTCAAGATGTATAACATCAGAAAAATCATCTCTGTTCAATATGTCATTCTTTTCTTCTCTTTACTAATCTAAGACACCATAGTTATCAGAAAGTACGAAGAGAGGCATAGTTTCCTTCTTTTACACAAACAAAAGCTGCCTGCTTCCAATAGTGAAGGGCAATGCCCAAGTGTTTCAAGGTATTTTTCATTTTCCAGCTGTTATGGTTCATCTTTCTTGACTTCTCTGGGTTGGCTTCTTCCCCAGTTCTTCTAAACAGCCTCTCTAAATTAAGAATTTAAACGCATTTCTATTATATAAATTCTTTCCTGTTACCAGTGATCTTCCTGAATGCTTTTTTTATACATGAGTATTTCTGTTGGATTTGTCTCCCTAGAATGGATTTTAATACCATCTACAATAACTATTACTTTGCAATGCATCAATTACCAAACCTGCATCAACTTACCAAAGAAAATTTCTATGTATTACTTAGAACAACAGAAAGAGAGCTCTAGCTATAATAAGAAATACGACAGCAAAGCATAAAGGGCCATTATAATTTTGGATGAAATCTATACCGACACAGTGAATTCTTGTGTAAAAAGTCTTGGTGCCTTGATGTGAAGAGATTCTACAAAATTTTTGCTACATTTCCAATTACAAGAAAAATTGTCAACATCAAAGAATTTACTAAACAGCTCAGCCCTCCAGAGAAAGTAGATCTGGGTTTTTACAAGACTTGTCTTTGCAGAGAAATGACACTTAGCAAAACTCTAATTAAGAGCATTTCACTTAATACAGAGATGGTGGACATTCCACACAATACATTCTCTTTTCTCCAAAGACAAAGTCTTCTAATAAACCGCCACATCTGACACTTAGGATGTAAGAAGCACTAATAAGCAGTGTATCAAAAGGCTTGGTTGTAAGAGAAGTTAAAACACTCTGTTCATTGGTTCTTTACCAGAGGCAATTTCTCATATTTCATGGGATATTGAAAATATAATATTCTCTGGATATAAGATTTCTTGAATTCAAAGAACATGTGCACTAGGAAAAATAATATCAAATGGAGCACTTAAACATCACACAACTTTTTTTGTTAAATTCCAAGACTCTGCTTGCAATACCTCTTTTAAAGTGCTAGCCTAGATGGGCTTTGTGTTTTTTCATAACTATCAATCACACAAATACAAAAAAAATACATTTATTGGAAAATCTACACCAAAAGACAAAAAGAAACCCATGAAATTTTAATTTTGGTCTAAGATCTAAGCATTTTAAGCTTGAGAAAATAGCTGTCCACCTGTTTGCACCAAAGTTTTTGAGAAGTGATTAGAAAAATAAACAGACAGATAACTAGACATTTGAGAATCATCCTACTCTTCCTACTTCCAAATTACAGTAGTATCCAAACCAGAAATATCTACACATTTATGAAAAAGAAAAATAAAAATAGCAACATAAGTCACATGCACACATGTATCCATAACCAGCCCTCGAACAGACTAAAGACCTCCAGGACCCACAGTATGGGAAGGGCAAACAACTTGCTCTGTTCTGCAATACTGCCATACAAAACCCAGCGTAAGAAGCCAGACTACTCGGAACACAAACTGAGAAACATGCACTATCTACAGTCTTCATCCCTCACATAGTCACTAAAGTGGTGCCTGCACAGGGCTATTCAGGTACATAAAATACTCAATATAGATGATATCAGTTAAACACAGCTTCCCAACCATCAAACATTAAATGCTACTAGATTTCACCATCCTGCTGCAGCACCCCTTATTCCACCTCAAAGCAGCAACAATGGCACAGAGGGAATTAAAAGTCAAAACTACAAAAAAAGCAGAAAGTCAGAGCTTACACAGCACCGAGCTTCTGTTAACACTAGTACAAGGATTTTGCTGACTGCAGGAGTCATTAAACTTGGACCCCTCTATTTCAAGCTGGATGAATGCCAACACCTTTTATTATGAACAAAAGACAGCAAGTCTGGAAAAAGACCAACTATCCTATGCCAAATGTATAAAAATAATCCTCAGTTTCAGAATATTGTTGGCTGCAGTGTTCTTTAATTAGATTCAGTTTCTGATCTCATTTGAAGCATACAGTTGAGTATTAACTAGGTAGAAAGCTCTTTTCCAAGAGCAGCTTAAAGGGGAATGATCAAAGGGGAATGATCTAGATGACTGAAGTACGGTAATGAGTTTTTCTCAAGTGTATTTTTTGGATTTTTTTTTTTTTTTTAGCAGAACTGTGAAACTAGAAGAGCATCACAAATTACTCTGTCTCAGAGATTTATTTTGATTCTTTACCCTGTGCTCTTCTTACTCTTTCTTCTTCACTGTCCTTTCCTCTTAAGCTATCCACTTATTGTTTATGCCTTCGTTAAAGCAAACCTCAAAACTATCTACTTCATGTCTTTCCTAAATTTTTGTCTTTCTTACTATACATCTCCATTAGTATAATATACAGACACACTGTTTGTGTAACAATCTGCCTTAATACAAAATACTAGTTTCTCTGGAGCACCAAAGAAAAGCATGCTGTGGTGTTTTGCATACCAACTTCCATGATGCAACTAGAAAAAGAAAAAACTAGGAAACTCAGCTGTAGAAGTATTCAATGGGCATAATTTCTTAGGGCAATTTGACCAAGTCCTGAATGCAGAATCAATGTATGAGCACTAAAACGCAGGTTACACACCTTTGTGGAACATGGTGCACGCTGACAGAAGTTACTGCCAGGAAAGTGCAGGTACAGTTGCACTTTATAAGCGAAGTGAAGCAAATCAGTATTGTTTGTAGTAAGATTTCCATGATGGAACTCCTTGCACAGGTTTGGGATTCAGTCACATCCAAAGCCATTTTTACATCAAACTCTGTGCAGGACATTGCTCAGGAATCCGACGCAACTGATGTACATGAATCCTACGTGTAAGTTTGCAGCAAACATGTTATTTTACAGAGTATAAGGTTCACAGACAACGCATACTGGTTTATTAATAACCCGGTCAAGTATGTGAGATGGCACCTAATCCACAAAAATGATGTTAGCATTTCCAAAACACAAGAGAGCCACCAGTGATGTGCCTGAGGAGCTGACAGACCCCTCATGGAACCAGGACAAACTGTACAAGTAGGAAGACGGCAGGCAGAGTTTTAAACGATAACCACCCAGCGCCCTGAGGAAGGGTCTGGCTCTGGACACTCTCATGTTACAATGATAGCGATCCTACCTGACAAACAGCCTCTGGGGAGCAACACAAGCAGGAAGACCAGAATTTTAATTGATAGCTGTTGTGAACTAAATTATTCTCCCACTTGAACAAGACTAATGATAAACAGAAAGAAAAAAAATATTTGAGGTTACTAGCAAATACTAGGAAATTGTATCTCAAAAGATGCAATGATCTTTTCAGCCATGATACTGCACTAATCATATAAACTCATACAATACATTTAAGAAATCTAAAGGTTGAGAACATATTCCTTCACACAGGCCAGGCTGAGAACTGGTATTGCAGAAGTCAGGAAAGCCTGCTGACATCCAACAAGGTAACAGAAAAAAACAAATGCTACCAAATAACTTTACCAAATACCATAGGCACTGATGCTTATGCATCCCAAAGCAGAGTGATGTTACTTTAAACAACCCTGTGTTTTCATTGTTTTTCTCCATTTGGCTGGAAAGACACCAGACAGAATAAAGTCTAATATTGCTACATGATAAGGTATCTCATGTGTCACTTAAGAGATCTCCTCCATAGTACACCTCAGGGAACAGCAGTCCTCAGAGCCTTTCAGTTAAACCATCAGCAACATAAGTAAATAAGAAAGAATGGAAAAATATTTTTCTATGCCCCAAAGCAGATCTTTAGTTAAAGCAGTTATAGGTGGTAATAGTTAATGAAGATGGTATTAATGCGGTGAGTTTTAAAGGTCATTTTTCCTTAACAGAACTGTGTCGCCTGTGAAGCCTTCAGAATCTCACTGCATCGGGTTTGCATGGCAAGGTTTTGGTAGCAGGGAGGCTACAAGGGTGGCTTCTGTGAGAAGCTGCTGGAAGCTGCCCCTGTGTCTGATGGAGCCAGTGCCAGCCGACTCCATGACAGACCCGCCACTGGCCAAGCCTGAGCCCGTCAGCGATGGTGGTAGCGCCTCTGGGATAGCAAATTTGAGAAGGGGAAAAAAAATGCAGCAGGATAAAAGGAGTGAGACTATGTGAGGCATGCAACTCTGCAGACGCCAAGGTCAGTGCAGAAGGAGGGGGAGGAGGTGCTCCAGGTGCCAGAACAGAGATTCCCCTGCATCCCGTGGAGCACACCATGGTGAGGCAGGCTGTGCCCCTGCAGACCATGGGGGTCCACAGTGGAGCAGATATCCACCTGCAGCCCAGGGAGGACCCCATGCTGGAGCAGGCGGATTCCTGAAGGAGGCTGTGACCCCATGAGGAGCTCGTGCTGCAGCAGGCTCGTGGCAGGATCTGTGGGCCCGTGGAGAGAGAAGCCCACGCTGGAGCAGGTTTCCTGGCAGAACTAATTAATTGTGGGCAGAATTAAATCTGGCCAGGAACATCAAGGGCAACAAGAAAATCTTCTATATGTACGTCAGCGATGAAAGGAAGATTAGAGAAAAAGTGGGCCCTCTATGGAAGGAAATGGGAGACCTGGTTACCCAGGATATGGAGAAGGCTGATGTACTCAAAGACTTTTTTGCCTTGGTCTTTACCAGCAAGTGCTCCAGCCATACTGCCCAAGTCACAGAATGCAAAGGCAGGGACTGGGAGAATGAAGAACAGCCCACTGCAGGAGAAGGTCCAGTTCGAGGCCAATTAAGGAACCTGAAGGTGCACAAGTCCATGGGACCTGAGGAGGTGCATCCGCAGGTCCTGAGGGAACTGGTGGATGAAGTTCCTAAGCCACTATCCATCATATCTGAGAAGTCATGGCAGTTTGGTGAAGTTCCCACAGACTGGAAAGTGGGAAACCAAACCCCCTTTTTTAAAAAGGGGTAAAAAGGAAGATCCCGGAACTACATGCCAGTCAGTCCCACCTCTATGCCCAGCAAGATCATGGAGCAGATTCTCCTGGAAACTACGCTAAGGCAAGTGGAAAATAAAGAGGTGATTGTTGACAGCCAACGTGGCTTCACTAAGGGCAAATCATGCCTGACAAATTTGGTGGCCTTCTATGACGGGGTTACTGCGTTGGTGGATAAGGGCAGACTAACTGATGTCATCTACCTGGGCTTCAGCAAAGCCTTTGACACTGTCCCACACAACATCCTTGTCTCTAAATTGCACAGACATGGGTGTGATGGATGAACCACTCGGTGGATAAGGAATTGGCTGGATGGTTGCACTCAAAAGAGGTACGGTCAACGGCTTGATGTCCAAGTGGAGATCAGTGACAAGTGGTGTTCCTCAGGGGTTGGAATTGGAACTGGTGCTGTTTAACATCTTTGTCAGTGACATCGACAGTGGGACTGAGTGCACCCTCAGCAAGTTTGCTGACGATACCAAGCTGTGTGGTGTGGATGACACACTGGAAGGAAGGGATGCCATCCAGAAGGACCTGGACAGGCTTGAGAGGTAGGCTATGCAAACCTCATGAAGTTCAACAAGGCCAAGTGCAAGATCCTGCACATGGCTCAGGGCAATCCCAAGCACAAATACAGGCTGGTCAGAGAATGAATTGAGGGCGGCCCTGAGGAGAAGGACTTGGGGATGCTGGTTGACGAGAAGCTCAACATGACCTGTCAGTGTGTGCTCACAGCCCAGAAGGCCAACCATATCCTGGGCTGCATCAAAAGAACTAAGGCCAGCAGGTTGAGGAAGGTGATTCTGCCCCTTTGCTCTGCTCTGGTGAGACCCCACCTGGAGTCCTGCATCCAGCTCAGCACAGGAAGAACATGGACCTGTTGGAGCAGGGCCAGACGAGGGTCACAGAAATGATCTGAAGGCTGGAACACCTCTCCTATATGAAGAAAGGGTAAGAGAGTTGGGTTGTTTCGTCTGGAGAAGAAGAGAAGGCTGCAGGGAGACCTTAGAGGAGCCTTCCAGTACTTAAAGGGCACCTACAAGAAAGCTGGAGAGGGAGTTTTTACAAGGGTGTGTAGTGATGGGACAATGGCTAATGGCTTGAAGCTAAAAGAGGGTAGATTTAGATTAGGTCTAAGGAGGAAATATTTTAAAATAGTATTTAAACACCATCTATTTCAGAAAAAAAAAATTTAGCCTAAACCAAAGTATGATATATTCCATTCTTCTTCTATTAACTAACCCTTAATCCCTAGTCTAACATGCCCATGATACAGTTAGATAGTTTGCTAGAAGCATATTATACTTATTGGAATAAAGCAAGAATGGAAGAAAGCACATGTTGTTTAATCTTTCAAAACCAAATTCTTTCAGAAGGCAGATGTTTCAAAGGCCAGGTAGAAGAGCCAACCATTGCTCCAGCGGGGTAAGCTCTAGGGAGTAAATTTTCAAGCTGTCCCAAATACATCATAAGAAAGAAGATAGAGATATAGGAGATGCACAACCACAGAGTAAGAAGCAGGTAAAATAATAATGTCTTATAGAAACTAACTCTATAGCTAAAAGACAGCTATCTGTTCTAACTGAGATCATATAGAGAAAGAGAAAAAATAGAGCATGAGACCCACATGAGATGTTCGCAAAAGTCTCACAAGACTTTCGCAAGAGAGTGAAAAACAACTCAAGGTGGCCCCTAGCCTCTCTCGTTATTATATTTATTATTGCACTATACTTTCCGTCATCAGAAATAACCAGTCATTCACCAAAGAGATCAGAAATTCTGAGGCAAGTATGCTGACTGGAGAACTTGAAGTTCTACACAACAGTACTACAGGGCCACCAAATCTCTTTGAGAAAGGACTACTTTATTTCAAAATATAAAACACAGTAATGATAATAGCAACCTTTACTTGTCTATATTGACTCACAATGAGAAACTGGAATATATAACAGTCAAGCCACATACTTTGGCTCCGGTACACTGATGTGTGCTCTTCCATGTATACATTCTGCTCTTAAATTTCCATTTTGAGCTTCCTAATCTATAAATAAGACATCCACCACGAAGATAGCTGAGGGACGTATCAAGACTCCTGCACCCGACATTGAAAGAGTATCAGGCTCCTCTTGAAACAGATACACGGGAACGTGTACCATAATGATGAAGTAAGTGCTCAAGGCCATGCCATGCATCATGTATACTGCCTTGCATATGGTGCCTTGTAAATACAGTACTGAAACGCTCCCCTTCTGCAAAATAGGAATATTCTTGCTCTTCGCAGTGATTGTCCAGCTGTTTTGTGGGGGGTGCCAGAACACTGTAGAACAAAACCTGGCAGGTAATAAGCAGTCCACAACTGCTCTGCAGAACTGTAAATGTTGATAAGGAAAAATTCTGGACATTTACACCAAGCGAAACCATTTCAGAACTCTCAACGTAGGTCTGAGTCCCTCCAGCACTTTTGGTGAGGATCTATCCTTCCAGCGTCCACCAGCTACAGAATAATTCCAATCCAAAGCGACATCTTGAGATCACCTCCTCTCATCCCCTATTCAGAGCAGGGATGATGCTAAGTCAGCGGCTCAGGTCCAGGTGAGTTTGGACAACCCAGAGGATGGAGATTCCATCCCCTCTCTGGGAAACCTGTCCCAGCATTTGACCACCCTCACAAAGCTCCTCCCAACATCTAACTGGTATTTTCCTTGTTGCAGCTGATGTCTGATGCTTCTCATCCTTCCACTGTGCACCATGGAGTAGCACCTAGCACCATCTTCTATGTAATCAAGCATGAGGCAGCTGAAGACAGCAATAAAGTCCCTTCTGCTGCTTCCTTTTCTTGAGGCTGAACAAAACCTCTTCTCCCCACAGACAATGTTCCTCAGTCTCCTACTCAAGCACCCTTCTTGCATCAGGGATCCTCAAACTGGGCACACACCTCCAGATGAGGTCTCACAAGTGCTGAAGCAAAGGTATGAACATCTCCCATCCTGGCTCCTGCGAATCCCACCTGGCATGCAGCTGGCCACCTCTACCACAAGGGCACACTGCTGTTCACTTCCAACTTGCTGCATTGTCACTCTTGGACAGGGTAAGCCATTACTCCTGTCCGTGACAGGTAAGCTTTTTCCCTGCCAAAGTTTCCATGAGGGCAGAAATTTCTACAACCAGTAACATATTGCCCCCAGTGTGGCCTTTTCTTTATTAGTAAAATAGCCCATCATTGGCTTCTGCAGTCCAGAAAGCCAAATAGAAACTCCAAAAACTTTAATTTTCTTTTTGAGTTGGACATTTTTGTCCAACAGATGTGAAAAGGGAAGTTCCAAGATCTATTTTTTTAATCTTGGATACAGTTTTAATCCTCCCTCCATCTCAGCTATGTCTCCTTGAGCTGTTGAAACATTCAGCAGCAGCACAGGCTTATGCACTTCAAAAAAAGAAATTCATTTTGTCCACAAATTACTACAGCAGTGAAGAATTTATGTCCTCCTCATCTCTTAAATTGTGGCCTGAATTCAACTTTACCTGCAGCAGACAAATTTTGAATAAACAAGAGGAAATTTTCAGAGTACTACACTTTGTTTACTGCTGTCTTCATAGAGAAGTTTTTGTTATTTCTGTTAGGAACTTCAGCTTGTTTGGACTATGAGGGAAACAATCTTGCCTAACATTCTGTCATCCAGCCATCACAGTTTCGGTATGCAACATAATCTCCACACAGTCAGATCAGATGCCTTTTTCTGCTCTTGATCTAAATATTAACTCTGAACTTCGTTTCATTTTTCAGCTAAGAGAGTGCTATATGTACACTAATGTGCAGATAAGTTCCCTTCTACAGTTAACACACATTCTTCAATAATTTACTAACTTCATTTAATAAAAGGGGACAGTACCAGAAGTATTAGGAGGAGTTATGAAAACCTTCCCTCTCATCTCACTGTTTCTATTTCTAGTACTTGAGCATGAGGTGGAGGGGGGTGTGCTGGGGGAGTATCTGTATTGAGTAACAACTGAGGAGAAACAATAGTACTTTTCCCCTCAACTCCAAGACAAATTTGTCCCAAAGCTTATCTGCTTCCAAGCAAAAACGCCGAGAACTAAGAGGCTGGCAGAGTCTGAGAGTTATCATCTCCTCCATCTTCACTCAGGCAGCGCAGCCCCTCTTCAGTTGCCTGTTCTTGTCCAGACAAGTCTGAAAAGACTACAGCCTTTTTTACACAGGTCAAGTAGAAGGTAGGTCCCAACATACCAAACTTTGACACAACAGGTTACATTCTTCCAGTTAAACACACCCACCTATCCTAACAACCACAGTTCAGCTATCAGAAACTTTCGGTTACGTTGAGTGACAGGTTTACCACACGCGTTGTATGGACACATACCAAATCAAAATGACCACACAGAATACCTAAACAGATAAGTATTATTTATACCTACATTGTGTTTAACTACATACATGACTGGCCTACAGTAACTTTTTCTTTTCCTATAAGAACTCAATATACGCGAGCAAGGCTTCCAATAAGAAATCATTTTCACTTCCACTACAAAGCGCTTGCCTTCAAAACAGACTTGGCTGCGATGAGCACTGAAATAAAACAAATACACTTGCATTCATGCCCACGGTCACAGCTCTGTGTTTGCCCTGTAATACCAGGCACATCGATTCTCCAATGGTGGATGCAGTTGATTATTACAGAACATAGCTGCATAGTAATGATCTGAAAATAAAAGCAGTAAAGTTGAACAGTAGCCAACAGTCAGTGGGGAACATTTGTTATGCTAACAAGGCTCAGATGCTATAGCTACATCACTTCTGTGCTTCAAGAACACTATCATGTTACAGCTAAATAAAAATAATGATCTATTTTACAAGTGGTGCAAAATGAAAACTGTTTTGGTAAATTTTTAATATAAGTTGCTTCTTTTAGAGATTTCAAGTATTATTTTTCTTTATGTATAATACATATATCAATATTTAAAAATTTATTATAAAAATGACTGGTATATTTATGAATTGTTATATATATTAAATTCAGATCCGCATACTGAGCAAGACCAAACATGTAATGCACCACAATTCCTCCTCCTGAAGAACAAGAACACTGGAATCTCTTCTCCTCCCTTTTAAAATTAGAATTACTTGCAATATTTTTTAAACAAAATAAACACTGCTTAGACTTTAAAAGAAAATTCACTGGGTACATATTGACAGGACACTAGAATCTTGTATATTAAAAGTAAACACTCTGTATATTAAGTGTATAATACCTAAACATCATGTGTGGAGAAGAGAGATTTCAACTGTAGCAAGCTCCCTGCAATCTCAACTTTACTAGAGTGATTCAACTTCATGAGCAGTAGCATCAAATAAAAGGATTTCTGTAATACTTTAGATTCCACAGTAAGAAGTCAAAGTGAAATACAGAAGCAAAATGTTAAACCTAACATGAATACAGTGAAGTCTTAAAATCAGCAAGCAAACTCTTAAAGCATATATAGAGGAAGTGACACAACAAGCCACTGGCAGATCTTGACATCATGCAAGAGTGTAGATTAGTACTTCACATTAACTTGAAATGTTCAGCAAACAATCAGCCAAACTCTCAAGGACTTCATTTTGATAAACCTTCATAAACGAACTGGAGCTATGTCACAATTTAGCCCCAGTAGTCAGCTGAAGTACCACACAGCTGCTTGCTCACTGCCCACCCACCAGTGGATGGGGAGAGAAATGGATGGGTAAAAGTGCAAGGACTCATGGGCTGAGATAAAGACAGTTTAACACAGAAAAAAGGAGAATGAGAAGATGAAAAAGCAAAACTCCCCAAAGAAAAACAAAACCAAGAAAAATAAGTGATGCAAAAAAACCCAATTGCTCACCAACCGCTGACCAACTGATCCGCAGCCAGTCCTGCAGAAATGGCAGAGCTGGCAAACCTTCCCCCCTCCCAGTTTCTGTTGCGGAGCATGATGTCATATGGCATGGGCCATCCCTTTGGTCAGCTGGGGTCAGCTGCCCCAGCTGTGTGCCCTCCCACGCTAGGGGTGCACACTCCTTATGCACACTCCTTGTGCACCCCTAGACGACTCACTGCCAGGGCAGCATGACAAGCAGAAAAAGCTCTGGCTCAGTGTAAACTCTGTTTAACAATTGCTAAAATATCAGTATATTATCCACACTGTTTTCATCGCAAATCTAAAACATAGCACCATACAAGCTATGGAGAAAATGAACTCTATCCCATTACAAACCAGCACAAGTTAATACCAGAGCTCAAACTGCAAGGTCGTATTCTACTGCATGCACACATGGGGCACAGCTTTACCCACCCTGAAGTACACATTTTTAAGAGATTAACCCTCTCTGATTATTCTGAGGTATTCAAAGAGAATTAGAGTTTAGTTAAATACCATATTTTCCTATTAGAGGAATGTTTTCCCTAATCTTCTCAGACCAACTCTATCCACATCACAATGTGGACATCAGTATATGCATTTCCAAGCCCTACTACTGTTGTCTAGTAAATAGTTAAACGCAGAAACATTTTACTCCATGACAGAAGTAGGAAGACTTCCTAAAACACAGATGTATACAAATTCTCATTTATAGATTCCTCCAAATGTGACTTTACTTGTATCCCATGAATTCAGGGATTTTTGAGATTACATTTCTTTTAGAAAGTTGCATTTATTTTTAGAATAGGATATAAATTTGCATCATTTGGAATTGTATTAATTCATCAATATGAAAGATATTTATTATATTCACCACAGATTTACAATGTTTGTAAATAATTCCTAACAATATCACCTTGCAAGACAGAGCAAATTATGAATTTCTATCAGGTCCAAAACTACAGTGAGTCAAGACCCAACTTATTTGGTATTTCTAAGAAATACATGAAATATGTCAATTATTCCACAGATGGATAGTGCAAAGACCCAAATCTTCACGGATCTCCCTCTCGCTATCTCCTCTTCAAATGCCAGACCCTTATCACCCCAGTTCTTCGTTTCTGAATTCCTGCCACTCCCCATCTCCAGTCACCTCACATTTATGTTCGCAGTCCTCTCCCTCTTCCATACCCTTCCTTCCCCTTCTTCAGATCCCATTCCTGTTCCATTCAGTTCAAACAAGCTCCTTCCACACACTGTCCAAGCACAAGTGGAGCAGTAACAGCACTGAAGTCTGCCCTTGCCCTCAATCCTTATACCTGACAACACAGAGCTATGAGGCTGCATGAAATCCTCTCAGCCTTCTCATGCCCAAAGCACACTGAATCCTCAGAGAACTAAAATGGGAAATTTTTTTCTTAAAGCTGTACTGAACCTTTGTCAGCATTTTTTGAATGGTTTATATCCTGCCCAAATACAAGCAATATCTCTTTCGACAGATAGTGTTATATCAGAAACAAAAGGGACTGCCGATAAAGGAAAGAGTATAATCAATACAGATTGCTTAACAGTTATCTCCAAGTACAAAAAGCATTAATGACAAAGTTAAATCAGTTATAACTCATGTACGGCATGCCTGTGGCAGGGATTTTCTGTGAAAACACTGCAGAAAGTTGTTTTTTTTTTAATCATGAACATTACAATGTATTAAAAAAAAAACACCTCAAAGCAAACAAAACCTATACTGATTATTTGCTTTGGGATTGCACTTTCTTGTTCTCACTTTGGTTGTCAATCATCCAAAAGCAGATGTAGTAAAGAGTGCTATAATTTACATGTTTAAAGTTCAGGGGAAAGCTGCACAACTAAAGACAAAAAAATTTAAATTGCTAAATTATCTCAACACTAGTCCTAACTCGCTCCTTACCTACCTTGTCCCACATAGGAAACGCCACCAAGAACTCCAGCAGAAAGGGCCTTTGTTAAGTAGAGTGGATCTGTTGAATGCCAGTGCAAATCAAGTAAGAAAATGCAGCCAGTATCTACAGTTTGAAAGGATTTTTCTGTAAAGTCTCCTTATTTGTTGTAAGTG
>Ga0065711_1005407_pt1 | contig 20305 bp, 12 predicted proteins | sample Hoacrofraction12_FD_59098 | JGI IMG/M metagenome (GOLD analysis project Ga0065711, IMG submission 59098) | Hoatzin crop microbial communities from Cojedes, Venezuela - Epithelial fraction 12 v2 (version 2) | ecosystem: Host-associated > Birds > Digestive system > Esophagus > Crop | place... | reverse complement strand
ACCCAGGTCCCTCTCCACAGAGCTGCTCTCCAGCAGGTCCGCCCCAAGCCTGTACTGGTGCATGGGGTTGTTCCTCCCCAGGTGCAGGACCCTGCATTTGGCTTTGTTGAACCTGATCAGGTTCCTCTCTGCCCAACTTTCCAGCCTATCCAGGTCACGCTGAATTGAGAGGGAGTAGGAAGGGATGGGGAGAAGCAGTGGAGGGGGAGGAAAGGGGGGGAGCTGCTGTACCTCTGTAGGGTGGAAAATTCCCCCAAAAGAGTGAGGTGTCGAACAGAGAGGACAGAGACACGAAGCCCGGAGAACCAACTGCTCCGCTGATACTCACAAACTGCAGTTTATCTGCTGGAGGTGCTTCAGTAATGGATTTCAAGTCTTCCTCTGACATCCGTTCCATCTCCTCCAACGCTGACCCAGAGTACAAGACTGCGTCCTTCACGAAGATGCTCACGGCTCTCAGCATGAAGGAGACGAACAGGTGCATATGGATGTAGTTTCTAGTGCAGTGCAAACGTCTGGAGGAGGAGACAGAGAAGGGTTGGAGTAGTTTAGCCCACATGTTGGATAGACTTAGGGTCACCTCTGCTTCTGCAGAGCCCCACCTCCTCTCACCAGTTCTGTGCCACCAGAGGGAAGCAGTGCTAGTGCCACTGCTGCCCTGTGCTCATGGTTCGCCCATGGGGTCGGTAAATGAATGAACACCAGCTCCAGGGGTTTGGTTGCAGCACACTGCTGCTGACTTTGCAGCAGAACAATGTTATGCCTGTACCCATTTATACTCCTTTATATCTGGCTGTGAAATCTTCAAAGAAATAGGGATGCATTTTGCCTGCATCAGGCATGGGTAGTGAGCCTGGATGCAGTGGGCAGTGAGGCTACATCTGGAGGGTGGTCTGCATGCGGTGCACGTGCTGCCAGAGGAGAGTATTTGTTACGCAGTCCATTCTCAGTATGTGCATATCTGGAGTGCAGTGTGCGTGCAGTACATGTGTGATGAGTTTGCACATGCAGGACACCGTGTGTGCAGCGCGCATGCATCTGGAGGCAGTGAGAGGCGTGTTCAGTACGAAGCCCATGTGCAGCATCTGCACATCTGGTGAACATTGGCATGAATGCAGCGGGTGCGCAGCCAACGTTCAGGGTGTGTGCAGTGAGCATGCACCCAGTGTGCGGTGTACATTCAGGGAATGCACGTCTGGCATGCGGTGCACGTGCAGTGAGCCGACACCAGCTGCGCAGTGTNNGCGGGGTGCGTGCATNCCTGTGTGCNGTGTGCGCATGANGAGCACGACCCTGCTGTTCAGTGCACGTGCAGTGGGAGTGCGTCGGACATGCGGTTATTTCCCGAGAAGTACAGAGAGAAGGTAGGAGACATCCACTCCTGATACTAACTTGTGTATCCTGTGGGCGTTTCTTTCACTGTTAAATCCATCCCTCCAACAAATCTACCCCTCTCAGAGGCAAACCCTGTATTTGAAGACTTCACACTTATCTGCACTTTGTGCAAAGGAAATGGACTACAAAAGGCTACAGAACTTGTGGCCACTAAAACACTTGCAGAATTTCTTGTAAACTACTGATCTTCATGTCCACTCTAAATTTAGTAGCAACTATAGGAGTAACTATAGTGTGCTGGGCTGTTTTCTCTGCCATCAGAGACAGCATCCTTCGCTTGGCTGTGTTGAGCAGTTTCTGGCTCCACCCCAGCAATGGCAGCAATGACCCCACAAATGCTGATTGTAAAGCGCTTTAAGATCCTTTTTGGGGGAAAAGCTGAAAGGTAAGAAGTGAATGGGTTAGACCCATATCTGAGATCTGTTTTTGAAACGGTGATCCTGCCTTTGGGGAGAAGAAGGAGCTAATTGACCTATCAGGGTCCCATTGTGTCCCCGACAGCTCTGTTGCCCGGTTAGCCATGCATGAATTTATGAATGGATTTATACCCTCTTAAATCCTCAGCTCCAATAATAGAAATCAAAAATAAAAGCTGTGTTTTTTTCTCCTTTGGAGGAGATTGTGATAGTAATAACAGTTGTTTGCTATGCTATTATAATACAAATTATGCCAAGTGGAACTTCTGAGGTATAAATGAAAGTGGGCTTTGTTCCCTGCATTTGAAATGTAGTCACGAATCTCCGGATTATGTGTTATGTGGAATAAAATATGGCTTGCTTCTTGCTGCTACTTTCATCCTTGGGACAAAGATGCTCTCGCTCAGTCATCCATGTAGTCTGGGCTGTAAGTGAAGTGCTCTGACTACATGAAGAAAGAGAGAGCATGTCTCCTGAAACTAGGACTACTCGTGCATACATGGACATTAAATATTTTAACAACCTTGCCAGTGTCCAGTGGGAAATGAAACAGGAGGGAAAGGGTTGAGAGGACAGGAAGGTGGTGACAGGGATGGGTTCTGGGACTACATCCTGTGAAGTGCCTCCAGAAGGGGTCTGCAGTCTCCTTTGGCTCATGTGTCTCACAGATTCGGGTGCTGGGGTGCTCTGCTATCCAGGCAAATCCCCCTGACCTCCTTTTGCTCACTGCAGAGAGGTGCGAGCACTTTCAGAGCCAAAGGACACACATTTCATTCCCAGTGGTATATGTCCGGGCCTTAGCTTGAGACTGCACAGCGGGAGCTGCTAAGTCCATCTGTAGACACCACGTGGCTTTTTGCTGCGTGGAGAATTTCCCTCCACAGCTATTGTCTGGGTCCTGCTGTCTGCTAGGAGAAATCACTGTCAGCCACCGAAGGGAGGCAAATTTGAGGGTCAGGGTATCACGACTCAGCACCCAGCTCTGTCTGCAGATCACTAGGTATGGTTTCCCAAAGGACAATCTTCTAGCTGTGAGCAACACCTTTCATCCCTCCCATCCCATGGTCTCTGTGACAGCAAGAAGATGCAACAGCCAGATCTGAGTAATGGATGGCGCGGGTTCAAAGTGGTGTTTAGTAGTCTACATCCCCTGGCAGGGGTGGTGGAAAGGGAGGGCAGACAACCAAAATTAGGAGGGTGAGCGGTCATTTTTGGATCTCTAGGTAAAGCAGGAGCGTGGGGAGTTTTGAGGAGTCAGTCCAGCACTTTTACATGGCTGGGGTCCCCTTCAAGTGGTCTGTCCTTCATGAACATTTGGGTCTAGGGTGGAATTCCCCTTATAAAGCCTTAGATATCTAAAAATCAGCCTTCTGAATTGAAGTCAGTCATCTGAAGGGGTAATAGGGACAAAAAACCCTAGGTGGTCTTCCAAGGGAGACAAACCTCTTCCTGGAGATGCCTCTTTCCGTTTGCTACAAAGAGGGTCTAGAAAACTCCAGTACAGGCAAGTCGAAGAAGTCCAAACATCCCACCCACCATCCCCCAAGATGTTTGACCTAAGTGACACTAACACAGCCCAAAGCCCCAATGCAACCTCCTGTGACTTGCTGAAGAAGCACATGCCAACCCAGTTTTGTCCTCTAGGAAAGCCTGAGGCTTTTCCAGTCTAGTGACAACTTGCTTAGGTAGAAACAGAGCCGCCTACCTGAAGTATCCCAGGATAAGGACAGCAACTGTGAGGGATCCCAGGGAGATGGAGTATCCAACAGTATAAATCAAATAGAGGCGATCAAAGACCTCCTGCAGTACAAATGATGGAAAAAATAGCGTCACATTAGAACGCGCCCTACTGCATCGTAACACAACCGTGGTAGCAGCGCAGAGATTCAGGCTATCATACCTGCTGGGGGTGTACAGCTCTGGGTCTGGGAAACCTTTAGCAATCACTCTTGATGTCATCTTTTTGACACAAGAGCAGCTTGGAAAGCAGTATTCATCTTTCCTAATGACCAGGGGAAGCCAGGATTTCTGCAAGGGACTAGTGATGGAGTTGGGTTAATCCCATGCCTGGGAGTTTTGAGCATTTTCATCCCAAAGGAACCTAAAGCGCTTTACAAACTCTCAGCCAAATCCAGAGATCACTTCGCAATTTTTGCTTGAGCAAAATGCCCGCTGACCTGCGATTTTTGCTGGAACTGTAAAATTTAGCCTTAAGGCTATGCCATACCATTGCTGAATGACTGATGTCTGGGCTGGTGGAGTGTCAACCCGCCACAGAAAACCTGGGGAGGATATACTTTGGCTGCGGGATATGAGAAGTCACCTGCATTTATTTTTCTTTTTTAAAATCAAAAACAACCTATGACTATGGTTATCTAATGCAGACACAACTTCAGCTTGCCAAAGTCCCACTGGAAGAGGCCCTGTCACAGTAGAGCTCGTAATTAATCCTGTAGTAGTTTTTAGTTCTCCTCGCCCTCTGTATTTTAGAATTGAGCTTTGAAACCTTGAGCTTTCCCTTAAATATTGAGATGCTTTTCTTCATCCTGTGCTGAGGCATGCAGCTTAACTCAGGAATTAGTAAATACCTGCCTGAAAAGGGTTAAAATGCCTGCTAGCATCCCAGTTTGTACCGCCTTTCATCGTCTGAAATTAGAAGTAAACCCCAAAGAAACCAACCAATTCAGCATCTTTCTCCTCGCTCCCTCCTCCCCTGCCTCCCGCCTTTTCCTCACCCCACCCGCTGGGTTGCAATAACATTAGTAACGCTGGGCTCTGAATGACAGCTCTGATTTTGATTTGAGGCTAGAAATGCTGTCCTGGAATGTGAAACCTCAGCCCTATTACATCAGAATCCCCAGATATGTGAATGTTTCTTTGCGGTTTCCATTGGTAGAGTGGTGCGCCTGCCAATATTTATCTAGCGTGTGTGTATGTGCGTATTTATATATATATATCTCTCTATATATCTGTGGAGGCAGCAGCACTAAAAAGCCAATGTGAGCAGATTTGAGAGCTTTAAGGGAAAAAACAAAAGCTCTTTCCCTTCAAAGACTGGTACACTTTTCCCACTGCCAAGCTGGAATCCTCTTTCAACTGGAAAACATTTGTGTCTATGGTGAAAGTTTAAAAAAAAATAAAAAACCTACTCTGAGTTTAGAGTCCATGGTAATATGGCAGTTGTGAGGCATTACCATGTCCAGCTGAACAAAAACGTCCCTGAGCCCCATTCAGAAATTTAATCGGAAAGATCCACGTTCCTATCGGACAACGCCACCGTTGTAGGAGCAGTGGCCTTGGGAAGAGCCCGCTGATTGGCCGGTAGGACGTTTTTGGAGGCTGTGGTTAATTCCTCTGATTAACCACAGGGCCTCTTTTTGAAAGGATGTTGAGTCAGAACTGCCAAGACATACACATGCACACATGCATGCATGCACGCTGGTGTGCCTGCTTGCAGACAGAGGTGCCACCAATCTTATTCAGTGTCACGATGGGGAGCCTTCAGGGGAGGTGATTTTTTAGATGGGGTGCTTACGTCCTTGGGGGAAAGCCTCAGGAACAAAAGGCTGAAGTTCTCCAAAAGGCTGCGCAGGGCAGCCTTTGGAAAGGCATCTTGTACTCATTACTTCCCAGGAGTGTTTGTCCTCAGGAATGGTGAGACCTGGATTTACCCAGGAGGAAAAATAAAAGCTTTAAAGGCAATTCTAGGTCTCACTCATCTCTTAGTACGAGGGAGGTCCTAGCTGGGTGGAAACCGCAATGCTGAATCAGGAAAGGTGCTCCAGGTAACAAAATATTGAGTCATCTGCCAGCTGAAACAACCACCTACATGGTTTTTGAACCCTCTCTTTGGAGCTGAGAGATGGGAGTTTAAATAATTCACAGAAGACCACAAAGGTCATGCATGGCAAAGCTATGAACACATCTTGGACCTCCATAGTCTCAAGACAATGCACTAGCTATTAGACCATCCTGCTACAGCAGGTGCTTCACCTGATCTCTCTTAGAAATCCACGCTGAAGACAGACTGACCATCACTGGTCATGCACTGACCTGCTGGAAGACACAATTCACCCCACAAAAATCTGTCCTTGCAACACCATGAGACTCTCATTTAAAAGGTATGATACTTTAACCAGTGTCATTTAATTTGACTCCTGCACTAATCCTTCACTATTTCAACTGTTGACACATGTGCACTCAAAAAAAGACAAGCTGAAAGAAAGCTAAAGGAATACCAGAAGGATAAAACCTCAGTATCTACGGTTCCTGGAGCTGGGGTTGTCAGCAAAATATTGTAAAACTCACAATACAGTACCAAGATTAGGGACCATCAGTTTCAAGACTGGTGTCCTTGAATGTTGCTCTGTGCTCGCTCCATCCCATGCCCTGCTGGGATGAGCTAACGATGGGGAAGGTGAGGGATGAATCTGATCCCCTGATAGGACAAGGGGTAATGGCTTTTGACTGAAAGAGGGTGGATTTAGATTAGATATAAGAAAGAAATTCTCCACTATGAGGGTGGTGAGGCACTGGCCCAGGTTGCCCAGAGAAGCTGTGGATGCCGCCTCCCTGGAAGTGTTCAAGGCCAGGTTGGGTGGAGATCTGAGCAACCTGATCTAGTGGAAGGTGTCCCTGCCCATGGCAGGTGGGGGTTGGAACAAGAAGACCTTTAAGGTTCCTTCCAACCCAAATCATAGAATGATTCTTCCCATCTCTTAGAGCTTTCCTGTGCCTCTTGCATCTGCCATTTCCCTAAGGAGTCCCCAGCTTGTCCCCTTCCCCTTCCAACAGGGCCAGCAGAAGAATGCTCTGGAGGCCTTCCCTTCACATGGCTGAGCTAGTTGTGGTTGCTCCTGGAGGGTGCTAAGCAGGATGAGCCCCCCCGATATGCATGAGCCCCCCTGATATAGATGAGCTGGTTTTGGGGTTGGTGAAATGACTTTCCATCAAGTCATGCACCACGCATCCTCTCTGGCTCATGGTCTGTTGTGCTTTCTGGCACCGCACAGCCTCAGGGCACTTCTTTTTCGTCATCCTCTCTGATCACACATCGCAAAGCTCCACCAAACCATAGCCATCTATCTTGTATAACCAGGTGAAATGATCTGTCTGCAGCGAGCTAGCCCACCTGATCCTGCCTTCCCAACCTCAGTTCAGCTGTAACTCAGAGACTGACAATAGACTAAACCGTGAAAAACGTAAGTACTATTTCAGATGCATTGCGTGCTGAACCCGTAACAAGATCTCCTTTTCCCCCTCCCTCTTGGTCTGGTGGGAGACTTCCTCCCCGCTCCCCTTTGCATCTCAGCTTTCCACCAGCCTGACCTCAGGGTAGAAACTTCACAGCAGCCTGGTGGCTGTGGGAGAACAGGAAACCAAAACAGAGCTGGAGGTGGCTTCTGCAGGAACTCAGAGAGTGCGTGGAAAAAAAAAATAAACAAAACCTAGCCACCATGGGCATCCACGGGTTGGATGTGCCCCCCTCTCACAAGGGTCCCTGCATTCCCCGCTCCCTGTGGTTTGGATGCCTTCCAGGTGTGTGACCCTCAGAGCAGTTGGCTGTTACATTTTCATACTGTGCTTGGGGCTTAACCCTCCTCCTAATTTGCCCACTTCCACCAATGGGGAGGTAATTTGCATTGATCTGAATCCAGAAAACTGTTTTCCTCTGCAGGACGGCTCAGAGCTACATCAGAGCACCAGGCATAGGGTTTCGAGGCCCCATCCATTGCGAAACCACGGCTGTGCTTTTGCTCTTGCATTGCAGCCAGCTGTAGGACAGTCTGTGCAAAGAGTATTTTTGCTCCCTCAAACTCTAGTACGGGTGCATGGAGTTTGTCATAGTGGATGTGGTCTTCTAATTTAGATGTCTATGGTGTGGATGGCTCTGTCAGAGCTGGCCACCTGAGGTCCCAGCAGTGGTGGGAAAGGGGCGCTTTAAGCTACAATTCATTCATTTTAATCACAGAGTGGTGCCCTCAACCATCAGCTGCTTTGACTGGATTGTCACAAGAGGAGTCCAGGGTGACTAGCTCAGATCAAGATGTTTACTTTTATATAGCAAGTCCCATCCATCCATCTGAGTCTCAGGTAAGAGGTCTTGTCACCCTTAGGACTCAATCGAGTTGTTCTTCCACGTGCCTCGTCATTTTAGACTCCCAAGTGTCCTGTCTGGCTTCAAGATGCTTTTACAGAAGGCGATGAATTTCCTGTATCTCTTCTGTTGTATCTGCAGTTCCCATGCAGTTGTCTCATATACCCTAGGACATCTTATTTAACTCTGGGTATAAACATAACCTGTTACAGTGTCTGAATGAAATCTTCAGGGCTTTGGTGTGTCCTGTTTCCTCCCAGTGTCACAGGGAGGAATGTGGGGTTCTAGGTGACTGGTGGAAAAACCCTGTTCTGAGTATCCCTGCTTTGCGCCCTGTATCCATCTTCCTTCTTTCGTCCTTTTTCTTTCGCCCTTTTTGAGACAATGGCAAGACTCTGCAACATTTAGGTCATGAAGCTGAAATGGATCCAGTGGTTCTTTGAGGGGTTGCCAGGCTATGCTGAAGGGTGGGATTAGCAGTATATGAGGAAGAAAGCATATGTAAGGGCTTTCCAGATCAAGTATCTGCAAAGTTTCTCAAAGCTGCTGAATCAGATGTTGCTAATGACATGTTTGAAATTAGCAGGGGAAACATTTTACTGCTCTGAATGGTAAGCAATGCCAGAAAGCCTCTGTCACTAGTTCTACTCACTGCTTTTCTTGTCTTTTTTAAAAATAAAAGATGTGACTAAAAAAATTTAACAGCAGGGAGAAGGGATGTTTGCAAAAGGCACGAAAGAGTCACCGATTTCCAAAGCCTAAGGGAAAAGACTGGGTGCTGAACATGACTTTTTGCTACAGAATTCTGTTCCACTCATCTATACAGGTGACAGGCACCAGATCCCCACCATCTGGACAGCCACTGGGGTCAGCCCTCAGACGAAGATACCCCAATTTAGAAATGTAAATACGCATCTCTGTGTGTGTTGAGTGTCTATGTTCCCATAATAGTCAACAAGGAGAGACCTTCGCATTCAGTTGCCTACACCTAAGTCCTAAGTGCTGTGTGAGAAGCCTGTAAGTATCCATGTGGACCTGAGATGCCTTTCCAGAAAAGCATGGGGCTCATAAACATCTACCAGTCTTGTGCTAATACTGTGGGTTGTAATTCCTCTCCAGCGGTGCCAGGTCGCTAAGTGTAGGCAAAAAAACTGGACCCTTTAACTGCTTTCAGCAGAGCTCTATAGAACAGTCCACAAAAGAGAAAAGGAAAAGAGTGGGAGTAGACCCATGTGTCAGAAGTCAGCATAGCAGTTTGGGTGCCCCATAGATGTATTAATGAAAGATACCGCTTCTCCATGTCCTGCCCAGTTTATCTACAGTGTTCATAGGCACAGGGCATCCAGGAGGCCACAGACAAAACGAGCTGAAATTTAACAGAAAAAACGTTCTCCAAATCCTGTGCTACAGCCACAGACTGAGAATGCCCCACAGCTGCAGGGTCTTGGGGGGCTGTAAGTGGGGACAAGAACACCCTTCTCTTGCCAGCTTTCATAAACTGTCCTTCAACATCTACTATGGGCCAGCAATGGTTAAATATGGGGTACAAGGGGACTACTTCTGACCTTGTGTGTTGTGTTGTGTTATGAGAACCCTCACGTTTTCATGTAAAGTATTATTATGTTGCTGTCATAAACCATCAGACTTTCCCAGCAGACTCTAGTCAGAAACTGTTATCTGCAGCATTACACAAAAAGATTCTACAGAATTTACAGGAACCCACTAGACCTAACCTATAGGCATGAAATCAGGACGGCATGAAAGAGCTGCTTGCAAGAATGAAGAAGACATTTCAATGATGCATTTTTTTTTTATTCCTACCTATATTTTAAAACATCAGCCCATCTTTCATAATGCGAATGTATGACGCTTAGATGATATTTCATCTGTATAGCTCAGTACACACTGTGTAAACTTGTTTTATTCCATCAGTGTGAGGCTGCACAAAGTTGTTGGCTTTTAAAAGAACCCCAGAGAGCTCCAGGAACAAAGGCCAGGCATCGAAGATTTTTGATTTGAACAATGGAGTTTAGATAAAGCAGCTCTGCAACATGCTGTGCCTTTCGCATTGTGTTTGGTATGTGATGGATTCTGGAGGCCTCTCTGATTGCTCTAGAAGCAGTGAAACCACCATGATATAAACAAGCAGTAGCAGATGAAGACAGGATTGGTGGGCTGAGGTTAGATCTCAGGAAGGTCCATCTTGTTAGGCTGATGTTTTCCAAGCTGAGCTAACCTCCCAAGTTGCTGGCTCATATTCCCTTTCCCCATGATTTCAGTAGATGTAGGTCACATTTAGCCTGAAGCTCATCCTTGAAAACAGGATGGGTTTGACCTGCTTTAAAAAAAGATGTATTTGGCATGAGTGTTGTTTTTGGGGAGGTGGGAATGAAGGAAATTTCTGCTTATTGAGCAGAAAATGTCATTACTCCTGCCAGTGTCTGAAAAGATGACCGGAAAAATGACCATGCTGAAGGTGCTGTTATTGGCTGGCAGTGTGAAAGGGAAGGGGTCTATGATCAAAGGGCTACTATGGTTTTTGGAGAGAAATTACCTATAAAGCTGCCTACTGATGTCAGGGGCATATCAGGACTTCCCACCTGTGCCACATTTTATCCAAAAATTGAGGAGCTCCGAGAAAACAGGTCACCATGACTTCTAACTTGAAGAGAACTTGAAGAAAGCTGCAAGGAGAATGGCAAATCTAGGCCAGATCAAAGGTCCTTTTAGCCCTGCTCCTGGTCTCCTACATGCCCAGGAACAGATGCTTAGGGAAAAGTGTAAGAACAGAATAAATGTAGAATAATATAGAGAAATATATACCTATGTGTCTATCATCTAATGGTTAGGTAGCAGTGATGTATACCCACTCCCAACAGTCAACAGCGAAGTGAAACACAGTAGACAGACAAACAGCTGGTGTTTAACCACAGCGCCTTCCTCAAAGAGTGAACACCGGCCAATCCATTTCCCTTCCTTCCCCTGTCCTACAGTCTCTAAACACTCCATGGAAAATATACGAGGCAGAGCTGCCTGGTCAGGGTGCTGGGGTGGAAAGCCACAGATCTCTCAGCTTATCTGTTCAGAGGCAGGGAGATTTTCTGAAGATCCAGGGTGCAACTGGGATGGGGGTGCCCATGCATGGCTCCTGGGGAAGGAGTGGGAGAACAGGATTTTCCACCCTCTCTGCTGCACCGGTGATGTCTTATCTTAAAAGCTAAATATAAGAGCTCAGGGAAGCAGCTCATGACATAGCTGTGGATTTCAGCACTGCCCCAACGGTGCAAAAAACTGTCTTATCTTCCCATGATGTGCTGCTGAGATATCTTCATAGAATCATAGAATTACAGAATCATTAAGGTTGGAAAAGACCTCTAAGATCATGAAGTCCAACAGTCACCACCATGCCTGCTAAACCATGTCCTGAAGTGCCACATCCACATGTTTTTTGAACACCTATCTTCCACTAAAACTCCTTCCTAGACCTTGCTAAACAGTTGTCTTCTACAGAGCGTGCGCAAGACACTGTTGTTCATGGCAAGATTAATGCTATCTGCAAGGTATTTGAAGAAACACACTTCAACATCCAGGAGCAGCCTACCTACTCTCCTGGCTAAAGAGAGGACATCAATCTTTGGGGCTGTCAATGCAGCGTCCTTCAGCAGTGCTAATTTTCCCTTAGAAAATGGTCCAAGAGCAATTGCTCACTGGGCCGTTACAAGCTGTTAATTCTCCTGGCTCTGATGGCTTTAGCATACTTTGCTAATTTCAGAAAGCGGTTTCCGTGCTGCGCTGTGTGAAATAATCTTAGTTATATGGTTCAGGAAAAGGCAGTGAAAGACACAAACTTTCTTTGGGGCCCTCTGTTTGCTGATTTAGTTAATCTTGTAATTATCCCACAGTGGCAAAAAAGAGAAAACTACATTCTTAGACAAACAGACATGGACATATATATATGTCTGCACGTGCATGGACGTGGGTGTTTATTTAGGTGTGTGTGTCTGTATATATAACTATCTATAGATACAGGCCTATTTCAAGAGACAGCAATGCAGAGAGATACGTATATATAGATAGTCAGAGACAGACATTTTTTTCTTCCTAATGCTTTCTAATGCATGGTTTCTTAAAAGTTCCTCTGGTTACATCTGCTCGAATGCTATCCTACTCAGAGTCAGCCCATGATCTCCTTTCAAAACGTTGGTTAAATGCAGCTGTTACTGGTGACGCAAAGATGCTCTTCCCCAGGGGGGAGAAATAATAATAGAAAACAATCTCCCTCTCAAGACGACTAGTCTATCTTGCCAAATTCCCCGATTCTGACATCTCTTGACATATTTACTTCAAGAAAAAAATCAAAGGAAGGTTTATTAATACCAGTGCTTCAGAGCCATGCTTGGGTGTGGAAGAGAAGAGGCTTTCTTTGCTCTCTGAAAGTCATCACCCAAATGAGAAAAAAAAGAAGGTCATTCTTTTTCTCTTTTATTTCCACAGAGCTTTTCATACCAGAAGGCCCAAGAGATCTGCAGTAGATGTATACACATTTCTCCACTTGTCTCTAAAAAGCAGCCAGCCCTATGGTAAAAAAAGGCAACTACATGACAGTGTGCAGCATCACTACGAGGTGAGTGCAGGGCTGGACCGAGGAAAGCAACCTCCTGCAATTACAAGGTTAATAATGATAATAATAATACTGATAATAATAATAATAACAATAATACTAATAATAGAGAGTAACAGATGCTGTTCAAAAGCATTTGTTAATCAAGATGCAAGTCCAAAGCTGGGGGAAACGTGCACTTTTTCTAATGCTCTTTGCACTGGGCAGGCATCACTTAGGCAATACCATGTTGTCCATTTAACCTGAACAGTGATGATGGGCTAATTTGTCTTACCACTAAATATCATTAAATTGGCCTCTGTCTAGCTAGAACAGAAAACTCCCGGCAAAAGATGACTGAGCCTTGTGTACAGAATAATGAGGTTGATAATATTTGGGAAGGTTTATTAAAACAGCTCTTAAAGGGAGAGGTCATGAGGAGCAGTAATTTTCCAAGTAAAAACAGAGGTTGAGAATAAAAACGAAGTCTTCTGCATCGCGACACCTCATCTAATGTCTCTCTGTCAGGAAGCACAGTCCAAGTCCCCTGTCTGTGCAGTGACCACCTCTACACTCAGGGGACACAGAAGAAGACAGATACATGAAACCCAGGACAACAGACTTTGCTTTCAGCCTTTTATACCAGCCTGAGGGTGGAAGGTCTCTATTCCCTCTTTGTGCTGGTAACAAATGGACAACTCTTTTCTTCTTTGTACACTTCCCCTACCAATTTACCTTGACCAAGTCCTGGCTGCCATCATGGGAAGTTTAAAAGAAAGGACCTCCTTTCCCTAGGGGAAATCTAGGAGACTTGTTCAGATTGGAGAGGTCTGCAGCAGATGACTCCTACCTCAGAACATGGCTGAGAGTGATGGGACAGGGGAGACAATGACTTCAGAGAAGTCAAGAAGTTGTGCAGCTTAAACTCTCAGTGTGAGCAAGATGCTCAATGACTCCAACATCTACTCCAGAATCTTCCCAGAAACCTCTGGGGCTAAAATAGTTCTTTCCACTAGACGGACTGGGAAAAAGTAAATCCCACCAAACTTGTTTTAAAAGTGAACATCGTCCAGCACTGAGACAGTACGCATTCCTATTAAGTAGCTGGAGCAGTACCTGGTGTATACAACCCTGTCTGTTCCTTGACTGCACGACATAATGCATGCAGATACTCAGATAACCTCTTTCCCACAACTTCCTTCATATGTTGTTTCACCGTTGATAAAAAAAAACACAGAAAAAAATAATGTTGTGGTTAGATTTAAAATTAAGAACATTCTCCCAAAGGGACTGTGTATCATCTTCAAGCCTGCTCCCCACCGTGAAGGTTGTGGTTAGACCTTTATCTCCAACTGTCTGAAAATAAACCTTGCTGCAAAGGATCAGCCCCTAACACCATACCTCCTACCCAAGGAGGACATCTTCCAAGTACCGCAGAGAAAACAGAGGTTTCTGCTAAATTCTTTGCAAATTACAGAAATAAAGCAGCAACTGCTAGTGGGTGGAAATGTCTTTCTCTGCGAAACAAGAAGGTTACATCCTTTCAGGTGACTCCACTGACAGCTTTGCTGTCACGTTAGCACAGAATTGCTTCTGTTGGGCACTCAGCTTGGGAGACATTCAGAAGCACTACAGAGACCCAGCGGGGCTCAGACCCAGACGGAGAGGTAGGAAATTTCTGCCAGCTACTATTTTGCCAGTCACCTGAATTTGTGTAAAAATAAGGCCCATAGATCAGATGTACAGATAGACACCTTTTTTTTCATTTTTTCATGGGAGCATACCAAACCCTCTCCAAGTGCCATGAATCCCTTTCTAGCTTTCGACTGGTGTCCCTATTTCAAAATTGTGACTACACCAGAGTTAGTTAAAGATCTGTTCTTACATGTTAATTTACATTAGTAAAGGACTTTGTCCCCACCCATCCCCAATGAACAGACCATGTAAAACCTCTGATCCTTATTTTATACCTCTTAACCAAGAAGCTCTCTGTTAATCACCTACAGAAGCTGGGTTGCTGATGGTTTGATTGACACTTCTTTTAGCTTTGTGTCTGTACATCCCCTAGCACAGACAAGCACATAAGCATTGGAATTATTGGTCACAACCTTGTAGAAAATTATTGCCTAGTGGGGAAGAGGGAGTCTCAATGCCATGGAACAACCTCCAACTACTTCTTAGTGTCCCTGAGCCCACTTCAGGTTTCCCCAAGATCTCTTTACAAATGGCAGCTGGAGGAACCCTTTCTGTCCTTGAGGACAGTTTCAAATTCAGATAATTCCCCATCAAAACAAAGATGTGGCTTTGGCAAGCTCGGACATATTTTCCAAGAGGAGGAAGCAAACCAGAGCTCATCAAGGGTTTTAAAAGAGACAGTGTTCCTTAGGTTAGACCTGGATGAGGCCGACACTTCATGCTCCATGCACAAATGCAATTGCCTACCCTTTCCCTCGTCTCGTTGGTGAGGAACTTGGCACATTCACTGTAGTTTGCCCAGGTGCGGTTGTTGCCTGGGACCAACTCCCAGCTCCCGTTCAGGTCACACCGGCGATAAGCATGGCCTGTGGAAATGGAATAAGAGCCAGAGTAAACGGGACTAGACCTGGTAGAACAGGAGAAACTTCTTCCAAGGGTGGATCCCATCAACGCTGATGCCTCCTGCCTGCTTTGAAGCTCAGCTGCAAAAACACAATTTCCAACTCCCTAGCAACTTTCTCAGTTTTCTAGCTGAGAAAAAACAGAGAGCTAACAACAAGTTGCACTTAGTTTAGGTTAAGATATTGGGTCCACAAATCAAGGAGAAAAGCTTTAAAAAGTCCCAAAGCACAGAATCATCCTCAGAGTTGCACCTCTCCCTATGAAAACAAACAGTCATCCATATTATGCTGCTCTTTGTTTACAGATTCAGTGCATCTCAAGACAAGTTTTTCTACGGCAATGGGGAAAGAAGACAAGGCAAGGTTTTATCTTGTGATTCAGCTGGCAGACAAAAACATCCATGTTTAGATGTCTGTGTGGGGGTATCATTGCATAACCTGTGTACAAAAAGTCCCATTACATTTAAAAGGGATGAAACCAGTCAACAGATCTATCTGTCCTCTGTCTATAGAGGGAGAGCTTTTATAGAGACCTCTGCATCTAAGGGTCTTAATCTGACCCCTCACCCTAGCTGACTTGACCAGTGGCCATCAATGAGGTGGGCAATCCATGCCGTGTTGGGTTATGGACAAAAAAAAGGACGGATTGCCTGTTCCTCCTGGCTGCTAATGTGAAGTGCGTGTGCAGGGGTCTCTGTGAGAGGTCATCAGCTGGGGGTTAAGTTAGCCTCATTCACAGTCACTTGTAGAAAAGTCTATGTACAACTAGGGTGCGCTGGAATATCGTTACTTTTTTTTTGTAAGCAGTGTCAGTACTCTGCTGGGGAAATAGAATTTTAATTCTCTGATTTTTTCAGTCTTTGGGTTCACAGCTTTGCCTGAGAAAAGAGAATGCTTTAGCTTTGAAAATACACTGAGGAGCGAGCGTACTTCAATTGCTTCTGAAAACACGCACAGACTTTGTGGCACCAGAAGCAAGCCAAGAAATGCGTTGCCTGAGGGAAAGTGAGATAGGGAGGAATTCACATGTTCTGGTTTCCAGCGCTGTTCTCAGATACCCACCGTAGGGGTCCGGGCAGAGATCAGGGGCTAGAATTAACAAATCATTGAGGAACATAAATTGGAAGAATATCTTGCGGGTTTCTGTCTCTGCGCAAAGTTTGTGGCATCGGACAAATACAGGTTTGTAACCCTGCAAGACTACCCAGTTGTAAACATGCAATCAGTGCCCATAATGCCTCATTAAAGTCTGGGTGGGAAGGTGGGAAATATATCATTGTTTAGGTTAAAACAGAGCCTTTCCTCTCTCTCAGCATAAAAATAAATAAAGGTTGTTTCGTTACTTCCTTTTTCTTCAATTCACCCGTGCTTGGATGGGAGTCACCGTGTGATAAAAAAAGGATGCTAAAGAGGATATCTAATTTTCTGACGCCCAGGTATCCCCTTGCTGCACCTTAAGAGGCTCTGCTGACACCAAGGACAACACCTACCTTTGTGATTAAAGTCATAGATGTACTCAGGACATGGCATAGCCACCACTTTGCCTGGCACGCCTTCAGGCCAGCAGACAATACCATCCCACTCAGGAAGACAAAAGCCATCTGTGGAAGAGACACAACAGTAAAAAAAGGAGTCACTTGAACTGCTGAAGTGATGCTAATGCTTCTGTCCCACCATCTGGAGAGGGCTCTCCATGAAAAACCTACAACACTGTCACTCAATTCGAGAAAGCTGCTCTTCGGCATCATCGCAATTTTCTTCTTGGTGTTTAGTTCCAGAAGGTGCAGCTTGTCCCTGGTTGTATTTCGGAAGCATGTGGTCAAGCATGGGAGAATAGCTGAGACCTCTCTGAGAGGGGTCAATGCACCTGGAAAGTTACTTTCCCTTGGAGGCTGGAAGAAATAGAAACAAGGCAGGAGAGCAGAGTGGAGAACTCTGTAGACTGACAGGCAAAGTGGAGATGCCCATGTGAGCTTGGCTGGGTACAGTCTTGATACGGCAACACAGGTTTGAGCTAGGTTATGCTTTGCCTACATTATTGTGAGGCTCAAAGCTACACGTTCAGGCTTCCCTGAAAGGTACTCATGCCCACAAAGTAGATGATTGGCTATGATTCAATGCCTACAGACCATTAATCCAAATTCAGCTGGAATTTTAACTCATTATTTACTTCAGCCAGTGCTGTGCTACACGGCAATGCTTGGCTCCTTTCTCAGATGTGCTTGTGTGTCTGAATTTGGGTGCGCTTTTAAGTAACACTAAGACTAGTAAGAATCTATAGAAAGGTGTCTGTGGCAATGTTTTTAACCATAAATACAGAATATTTTATTACTTTTCTTCCTAAGGAGTGAAATGATGGCATTTCTGTTTCTGAAAGATTTGCGTCCTTTCCCATCTAACATCCATTTAGTCTGTGACTTCACGAGTCCCAGCTTCCTTCTCCCCCCTTTTCCCTGTAATGTCATCGTGGGGCAAGATGCAGGTCACGCACTGATTGATTTGGAGCCATGCCCACGTTAATTGGCTGGCAGCGCGCACGCTAATTGAGTGGTTGCCTGCTGCCAAGCACAGCGTACAATGGTTGAATTTTCCCAGCTTTCCCCCCCTGCTTACTCACTATTTTGGATTTCTGCGCTTTGCTCAGTCAGAGGTTTTCAGAAAAAGAGTAGGAAGAGAAAGGGCAGGTGGAGAAATCATATGAGCCCTTTTGCCTTAGGAATGCAAATATCCTGGGAACTGTTTATCTCTCTCTAATGCACCACTTTGCTAGGCTCATTGCTGCTTCTTAACTTTCTGAGAAGGGAGTGGTGGGGTGGTTGTTAGAGCATTTTTCTTTAAATTGTCCTTGTTCTCCTTTTTTTTTTTTTTAGACTAGAATAACTATTTTGGTTGGAAGGGACCTACAATGATCATCTAATCCAACTGCCTGACCAGTTCAGGGTTGACCAAAAGATAAAGCAAGCTTTTGTTCATTGAAGAAAGTAAAAGAGCCCTGAAGGAGAAATCCTGCCTCCCCCCTGTCTCCCTCTTCTCTCTGTGTATGTTAGTTAATTTGCAGATATCGGTGATTTATGTGCTTAGTGCAAGGAAAAGCAGAGATACAAACCAAGAAAAACGTCCTTTCCTACATTTTATGTCTGCCTTTCTTCCCCAAACCTTTTTTTGAAAATTGGCATGTATATAAATGTTTCTTTAAAGTTCTTTAATTCTCATTTTGCAATTCTCCAGAACTTGAGAAATAATTAAGCAGGTCTTCTATTGACCTGTAATTATGAGAAGCTTCACTTCTCTTTTCACAAACATAGTTACTGGCCAGTCATTCCAGGGCTCCAGCATCACATCCTACATGAGTGTGTAGGCTAAGAGGGTCATGAAGAAGCTCTGCAGCCCATGGGGTTTGCCACCAACTTCTGAAGCAGACGAGACGCTAGCAATATAGGCAGACTGCCCTTCAAGGTGGGCTGCCCACTCTCTCAGCAGTCTCATCTTCCTCACCACCTGTTCATTCAGTCTGCAAGGACAAAGCCAGAACTTTTCCATATTTAGAAGGGCTGAAAAATCTTTCAGACTTCTTGAAAGCTGTGGAAATTGACCTCAATTTCAACACTGCTTTAAAAAGAGGGTAGTCAAACCCTGTTACCCACCTCTTATGTCCTCTGACATCCTTCCAGCTTCTCAGGCACCCATTTCTGCCGCTCCCACAAGGGACAATGTTCCCATTCGTATGTGGATGTTCAACATGGGCTACATTTCCAATCCCTGAGGAGTTCAGGAAGGACTACACACCAAAATTTAACCTGGTGCTTTGCATTGGGCTGTGTTAACTGCACCCATGGGTTAAAATCCAGCTGCAGTAGCATAACTGAAGTGAAAAGCAAACACTGGTGAATCCGCCCTAGTTCTGCTTTCAGAGCAGCATCTGCCTTCTGTACCAATGTCAACCGGTGAAGGAGTTTATCAACAGCATATAAAGTGTCTGACAGAGAGGAATTACATGCAAATCAAAATAAAACAGAACAGTCTGCTCTTATCTGCAAAAGAGCTCCACTAGCAATGAAATGATACACACAGCCAAGATCTCAGCATGTTTCATTAATATCAAAGCTAGTGCCTTAGCAATCTTTCAACCAAACAGTAATTTATCCTTTATAATGAATGTGCTTTCACAAGATTAAATAAGAATCCAGGATTGCTTTAAAGACCTTTGGCTGGTATGGTGCCCTCCAGGGTCGGAGCTGACAGTGAGTTCAGTTTCCTGGTATATTCGGACATGAAAAACAAGAGAAAAACTCATCGCTGAACAGCTGGTTTCTTATCCTTAACTTAGTGCTGATGAAAAGGACCAGACTAATCACTGCCTATTTTCTAAAGCACTAACTGAGAGTGAGGGTAAAGGTAAATTCCTCTGCATTGGTGTGACAAAAAGAGGAAGATGTTTATTGCATTTTCTCTGCTTCCAGTCACATTACAGGAAGAATAATACTAGATTTCCTGTTCATGAAAACTGGGAAAGCCCTTCGCTTTGGCTCATTGTGTTGCAGGATTACTTACACTGTGAAAAACAGTTTATTTATTTTTCAATTCTCTGGAAGGATGAAAAGAAAAAGGAAAAAACAGCGCCCAACAAAATTTGGGTTGAGAAAAAATGTTATTGTCTCTGAGTTTTTTCTGCGGAGAAGAAAGTAAATAAAGATTTCTTTTAGCCCTCAAAGTGGTCTTACTTAAAATAAAACCAGTCCCTTTTACAAAATAAATATATTTGGGTAAACACTAAAATAAGTGCTGTGGAGAAACAACATTGAGGAGAAAAAAAATACCCAAATATCATGCTCTGAAATGCTAAGGGAAAAACCTTCCAGTTTTCTAAGATCTTCAGAACAACTTGCAAAGGTCAGCCTTCACCTGTAAGCAGTCACGTTATCATACTGCAATATTTGTCCAGAAAATACTAATCTGGAAAAGTATCTTGTGGATATGCCCTCCTTAAGTAAACATACACACACACGTTCGCAATGGACTCATTCAAAAGAAAATGTGAGGGGTCCTGTACCTGGGAAGGAACAACCCCATGCACCAGTCCAGGCTGGGGCTGAGCTGCTGGAGAGCAGCTCTGCGGAGAGGGACTGGGAGTGCTGGGGGACGACAGGGTGACCATGAGCCAGCAGCGTGCCCTGGCTGCCCAGAAGGCCAATGGTCTCCT
>Ga0065711_1007159_pt1 | contig 20306 bp, 12 predicted proteins | sample Hoacrofraction12_FD_59098 | JGI IMG/M metagenome (GOLD analysis project Ga0065711, IMG submission 59098) | Hoatzin crop microbial communities from Cojedes, Venezuela - Epithelial fraction 12 v2 (version 2) | ecosystem: Host-associated > Birds > Digestive system > Esophagus > Crop | place... | reverse complement strand
TTCTTTTTTCACAAAGTAATGGTCTGTTCCTGATGGGAACAAAATCAGAAAGCGAGGGCTGAAAACATCGTTTATGAAAATACCCATAAAAGGGCTGCTCTCCGGCTCCTGCCCAGCGGGGCTGGGCGCGGGGCTGAAGGCGTTCGCTGTGTTGCAGTTCCCAGCAGCCGGGCCACGCTCCACTGCGTTGGATGGAGCAGCAGCCGCACATCGCCCGGGGAGAAAGGACCCCCAGCACCTCCCAAAGACCTCCCGCAAAGCCAAAAAGCTGTGGGGATTTCTTAACTCGCGCCTGAGACTTGGCAGAGCATCCCTCTTCGGCCAGCTGGTTCAGGGGAATGGCACGTTCTGCTGCCATGGCGTCTCCGGGGACGAGGGTACTTGTGCTGTGCCGGTGACACCAGAACGCTGCGGGATCCAGACCGGTCAGCCCCAAACCATGTCTGGAGGTGGAGTGTGGCTCTTCCTCCTGCAAAGTGCTTCCAAAAGCCAGGCAGGATATCCCAATATCCCCACCTTGCACCCCACCACCCCAAACTGAATGTTGGCCCTAATCTGCACTGTAAAAAGTGACATTTTCCTGTGTTTTTTTCCCAGCAGATGACTTCTCTGGGTGGAGCGAGGTGGTGACCTTGCATCTGTTTATGGATCGATGGAGGCACAACCTGCAGGAGCCGTGCCTGGCTCTCCATCCCCCCATTTGCATGCTCAGCACCATCCAGTGCTCCCAGTAGCCCCTTCTCTTCCAGCCTCAGCCTGGGACAGGGGCAGAGCTGCTTTGGGATCATTCCCCAAAGATGCTCGGGAGGCCACGGTCAGCAGCACATCCAGGGTAATGCCGACAGCCTGAAGATCCTTTCCAAAATAGCTTCACCTTCTCTGCCGGTGTCCGACATTCGCCGCTGCCACGTAACCCCCGCTGCGAGCCAGCCCCCCCCGGTGTGGAGGGGGACCCCGGGACGGTGGCCAGGGCCTGGCTGGTGCCGGGGAAGGGGCGCTGGGGGCTGCGGCTGCCCGAGCCCCTCCATCCCCGGGCGCTGCTGCCATCTAATGCCCTGGCCCGGCGGCGCAGGGAGCCTCGGCCAGGGAGAAGGGGGGAAAAAACACCTTTTGGGAGCTAAAAGAGAAAAAGAATAGCCCCCTTCCTTCAAGCAGTCTTGTTTCTGCGGGTGAGTGATGCTCGTTTCTCTAGGAACAGGCTGCCCGGGGAGGTGGTGGAGTCCTTGTCCCTGGAGGGGTTCAAAAAACGTGTGGGTGTGGCACTTGGGGACATGGTTTAGCAGGCACGGTGGTGTAGGGTGGATGGTTGGACTCAGTGATCTCAGAGGTCTTTTCCAACCTATGATTCTATGACTCTATGATTCAAGTGCCTGCTCGGAGTACCCCGACAGGATGACAGGCAATGGCCTCAAGCTGCGTCAGGGGAGGTTCAGATTGGATATTAGGAACAGTTTCTTCACTGAAAGAGCGGTCAGGCATTGGACCAGGCTGCCCAGGGCAGTGGTGGGGTCACCATCCCTGGAGGGGTTCAAAAAATGTGTAGATGTGGCACTTGGGGACATGGTTTAGCAGGCATGGTGGTGTTGGGGTGACTTCACGGTTGGACTTGATGATCTCAGGGGTGTTTTCCAACCTATGATTCTATGATTCAAGTGCCAGCCTGGAGTACCCTGATAGGACGAGAGGCAATGGCCTCAAGTTGCATCAGGGGACATTCAGGTTGGCTATTAGGAAAAACTTCTTTACTGAAAGCGTGGTCAGGCGTTGGACCAGGCTGCCCAGGGCCGTGGTGGAGTCACCATCCCTGGAAGTGTTCAAAAACCGTGTAGATGTGGCACTTGGGGATGTGGTTTAGCAGGCATGGTGGTGTTGGAGTGACTTGATGGTTGGACTTGATGATATTCAAGGTCTTTTCCAACCTTAATAATTCTGTGATTCTATGACGGACAGCTGCAGGAGGAGCCAAGCAGGACTGCAGGGTAACCTGGGATACTTTCTAGTTACAGGCTGGTCCTTTTGGCAGAGCACACCCAAAACTTGCAGGAAAAACAGCTCACTATGACTCTGGTCCTTCCAGAACTGCTCCCCTTTGGCCTTTTTCTGCTGTGGAGCTAAAGGAGCTGGTTTCTTGGGTAGCTGGGCTGGCCAGGAGGTCTGCAGAAGGACAGCAGAGTTTCTTCAAGTCAAATCCTATGTGTTCATTAATCTCTGTACTCAAGTGGTGTTGCTGTCTTTAATGACTTTGTATTTATTTAGTAGTCTTCAAAGTACTCAGCATCAGGTTTCTTACTACGCATCGCTCTGCAGAGGGTGACTTTTTCCATATGGCTTTATATTCACAATTACTGCTCACCCAAATACATCTGAGTGCACATGAAATGGATTAAAAACCAGCTTTTGTCCTGCCCAGAGTAGCTCTGGTTCTGGGAACAGGAGGAATGGCGAGACCCTCGCAGTGGTGTCTATTTGATCTCCTGAGGATCTTCCAAGGGATTTTCATGATTTGACCAGTGGTGACGATATGTCCTGCCTGCTGTTGGTAAGGGATGCAGAGGGCAGTAGGTCTACATGGCTGAACACAAGTAAAGGCAGTGTTTGGAGGTGACAACGTTTGGGGTTGCCTCTGTCTTTTGGAAAGGTGTTGCTCAGTGATGGGGTGGGGATCCTGGGGGGGGGAAGAGTGCAGAGATGAAGTCTGATGTGCATCTGAGTCTGATGGCCCTTGTGTTTGTGGGACCCAACCAAGGAGCTTCATAATGACTACGCCAACAATCAAGGCTTGATTATATTTAGTTACCACAAAGAAGTTTAATGCTGTGCAGGTCACGATGCTTCTGATGGGACCTCTTGGGCCTGCTGCCAGCCAGTGTGATGCCAGCTTGACAGTGAAGCTCATGCAATTGGGCATGGAACCAATGTGTGGCCTCCAGGTTTTATGTCAGGTAGGAGAACAGCTTTTTTCCTTCAGTTTTTCTTTACCACTGGAAAGTCCCAATCTGCGCACACACTTTGGTGGCCACAGGGCATCCATCCGCTGTCTCTGGCACTCTTTTTGTAGCACCTCCTGCAAGAAAACCATTTCTTGCTGGTTTATAGCCTTGCCTTCTGCTTTGGATCAGCCCAACATCAGAGGTTTTCTCCAAAGTTTGAAGAGCAGGTGCTTACGATTTGGGGATGAAGGCTCATTGTAAAGGTATGGTCAGCTGGAGACCCCTGTCCTCTGCAAGGTCATGCCGTGGTCTCCAGCAAAGGGGATCTTTGAAAGGGGGCAGCTGTGTTTGCAAAGAGCAATAGGGATCAAACGGGGCAACTTTCTGCCCTGGTGCTCAACGGGGTCTGGCCAAAGCTCCCTGGTACAGGGATGTCCTCCCCATCGTGCCAGCAGGCGCCTGGCCGAAGCCATTGCTGTATGCAAAGAGATGAGGAAATACGGGCTCTGTGTTTGGGGTCTGAGTGCTTCTTTCAATTTAGCTTAACTCGGTGAGGAATTGACTTAAACTAGATTGATATAAGCCACTCTTAAAAGATTTAAGCCCCATCGTAAGAGGATGTGCTCACGGTTTTACACTGTATTAACCCAGGCATTTGAATAACAGCTCCAGGCTAGGTCTATACTTGGTTTTTACAGCAAATTATTGCCGTTCAGGCCTGCCTGCTTTTTTAATTAAATCAGAGAAAAATGTTGATGTGTATTCACTTACACTGATGGGAAATTATCTTACAGTGGGTTAACTTTGGGAGCCATCTGGCTTTCCCAAGAGTGGGGATGAGGAGGGTTGCATGCTCGAAGGGAAGAAGGTTTGTAACCCAGGCAGCCCTTCAGGTATTTTAATCAGTGGGGAGAAAAGAGGAACCAAAGAATCAATTGAAAAAAAAAAAATTAAATCTCTTCACTTCTTTCTGCAGCCAGCAGCCTGCGAAAAGGAGGGAGGGCAGAGATGGCCCCGTTCGCAAGGCACAGCCAGGACACTTGGCTGGCCTGGAGCAGCAAATCCTGAGGTGGTTTCCCCATGGATTCCTACTCTAAACCCAGTGATTTTGGTAACATGTTGGTTTTTATGATGTGCTCATCACTGTGCCAGCACCTTGCCCCCTCACAGCTTCGGCTGATGGGAGATGTTTGTCCCACATCGGGCTGGACACCCGCGAAAGCAGAGCTCAGCCCCAAACCAGCAAGTTTTGGCTAATCCCTCTCCTCGCACAGTATATCCCTCGCACATATACGCCGTGGCTCTCTAATAGTATTAATAATTCTCCCTTTACTTCTCACTCAGACACTCTTGGAAGGATCATCCAATTTAAATCACAGCTTCTCTAGTTAGCGTGTGTCACCACGAGAGGGCAATAAATCATCTAATTACAATGATGGAGCCGGTGTCTTTTCACAAAGCCACCCATGATGAACTTAAATGGATTTTAAACATTAATATAATAGGCATTTAGTAAAGAATGGGAAGGAAAAAGAACATTTTAAACAAGCCAGCAGGTTCCCTTGAATGTATTTGGGATGCGGGGCTTGGATTGGCCACCAAACCCATCCTGATGTGCTGCGAGACGCCGGAATTAAAACCGTCGAAGGGAGTCCTGCCTCTTTGAGATGCTAATTCAGGTAAAAGCTCATTTTGAGGAGTGCAGACGAACTGACCCTAATGATTCAGAGCTATTTGGAGAGCTAATGGAGGGTTACTAATTTCAAAGCATATCAATCTCATAAAAAGTGAAATAAGATGGTTACTTACTCGACTGTCCTGAGGGATGTCTGGGGGCTAACCGGCCCCTTCCCGAGCTGGCCGCTGGCTCCACGTGCTGAAATGTTCTGCCACTTCCATCCCTGGGGCTTGGCCCTACAAAAGCCAAGGAAAAACCATTTTATTCCCCGGGCTGATGCTGTCAGGAACAGGGATGGAAAGTCTTGTGCTCTAACCCATGGCCACTCTAGCCCGGGGCGGGGGGAGGGATGTATTTTTGCTGTAAAATGGTTCTGCTCCTTGCTTTTTCCCCTAGGGTGGCGCAGCAGGGTCCTGGTGGGCATTTTGTGGGTCCTGCTGGCAAGTCCCCAAATGAAGCCACCGGTGGGGGCACGAGCAGATGATTCCCACCTCTTGTGGGATGGGTGCTTGGGGTGACCTTGGCTGGTTGCTGCTCATGTGCTGCTGGAGGAGTGAGGTTGGACGATGTCCCTGAGTCACCCACCTTTGGCGAAATCTTGTCTTGCGATTTTTTGGTCTCTGATGGGAGTCCCACATCCTCAAAGCCTTCATGTTCCCAGTCTTCCCAGCTTCTGAAATGGGTCTGCTTAGTGACACAGAGTCTGGTTACAGCTCATTGCTTAGCTGGGATCCCAGGAGGTAGACAAGTTTCCCCTTTATCTCCACTCATCCAGAAATCCCAAATTCTGTCTTGGTTTTGTCTCAGCCATGTCCTGGGGCAACAGGGCATCTACCCACAGGGCAGGATCATCTGTTCGGGAGGTTTGGGGGCTTTTAAGGGCTGCGATGGAAGATGTCCCCGGCATATTTGGGTCATTTTATCTCTTTCATTTGCCTTCTTGTGTTTGGTTGGATGAGACACTGAGCTGGTATGCCTGCCTGCTCTGGAGCTTGGAGAGGGGGAGAGATCAGAGCTTTTGTACAGGAATCCAAAACAACCCTGATGAACTGAGGCCAGAAATGAGCAGATACAAGTCCTCAAGGCCCAGTGATCCTCGGTGCAGTTAGAAGGGAGAAATTAGACCTCAAGTGTAAAATGGAGAAGTGGTGGGAATGCACTGACACTGGGGACCGGGTTGTGAAAGCAGAGCAAAATTTCAGCCTAAGGCCAATGTGGCACTAAAGAAAAGCTTTATCTGGGTATTTATTATAAAGGTTTATTATAAGGAGAGACACGTGAGCCCTGGTAGAGAGTTGTCCTGCCTCATGTGCTCTTGTCAGGCGTGAGGGGAAACACCGTGTCCAGACTGGGACTTCAAAATGTTGTAAGCAACTTGGACGGAGTACAGAGGGGAGGAACAAAAGTGATTCTGGGCCATGCCTGGTCAGTGGAGATGGGGTAAAAGCCTCCCAGAGCAGCAGTTGGCCCTCCTGTTCCTTGGGGAAAGGTCAAAGCAGCAGCCACTGCACTTGAGGCAAAATTGGTTTGAGATGGGAGAGCAATGACATGATGAAGGTACCATGTGGAGTTTCCACCCTGGAGCTTTCCAGGACAGGGTACTCATGTGTAGGGACAGGGTCATTCAGACCTTCCCCAGCACCGACTTTGTGGCCACCAGGAGCAATGCAAGGCTGACGGGAGCGTTGCTAGCTCCATTCTTGTGCTGGAGATGGGGAGGACTAGGAAATGCTGCTTGCCGTCACCTCTGGAGGTCTCCTGCAGCCCTGCACGTGCCTGAGCCCTGTTGCTTCGTATCCCTTCAAGAACAAGGCCGGTGATTAGCCTTAAACCACAAGAAAAAGCAAGGAAGCCAATGTGAAGCTGCCAACAAGACCTACAGCACAGCCGATGCTTCAATGCTATCAAGAAGAGAGGTGCTGCAGGCAAGAGAAGCCTTCAGGACAGGATACCTGCTACAAGTAGTTATTAGAGAACAAAGGAAGACCATGCTACAGGTTCTTTCGCAGAATAAGGGACTGGCCAGAGCTGAGGTCACTTCTTTTTTCAGCAAGTCCTAATGTAAGGTTTAATGAGATGGATGTTATGGGTTCATGTATAGATTTATCCTCTGTGCAGCATCGCACAAGTCTGGGTCATCAAGGAGGACACCTGGGTCCTCCTGGTAGCAGTTTTCAACGTCTTCCGCATGGGATGGAGGAGGACAGTGCAATGGTGTGGGTGCTGGACACCCTGCCAGTTTGCTTGCAGCAGTCCTGGACTAATACTTCCCAGGCTCTCCCCAGATCGGGAGTGGGAAGGCTGCGAGGGTGAGCGAGTTCAGCCCTGAACGGAGCATGAAATGGAGGAGTAGGACGCGGAGAGACAGAGCCCAGCCAAGTTCGGCACTGATTTTCACAACTAATAAAGATCCGGTATGAATATGAGATTGAAAGACCTCAAAGCTGATTAAATCTGTTTGATATTTGAGGGTTTCCTCCTCCTCCCTCCCCTTTGTTAAAGGACACTCTCCTCCTTCAAAGTGAGTGATGGTCTAAAGTCGTAATGCCAATTATTGCTGAGATTCTCACACCATTGCGGTGGGGAGAGGGAGCGGGGAGAACAAAAATCCCTGTAGGGTAGTTTAAAGTCGACGTGAGTAGTGTGTAATCTACCCAACAGGATTGATCCAGGTCAGGCATTAAAGGCTAAAATGGATTAAACAAAAGACATTCCCCTTGTAACAAGAAGGAAAAACTTCAAAGGTGGGATTTGTTCTTGTTATGACAAAGGAAGTGGATTTACCAAGTGCCTGGGGGCACACCCCTCTGCGGCTTTCAATTTGCTCGAGTTGCTATGAAGAAACAGGACAAAATGCGTGGGGGTTTTCGCCGCGCACTTCGGCGCTGCCGGAGCCCTCCCCGGGGTAAGAACGTTGGGTTAAGAGGATTGGCTTGGTACTGCTTTTTCTTGTTTTGTTTTGTTCTCTCTTTAAGTAAAAAAAAAAGGGGAGAAAAAAAGAAAGGGGGAAAAAAAAAGGCAACAAAATGAGGGAGAAAGGGAGGGTTGGTGGCGCGTCAGAGAGAAATGTGATGGTTGAGGGTGGCAGGAATAGGTGGGACAAGTGCGGGCAGAGATGAGATGGGATGGGAAATGGGCCCTTCAAAGCAAAGAAAGACCAGGTTGTCCCAGCCAGGGGTGAACGGTGGTGTGAGGGCTGGAAAAGGGGCCGATGCTGCCTTTAAATATCATCCACCAACCGCACGGAGATGCCTTTTTCCTCCTGCTCCTCGCCGGTCACACCACGGCCAATGTTGGTGCCAGTAGAAACGCAGTTGTAGGCTGGCACATCCCCAGTTCTGCGCCTACGGGGAAGAAAGGGGACCTTCAGGCAAACAAATCTCAACAGGTCTCCAGGTGAGCATTAGAGCCGCTCACTTTTATGAGGCTTGCACCCTGCTGTGAGGGGATTATTGGTTTCTTCTTGTTCTTGAACCCACTCCAGAGCAAAGCTAATTCTCCTCCCTGGCTGGGAAAAAGGCACAGTGGCACAGTAGGCATGGTGGCAACAGGGCAAGGTGGCAACAAGTCATGGTGGCAGTAAATCCTGCTGCCTGCAACACTGCTCCCTCCATCTCCTCCATGTCCTGCTACCAACACAGGGGACCTGCTGTGACTCTGGCACCAAACACCTCCGTGAATCGCCGACGAAGCCCATAACACCCCAAACTTTTCCCAGCACTTTGCTTCCACAAAGCCTAAAATGCACCTTTGTGGATGGTGCATCCAGGTCTGGAGCATCTCAGGCTGGCCTAGACTGAGATCCTAGGTGACCCTGCAAAGGTGCTGCATGATGGGAGCGTAGCGGCTCCCATGGTCTCTGACACCTTTAGTTGCTAGGATTCAAACTGCAACACGAAGGAGACTCTTTGGAACCAAACTGGTATTATTTTTAACTATTTCTTCAAGGGAACAGGCCCCTGGGTCTAATCTGTGTGATTACAGCTGGGTGAAGTTCTATGTCTCTATGTGCCCATGTGTGCATTTATATTTATTATATATTATTTTTCTATACTTACAAGTTTTCCATATCAAAGCCAGGCTGATTCTGTTAGGTGGTGGATCCTCACTGTCGTGCAGCACAGGGCTATTATATTTCTATCTGATTACCCAGGTAATGCAATTAGGCAATTGGGTCTAAGCTGACATCAAGAGGAGAGGTCCCCAGGTTTGCACAGTGACAGGCCCACGGCAATTAAATGTGACACACTCCACTATTGACACGTGAAAGTGTCTTTGGGAAACTCCATCTCCATCCACGCATGTTCTCTATATTAACCTACAGATCTGAGCTACAACTCCTTGATTTGTGGACAAAGGAGGACTTTTTGTCTTTCAATGCCCGATGCCCGTAATTAGGCTCATTATCATACACAGGCCTTGGAAGCACATTGCAAAAGGCCATCTCTGAATGTGAGCTGTTCTTCATGGAGCGTCAAGCTGGGGAGCTGGGAGCAAGGCGACATCTTCACCACAGGAACCCATGCAGGGCCACAGGACCATCACCGGTTGGAAGCAGTTGTGGGCAGACCAGCGGAGGTGAGGAGAAGATGCGAAGGCACCACTCCATGCTCAACAACTTCTGATCTAGGCAGCAGCAACTGCCAGAGCTGGAGAGGGGCCGCAGGGTGAGGTGTGCTTTGGGGCAGCATGGTGTGGCTGGTCCTGTCCTTCTCCAACACTGCTGCCTGGACAGCTTTGGCTTATTGCACTTGTAGTTAATAATGTCTGTGCACAGCTTTAAAGACAGTCCCATTTAATGGTAAATAATTAATTTCTATTTGAATGAGTTCTTGAGTGATTCCTGCTGCGGTTTCATAGAATTATAGAATCATAGAATGGTCAGGGTTGGAAGGGACCTTAAAGATCATCTGGTTCCAAACTCCCTGCCATGAGCAGAGACATCTTCCACCAGGCCAGGTTGCTCAGAGCTCCATCCAGCCTGGCCTTGAGCCCTGCCAGGGAGGGGGCAGCCACAGCTTCTCTGGGCAACCTGGGCCAGGGTTTGTCCAGCTCTGTCCCTCTCATCCCTTTTTATAACTTTCTGAGAGCCCTTCGACGTGCCCTCAGATCCCTGAGCAGTCGGGAGGCTTCGCTGGGGGTGCCAGCTTGGGCATCCTTGAGCGGCCAGCTGGACAGAGAGGGACATGATGGGTCTCTCTGCTGGGGCTGTCACTGCAAGATGCCCAACACAATGCCCAGCGTCCAGAGATGGGCTGTTCCAGGTCACTCCGTGCCTCAGTTTCCCCTCTGTAAAACACAGATGCTGACTCACAGTCCTTCCACCTATCTTCTCAAAGAAAAGGGGCAAGGACTGACACCCTACAGCCCATTAACATCCTCCCATGCCCTCTCTCTGCAATGCTTTGTATTTTGGGGTCTTTTTAGGGGTCTTAATTTTATGCCAGGGTCCTGGAAGTGGTTTGAATCTCATGGCAGGGCAGTGGGTGTGTGGACAACCCCATCAACCCCAAACCTGTTCCAGGTGGCCCCTCCTTATTCCCACCCTGCTCGGTGCACTGAAAACCTCCTCCACCTAAACGACATATTGCACAACCTCCTTTGCTTTATCTCAGCACCCATCGACACAGGGAGGCCACAGCACAGCATCTCGGAGGGTGTCCCCAAGGGCTGGCAACCCCTCCATCCTCCGTGGCTCTCCCACCTCCTGCTCCTTCTCAGGCTGCTTCAAAATCCCACTGGGTTTTGGTTGGGTTTTAAGCAAATACCTTCTCGCCTTGATTTGTTTCTTTTTCTCCTTCCTATTTTCTGCTCCCTTGAAACGGGCTTATGCACCCCACAAACTTGGCACGCTTTGAAAAAGATAAACACGAGTTTGCCGGCTCCGCAGGAGAGCTTTCTGCACTGGGTTCAGCACGGAGCCCTCGCACGCAGGGGAAACACTCGCCCGATTACGCTCTACCACCGCCAAAGCTCTTGTTTGCACCAGGTACTCAGTGCAGTCAACTTTCAAAAGAGGGGAAAAATACGAAAATGGAGTGAGCGAAGGAGGCACGGGGTTCATAAGGCACGGGGCAGCGGGGAAAGCACGGTGGTGGTGGTGGCGGTGCTAAATGAGCAGTAAGACGGGGATCCTGGGCACCGCGGGGCAGAGGATGGGGAGATAATTCCCGTGGCAGGAATACGCCATCTGTAAAAACCCATTTGGGCTGCTTTTATAGGAACCGAGGTGGTGTAACGACATTCGCTAGCAAATAATTTAAATATTGCCAGTCACGTCACATTGTGGTTGTTTGGAAATAATTATATCCATATCACAGACAGTAAATAATAGATGTGCTTTCACTAACATTTTATTCATGTTCTGTTTTAATATGGCAAACTTAGAAGTAATTTAATCTCCCAGTAAATTGAACTGGTAGGGGGTTCTTCACACAGAAGATTGCAAGTTATTAATTCCAGGCAGTCTTCATCTTGTACAATTAGTCACTGTTTGCAGCTGGAAATGTTTTATTAATTTTCCATAGCAGTTGATTTTCCACAGTTTTCTCAGTTTAAATTAAGCAGTAAGAGCCGCTGTTTCTTCTTAAATAAATTTCCTTTTCACAAAAATACATGCCTCTGGCTATGTCAATTTTCCCATTTGATTAAAGTGCCAGCAGGCAATTAATAACTTAATGCATTTTAAAGTACTTTTGGAAAAGTAATTTGAATAGCCAAACTTGTATATTTGAATTGATTGTTGCAGAAGATTTAACACACGCTCTTAAATCACAGAACCTTGTAAAGGACAAATGAAGAGTTCCAGAAGAAGCAGGCACTGTCCGACACCGTCTCCTAAATACAGAGGGCTCCTCTAAGGCTTCTTATGTCCTCTTCTGGGATTGCCACCCTGGTCCTGGAGAAGGCTTCAGCTTCGGTTCGCCTGGAGTCCCCGTGCAGGGTTGCAAGAGGAGAAGGGACTTGCTGTGTTGGCTGAGCTCTCTGGAAATGAGGTCCCTGGGAATCCCTGAGGAAGGGAACTGCTCTGGTGAATAACTGCCACTTCTTCACTGCGTGGGCTGGGATATTCCCAGTCCCAGCACCGGCTCCCACTGCCACCAGGCACCCGCTATCAGGTGGGTCCCAGTGGGCCCTTATGGTGATTCAGACCTAACTTCACTGCTCATGTCCATGTTCATCCCCATGTCTGTGCCCATGCCCATGCCCACGCCTACGCTCATACCCACGCCCATTCTCACGTCTGCCCATGGTCAGTGCAGCACAGAGGCAGGGCTCAGCAGGACCAGCTCAGCATGACCACCTCCCATGAATCCAGCACTTCCCTTGCACAGGAACCAAACCCACAGCTAGCAGGGACCTCAAATGGCCATGGCCCTCGGGTGGGATCAGCGATCTCTAAATCAGACAGATGTTTGTCTAACTGGCTCATAAAGACCTCTTGAGAGATCCCACCACCTCCCCATGCCATCTATTCAGGCTTTGCTGTCCTTATAATTAACTGTCACAGCCGTACCTTCCTTTGTGGCCATGGTGGCTCCTTCTGGGCTGGCAGGGCTGGGTGCATCTAGTCACGAAGCTTGTGAGCAGCTCACACCAGCATAGTCATGTGTGTCGAGATCATTATAGGCAGGCGAGCAGAGTGTTTCACCTCTCACACCTGACACCGTGATCCGGCAAAGCACTTAAGCACCCTCATAAATATAACCAGATAAACAACCCCTTTGAGTCGACAGCATTATTCCCCTGCTTGCCTTAAAGCAGGTGCTTAAGGACTTTGTTGGATTGGATTTGAAATGCTTTAGCCCTCATCTTTATCTTCCTTAAAATCAGTCTTGGAATAGGACTGGCTAATATTCATTAGTTCTTTTAAAACATCAGCAATTCTATCACATTTCTTCCTTTTGCAGGAGTTAAGGAATGTCCTTGCATTGCCCAGCTGCGAGGAGCTGCGGGCACCCCAAAAGATAACCATGAATTTCATCTGATGCATCCACGATCTGGAAAGAGATTATTCTTCTTGATGCTGAGCTGACTTTTCTGACCATCTCAGCGTAGGCTTGGCGTCAAGTGTGGGGTCCCAGGAGGGAAAAGGAGTGGTGATTCATGTTGTGGCTATCAGCATTTCACACATCTGAGAGCATGGCGTGCCCCAGCTGAGAACTTCAATTCACTTAGCGCAGGATGAAATGGCAGCTTGTTGGATTGATAAAAAAAAGTAATAATCATGATGAAATAATAGGATTAATGCCAGCTATTGCTGTTTAACCAAAAGGTCATTTTGACAGATGTAACTTTCATCAGGAATCATCAAAATATCAGATTTGGGTTTGATTTTTTTTGAGGAGAGGGCACTAAGAAGACAAAGTAGGGACACTGAACATGCCAGGACTTTTCTGGGCTCTGGCATTTGGCTGGAAGCAGCTCCCGGTCAGCAAACGACAGGTCCTCAGCACCAGGAACCTCATGGTCAGAGCTCTGCTGTGACTGGCACCAGACTCTACCCTTTGGCTGAACTCTTAGGCTTCTTATTTTTCACTCATCTCCTGAAGCTTTGGGCAGGTTTGTGACTTCTGCACCAGAAAACACCTTCCCGCCTTGTATGGAAAACCTGATGCAACATTGCTTCAGTTCCCATCTGCCCTCAGTGACCTGTCTGGTCCCCGAGCACAGCCTCAGCTCTCCAGGGGCTGCACAAGTTAAGCCAACTCTGACTGCTCTGCCTTTCCTCCCTGGACCAGCTTAGTGCCCATCCTAAGGATGATGGGGCTAAACAATACATACATGAAAAAATGGCCATATAGCTCTTCTCCTTGCCTAGGGCTGTGTCAGAAGGACAGATGATGATTGGGAGACCGAGTCTTTAATTGTGTGTCTCCTTTCTGCTGGTGGCTTTTCTGGACCTCCACCTGTCTGTTTTCCCATCGGAGCCTGTCCTCGCCCTCCCCTGCAACCCTGGATTTGCCCAGTGGGTCTCAAATCCCACCCAGAGGAGGGACCCTGCCTCATCCCGCTGCCAGCGGACCATGTCTGGGCTCTCCATCCTTCCTCGCTGCCCCATGGGCTGTGCTTTTTCCCTCCTCTGAAGGTCAGAGTGGTTTCCTTGAACCGGCTGTGCACGTGTATGCTCGCCACCACGGGTACCATGTTCAGGGATGTCACCGTTGGGCTGCCCCACATCGTGACAGCTTGCACCCAGACACGCTCCATCAGCCCGTCAGGGCTCCACATTTCGGAAGCTCCTGGGGTCCCCTGGTATCCTGGAGCCAGAGTCGGGGGGCTCTCCCCTCCTGCCCACCCAAGCTGCCACCTCCCTGCCGCCACGGGTGGTTTCTAGCTTGTTGAGTGCGCACCGGTAAGCAGAGCCCAGCTAAAACCAGTGCACCCCAGTTCAGCGAGGGGAGCAGCGAGACTGCTTTTGTTTGCTTGTTTTGCAAGCGAGCAGGGCCTTCCAGCGACAGCCAAAAGCTGGTCTTCGCTCGGCTTTGGCGGCTGAAGTGCGGGACTGCGCTATTTGCAGCCGAGAAGCTGCTCTCCCACCGCTCCCGGATCAAATGCAAACAGGAGCCGTGGGAGGCCAGCCCGTCTCTAACGGCGTGAATCAATCCGAGGGAAAGATACAAAATCCCCAAATCTCAAAATAATGAAAACAAAGATATCCAAGCAATAAAATCTGCGAGAGGCACAAAGACGACACAACTCAGATCTCAGCTGGCTCAAAGAAAGTGTCCATTAACAAGGGATTAGCGGGAGGGAAGTACACAACTGGTCCATAGGAAGTGAAAACACACCACGCAGTCGCCTCATACCACAGCGCAACGCAGGGTTAGGATGAAGGCTGTGTCGGGCAAGTTAGAATAACAGCTACTCTGGAAATGGAACAAATAAAATGTGCTGCAAAGCCTGCCTTTGCTGTGCCACCTGGTTTTTAAGGAACCTGGAAGACTTGTAGCTCTCAGCATCATCTTGTTCTTTCGCTGGGCACGCTCCTGTGCATCCCTTTCCTGCTGCACTTCACCGTTCTGTCTCAAAAATAGAGACTTTTTTCCTGTCTTGGGGGTTGTGTATCTCCTTGCACAGCCAGGTCTGGACTTGGACCTTTTAGACGCCCTGGTAACACAGGAATAAAAAAATGAGTGAGATAGATTGATTATATTCTCCCCACTGCTGTTTTCCAGCTAGCCTGAATGGGTCCAAAACTCTTCTTTCCCTGAATTTCACTGAAGTCAGTTAATCTTTGAAAGGCACTGATGGATTGTGGAGTATTTCTTAAAAAGCAGGGCAGCAGAAAGCGCTGTGTAATTAAATATGCAGAGAGCGTATCATGTGTGGGTGATACATTCATTTGGAGTAATACACACACTTGCACTTCCATCGTTATTTAGAGATTAAACCGGCGCAGCTCCTTCATGCTCACGTCTGCCTGAAGCCCCCGTGGACTGCAGCAGGCGTTGGGGTCCCTCCTGAAGCCACGAAGCATTAAACCCCATCCCAAAAGCCACGTGCGGCTCTATTCTTAAATGAGTTTTCACAAGCCAAGCCTTATTTTAGTAACTCCATGGTCTGCGCTAACAGGATGGGAGGGGAGAGGCTGGGTGGTACCCAACACCCGGCTGCAATGATTCACAGCCCAGCTGTGGCAGGGGGTCAGCCCTGCTGCATCGGAAACGGGGCCAGCTTCTAAACAGGGGCTTAATCCGAGTTAAAATTAAATGGGCTTAATCTGGGCTTAATCTGAAATAATACCTCCGGTGTTTTGGATGTATCAGTGCTGCCTCAGAGGGTTGGTGGTGCCAACCGCCGTCCTGCTGCCTCCTGCAAACATCTCGGGGTCTCTGTGGCCACCAGCAGTAGCAGGTGGTCTTGCTCTCAACCTGGTAATGGTCTGTAGACTGGAGACCTCTGGTGCAATACACAGAAATTTGTGAATTTGCAAGTTTGTGAACGCCCTCCCAGGCCTGCCCACAATTCCGTTATTTTCAGGTGGAGCCAGTGAAAGTCCTAGACCCATGCAGACGCCGTTTTAGGTAGCACACGGCTGTGGGTCCAGCACCCAGAGGTGTGCTGGACACGGCACACGCTGACTGTCAGGGTCTCCCTCCAGGCAGTGGTCCCTGTTGCTGTCACAGGCAAATGCAGCCCTGGGGCAAAGGCTGTGGTCTGCTGGACGCAGGTGAAGCCCTCTGCCCGAGTCTGGAAGAAAAGAAAAATGCAATGGGTACAATGGGGAGTGTAGAAAGGATGTGTGGCAGACCTTGGTGGCAGGGTCACATCGCTGACCCAAGCCAAACAGGACCCTGGTGATGCTCAGCCAGGCACTGGGATGGGATACATGCGCTTGAAATATGAGTATCAAAAGGATTTTTCAGGAGTAGATAAGGGGCTCTCCCATCACCAACGTCCACATTAAGCCCTGGTCAGCACTTCCCTTGACAAGCACAAACGGACATCTCCACCAAGGAGTAAGCAAAGGAGGGAGGAAGGGACAGGCAGGACAGGGCAGCTGGTTGTGGAGCACAATCCTCCCACCATGCCTCTGGGGACAGGATGAGGCAGGGGACCAGGCATGGACAGCGAGCAGATAGATGCAACTCCTGGTGCTAGCTCTGACCCCGAGTACGGGAGCTGAACTCTCAGATTCACGTTTGCTTTGAGACGGAGGAGTTGTGCTAACCTTACCTAACATGTCTCACCCATCACCTCTGCCCAAACCTGCCTTTAGTGTGCCACTTCGCAACCCACCACCAGGCCAATGGCCCAAACCCACCGAAATCAAAAGGAAAGCTTCTAGCTGACTTACAACTGCCTTTGGATGCAGCCCTGAGGAGAAAGAAATGCATAGCTGAGCCCTTATTCACCTTAACACCATCTCAGCACCCATCAGAGGCATCAGGAGGTCTTGCTAAAGACCTTTTCCAGCTCTTCAAATATCCACCAGCAAGGGTAGGTGGTGTGCCCAAAGTCATGTACCCAGTGCCAGAAGATCCGGCCACCTCCAGCTCTGAGTTAGGCTTCGTTTCTGCTAGCTGGGTTTGCAAACTGAAAACAAAGGTGGTGCCCAGGACGTGTGTCCTAAATCCTGCTCCGACCTGACAGATTTAGGTAAGCATTGGGTCGAGCGGCATCACGCTTCTCTGACAACAGCTCCTGTGCTGGGAGAGAAGTTATACGGCTTTGCTTTCCTTTTTGCCTGGCGATTGGCGTGCAAACACCCGCTCCCTGGAAAATAATGTATATTGTCTCGAGGATTTATGTATTGCCAGCTGCAATTTATGAGATTCTGCAAGCTCTGCTGGTAGCTTTGTATACTGGAGGTTTCATTTTAGTGTCATCAGACACAGATTACGACTGCAAGGGGTGCCTGTCTTTAATCTCATTTTTGAAGGAATTAATGTTATTAGTTTTGATGAATTAATGGTATTTAGGTGTGCAAGGTTAGCATGAATTAATGTCCACCTATTTCTGTTGTGTGGCTGACTATTGTAAAAGGATGCTGGTAAGCAATCTTTACACAGTCTCTTTTTTCTTCCTCTTCATTCTTTTGTAATGCTCTTTTAGGAGCTTAAAAATAATGTTTGGGATTTTTTTCTTTCTTCTTAAGTAAAAAGAAATATTGAAGCTTTTCTCCTGGGTAGAGCTGACATTAACTTAGCCACTGCTGAGTCACGGAAGGCTAACAAGCATTTGGGAGCCCAACCAAAAGGCTCTGCGTTCTGGATGCTACAGGTGTAGGAATAATTCATGGCACAGCTCAGCTTTCTGAGGAGGTCTCGCACTGCTGAGAATTGCAGCTTTGATGCCTGATGGAAAAGCACCAAGCAAGACAGGAGTTGCAGGGCCCCCACCACCTCCAAAGTGGGTCGCAGGGCCCCCACCACCTCCAAAGTGGGTCGCAGGGCTGTGGGGCCACGTGGGACCTGCTGCCACGTAGACCCAGGGACCATAAGCCCATTATTAGCTGACCACCTTCTGCTTAAACCATCTTGTTTTCCTCCCACTGCTCTGATCAGAATCAGCCAGCTCTGACCATTAGAAAAGTTCGTTTTTCCAGGCTCACTCATGATCACTTGAACCTGGTGTGTTTGGGGACCACACTGTCCATCAGATCAAGGACACCTAATGTTTACCTGGCTTTAGATGCAATCCAATGTTTTTTTCGTGGTCTGTGTAAGTCCAGCTCCTTTCACCTCTTCTCACAAGAAAGGTCTCCAAACCCGATACTGCTCCCTGTGCCTTGTGCTCTTGGAGCAGCTGAGGTCTCCCGCATGAGAAAGGGTGCTCCAGGAGGATGTGCAGGCTACGAGGGAAGAACATACACCTTGTAGTGCCACCACCATTGACCCCAACATGCACCTCTGCACCTAGGGAAGCGCACCCATGATACGTGCATATGTGAAAACTGAGGATGTTGTGTTTGCTGTGGGATGAGGCTGAGCATGGGCAGATGTTCCTATCAAAGTGTGGGGTGGATTCGTCTTGGTCAACTCAAGTTGGCCTTGCTTCCCCATGATGCTGGCGAGGAAAGATGGGCTCTCCGAGGAGGTGGCACATTCCAGCTACCTTAAGCCCCACTCAGAATGGCAGGAGATGTCCTCCAGTGGTATTTTTCTCTTTCCAGGAGAGGAAATCTGTACTTTTAACAAAAAAATGGACCCCTAATTCTCATAGAGCTCAAATGAAGTGACATGTATCCTGTATGTCTGCCTGGATGGAGACAGTAGAGAGCCTGGCAAAGGCTGATACCAGCAACTGATCTGATACTCCTGAATGGCTCCATGGACAGCCAGTGTGCTTCTTCCATTTGTTTGAGATGATCCTCTACATTAACATCACTTTTGTGGTGGGGAAAAAAAAATCAGCACAAATGCTGTATACTTCGTGTCCAAATGGTTGTGATAGGTCACGTTTTGAATTTCTGTGCGTGGGCTGAGAAGTCTCAACTTTGAAATGGGTGGACAATCTGTTGAAGGTCTTCTTTGCCACTCCAGCCTCAGTATCCTTCAGAAGTAAGGACAGATGGATACGTCTGCCTCTTTCTCTGCCCATCCTGCAGACAGCTCGGCATGGGCATTTTACAAGGTTATTGGGGAAAGATTAGACTGATTTAATGTCCAACCTCTTAGAAGGTAACTCAGCACAGAGGTTTCTGGTACAAGCCTTATACTTGTGAGTACAAACACCCTTTTCTGAAAAAACGCAGCAATATTCACTTCCAATTCTTGCAGAGTAATTTTACCAGCAAAATAGTTTTCTAGAGTAAAATAAGCACAAAATTGAGTTCTGAATAGATGTGCCAGTAACGCCAAGACCAGATATTTAACATTATTTTAAACAAGACATTTGTATATACAAAAATGCTCGAGTGCTCGAGCCTTGCACTTGTTCAGTGCCCTACACAAGGTAAAGCAGGCGTCTACTTTAGTTTCCATCAAAAATCGGCTAACTGGTTTAGTTCTTGTGGCCACCAGCAATGTTCCTGTGACAGGACCAAGGGCAGCTGGTGAAGCACCCTGATAGCCTGTGCTTGTAGCTGCTGTAAGTATTGGCACCCAGCAGGAGGTGGAGATGCTGCACAGGGCGCAGGAGGACGCAGGTGGGCTGATGGATGGTAACAGCAGTAGGTCAGGTTTCATGGGGTTGCTCTTGGTGAGCTCTAAGGTCATCGGGTTATATTTGTAGTGCCTCCAGCCCTCCAAGTTAAAATAACCTCTTGAGCCAGATTCCACCACTCTCCAAACACAAGATTAGCTTCAGTCACGTGCTTTTGGTTTTAACTTGTCTTCACGTGTCTTGGGTTTTGCAGTACGTTTACGTCAAGCTTTCAAGCTATAGTCAACAAACCCGGGGACTAGGAACATTGATTGTTAAAAACCCCGAGACTCCTCTGCCTTCCCTTGGTCCCAGAGACCCAGGACTTGCTCTGTCAGGAGATACTTGATAAGTTCTAATAGCTGGCAGCGTTTTCTGGGTGGAGGGAGCTTCTTATTGAGGATTTTGTTTCTTTCCTAATGAGGAGTCTCCAAGAACAGGCAGAGAACGACTGCACTGCTGCAGGGATCCAGGTTTTATTGTGCTTCCCTGTACGAAATGAAACGTTGTCTGGTGACAACGTCTGGTTTGAGCCAGCAGTGTACCCTGGCTGTCAAGAAAGCTAACGGGATCCTGGGATGTATTAGGAGGAGTATGGCCAGCAGGTTGAGGGAGGTTCTCCTGCCTCTCTACACTGCCCTAGTGAGGCCTCATCTGGAGTACTGTGTCCAGTTCTGGGCTCCTCACTTCAAGAAAGATGAGGAGCTACTGGAGAGCATCCAGCAGAGGGCTAAGAGGATGGTGAGGGGACTGGAGCATCTCTCCTACGAGGAAAGGCTGAGGGAGCTGGGCTTGTTCAGCCTGGAGAAGAGAAGGCTGAGAGGGGACCTCAGAAATGCCTATAAATATCTGCAGGGTGGGTGTCAGGAGGATGGGGCCAGACTCTGTTCAGTGGTGCCCAGCGACAGGACAAGGGGCAATGGGCACAAACTGAGGCACAGGAAGTTCCAGCTGAACACGAGGAAGAACTTCTTCCCTCTGAGGGTGATGGAGCACTGGCCCAGGCTGCCCAGGGAGGCTGTGGAGTCTCCTTCTCTGGAGATATTCAAGACCCACCTGGACAAGGTCCTGTGCAGCCTGCTGTAGGTGACCCTGCTTCGGCAGGAGGG
>Ga0065711_1037013_pt1 | contig 20307 bp, 12 predicted proteins | sample Hoacrofraction12_FD_59098 | JGI IMG/M metagenome (GOLD analysis project Ga0065711, IMG submission 59098) | Hoatzin crop microbial communities from Cojedes, Venezuela - Epithelial fraction 12 v2 (version 2) | ecosystem: Host-associated > Birds > Digestive system > Esophagus > Crop | place... | reverse complement strand
TCCTTCTCTGGAGATATTCAAGACCCGCCTGGACAAGGTCCTGTGCAGCCTGCTGTAGGTGACCCTGCTTCGGCAGGACGGTTGGACTAGATGACCCACAGAGGCCCCTTCCAACCCCTACTATTCTGTGATTCTGTGATTCTGTGAATGGTAACTTACAAAGACATTTTTATTTGTCTAGAAAGACTCAACATGCAACAATGTAAAGTGTAGATATATAAAGTATGGTACATTACAATTTGAGTAGAAGACTATGGCTATCCCAAAGTAGCTAAAATCAGCTTCTCAATATCACACTCATTTTGTCCACGTAGAATCCTAAAATAACCATTTTCTCCCCAAGATTTTCCCCAGGAATTTGCAGCAATCTAAAGAAAAACAAAGAGGAAAAAAATATCAATTTTAGTTATAAATTAGTGTTTAAAAATGCAAGGTGTAAACCGCAAAATGAATCTCTTGTGTAAGTTTGTTTTTTAAGAAACACAATTTCTCAGATTTGGTGCACTGAGAATCAGAATGCATCTTTTTCTGATCTCTAATAATTTGTACCTTTTTGTTTTGATCAAAATTTCCATTCCAAAACTAGGGTTAATAAAAATGGAGTACTATTCCTACAAGGCAGTTTGATAAACTGAAGCAGAAAGCATTAGATAATTCAACTACTGGATGAAGAAAGCGGTCATTGAAAGAACAATGGTCAAAATTCCAATTACAACTAATCTGTTAAAGAGAGACCCAAGATATGAAAAAGCTGACTTTTAATGCATTAGGTTTCATTCAGGTAACTATTGACATATTGAGCAATTTAGTTTCTAATATAGTCAGTAGAAGTTTTGCCCTAGTTGTCAGTGAAACTACCTACCATAAGCCCTGTCATCAGCTATGTAAACTCCAAATTACCTTCTGCTGAGCACAGGAATATTGAGATGAGCTATTAATGGTAATCAAAGTGATGAAAACTGACTCTAAATGGCTGAAAGCCATCGTTTAATTTTTTTTCTGATAGCTGGATAGAATTTGCCAAGGTTGTTTAAATAGGCAGCTTGACTTTTCCAAATGTTTTAACAAATATTATTGATTACTTTTATTGTCTCATTTGCAGGCATCAAAAAGTACTTAGTCTTCATGGGAAATTTGAATATCATTTGCGAATTTGAACAAGATTTGATACAGAAAAGAGAGTGTAGGGAAAAACACAGATATAGGTAGGAGATTGGATGAAACAGGCTTTGAAATTGAGGTAGATGATGCTATAGTTCAAGGGTCAGCATGATAAAAGTTGACAGAAAGGGAATAGAATTCTGCAGGAGACTTTAAGGTGAGGGGAAAAAAAACAGGTGCAGACAGGATGAATAAAAGGAAAGAAGCTGGGTTTAGACAGTCTGTTGCAGAGATATTTTTCTTCTGTCTCAAAACACAGGCCTAAGGATTCACTTACCCAGAACTTCTGTTTCTGTCCATTTTTGTCAGCTAATGCTCCCCACCTGTTACAAGAGATGGTACTAATGAGACCTTTGATGTACATGTTCACATTTTGTCGCTTTCAACAAGCAACCAGAAAAACAAAGCTTGTCTTAGTCAGTTGTCCTAATACTGGTATCAGAACAAAGCATGACTGATATGTGTCTCCATGTTTAAATAACAAACTCTGCTGCTGACAACAATGAAGTACCCTGCTAGCCACAAGCCAAATTTCCCTTAGGGACTATACAAACTTATCTCCAGTGTAATTTTAGTTTGTCATTGTGAAAACCTCTTTTCATTGACAGAATCTCTCCTGTGGAGAGCTTGCCAGCTGAACTGAACTGTGTAGAAGTATTGAAATTAATGCGAACACATTTCTTCAATACAGCTGAAGATCACTAGGAACATTTTTGTTAAAGATCTCATCCAACACCTTTACAAAAATAGATGTTGAGTTGGGACTGAAAACATTCCCAGCTTTTCTCAGCTCAAATTAAATTGCTGACAATCTAATCTGCTTTACTACACAGTGTGGGGAATGACCCATACACTTATTTGATGTTTCTTTGACATCTTCAGAGATGTGCTAAATGTTGTGGCAATATCCATGAAAATACACAAGAGATTGTTCCCACCTGCCAGGTGATAGGACTTTCATAATTGTGTACCTGTAGCTGAATTGCTGGGTGCTCTGAGCTGTTCAGCCTCACAGGGCAAAAGAAGTTCCAAGGCCATTGTCTGGATGTAGTTCAATGAGCTAAAGCTGCACTGCACACTTTGGGTAGCAATGTAAATATGGTATGTCTGCTGATTGCTTAAAGAGCTCTATCTCATTCTGCGTTTATACAATGTGTGCTTATCTAGCTGCTGTTCACAGGCCATGATGTTTTGAGTGCCTCTACAAGGGCGCAAATAAACAGAAAGTCAGACACATGAACTTTTATGGACTTTTCCACAATGTAAAGTTTATCCTAGAATATATAGAATGCCATTCACAGGATGTTTATCAGTGTATATCCCACCAATGCCACATGGTTGAGCTGTATTTGCAATGCTCTATTCACTTTGAAAGGCAAGCAGCAAAAATATGATGAGAAATCCCACATTGTGAATTGGGAAACTACGATTTTTCCATCATCTTTGTAAAAAATTTTGAACACTCATGGTAGCATCAGCTCTTCTTGGTTAATAGTAAACCCTAATGTATGTGGAATATCTGCACTTCCAGTAAAAGGAAAAAAAAAAGCAAGACAAATTGGTGACTAGCAGAGAGGTGAAGCCTGCATTACAGTTGGAAGCGCAAATTGTAGCTACTGCTCATGAAATGCAAGAAGTCAGAAAAGCAGTGTTGGTCATAATGACCACTGAATGTAATTGCTGCTTTGTAAAAAGGCCTCCTGATGCTTTTTCTTTGAATTACCATGTGAAAGTTCAGGAATTACTAATAATCTTTGCCATTTCTTTTCCAAATATATTTCAGACACAGTCTGTCATGATCATAAATTTAAAAAAAGAGATATAGTCGGGTATCCGATTTCATATCAGATTCAGATTTACTTGTTTCCTCATGAAAATTTTACTAAAAAAAAATCCATCAGTCTTACAGACAGGGCAAAATTACTTTGAATTTGTATTCATGTATTCCTGCATTCACTACTACATGTTATCTCTCCCACTTATTTCAGCAGGATGATGACCAGTTCCTGCAGACTCACATTTCTGCAATTAAATATTTTTATAACATTTGTAATTTTCTAAAAAAAAGTCAGGTTCTAGCTTTATACACTGATACAAATTCATTGATTCTCAGAAATGTTTCTAAATGGAAGAAAACTTAGAAATCAAAATGATAAAGGATCCTTTTTTATCCTTGACTATAAGATACCCATGAATATAATTTCCTAGGTTTTGTTCCATCATAGTCAGGTATAAACAGAAGTACTTGACATACGCATTTTATCTTACAGTTTAGAAAGAAGAGCTGCTTACTCAGTAATCCATGCCCATGGGCATTCGTTCAAATGCTCTAAACTATAATATATTAAATTAAAGTAAAGTTTATCACAAGAGTGCAGCAGCAGGTCAAGAAAACTGACTAATCCTCTTTATTCAGGATCTGCCATTCTGTGTCCAGAGCACTGTGCCCAGTTTTAGGCTTCCCCATACAGGAAAGACATTAACAGGCTGGAACAAGACCAGCAGGAGTCTACTGAGATGTTTGGGATCTGGAGCACATGATGTACAAGGAGAAGCTGAGGGAGCTGGCTTTGTTCAGCCCTCAGGAGAGGTGGCTCAGGGGAGATCTATTTGTTGTCTTCTGCTTTACAAAGGGTGGGTATAGAGAAGATAGAGCAGACTCTTCTGATACATGGACAGCAATGTACAAATTATGGTCACAGTTTTCAGCAAGGGAAATTGCAAATGGACAGAAGGAAAAAAGTGTTTTACAACAGGATTGGTTAGCCACTGCTGAAGTGAGGTTGAGGAATATCTGTCCTCAGAGATATCCAAAACTCAATCTGAGAAGCCCCATGAACCTTAATTATGAAGGTAGCTCTGCTTGAAACTGGGGGATTAAACTAGATGACCTTCAGAGATCCCTTCTAATCTGAAGTATTCAATGATCTGAGCAACTTGATCTAAGATAGCCCTGCCAATCTAGGGCACAGAGAGTTAGACCAAACAAGCCTCAGTTAGTCCACAGTTCTATGAATTCTTAAATTTTGTATTCAATGTATAGATTTTGTGTAACAGTTAAATAACCAAGTATACTGATCAATTATGATGGGGCAAGCAATTTTGCCAATTTGTTTAATGGCTGCAATCTAAAGAGCAGATAAATGAGGTTGATTTACTGTTTACTGATCAAGACCAGTCCTGGGATTAGTGCGTGAGTCAGGAACAGGATTTAGCAGGAAAGATGGAGCAGAGTGTCATCTCCATAGATGCTGAACTTTACTGGCAGTAACTGTGGCATGAGGTCCTAGGCCTGTTTACAAAGCCTTTCCTAAAACTTACCATGACTTGTTCAGGCTTGTTGCAAAGGTTGGCTGAGATTCACCAGTTCTCATTTCTCCCCGGCTACCACGCTTCTCTCAATCTGAACAAGCACTCAGATGTAATGGAAACAGCTGTTGTTTTGTGAACCACACTCTCTATATATTGTTCAATGATGCAGTGTTTGTAGACACATAACAGTTTGATTTGACATGTTGCCTCTGGGAATGAAATGCCAAGACCATCAAGAGCATTTCTGGGGATGTCTTGGCTCATTCATACTAATATATCTTCTAAAGAGGAAGACATTCTTTCAAAAAACTCCTAAGTGGAAAGTGTTTCTGCAGTAGTATCTTTGGGAAAGGAGGACATGTTTTCTAAAATAAATTTGTCAATTTTATGAAATAGTTTCATTATTTCAGTCTTACTGACAGAATTAATTAATTCTGCATTGTATTCCTTAGGTGCACCTATCAAACATGTTATGGCATCTAAGCACAGCTTCCACTTTAAGCTTAATTTGAGTTTAGATTCCTCAGAGAAAACAAATCTCTAAATATCCTTTCTGTTTCTAAGCCAGGCATCTGAGGGTGAAATTTCTGAGTTATAAAGAAATACATGGTATAAATTAATAATATTAAATTCAGCTTTAATTTTAACTGCTGTTTTCCTTGCTTCTGTAAGCACTACTCCTTGAAATATGAACAAAGACCGACTGAGAAGAATCTGTTCAAATGATCTGATAATATTTAGTAATCTGAAAATAGATTTAGGGGAAATGTTAACCTTCTAAAGATCTTAGCCATCCACTAGGCTGATTGGATGGCATCTTATTTCAACAAGTCAGAAATGGTCTTGTTTCTATGGAGTTCACGCCCTGTATGTTTTCCTACATAGACGGGACTCTGTACAAATATATTTTCCTGAATCTGAGTAATCTTTGGTTTATTTAATATTTTAATATAGACATTATTTGCAAAAGTTTATTCATTAATAAATTAAAAAGGAGTCCTCATGGGAGACACTATGGGAGCAAAAAGTAACCTGGTATATTATTGATAGCAACTGTGGACAGTGATAACATTCTAGATCATTTTCCCTTGAGACCAGCAGCTCAGAGAAAGTGTTGGTTGGTCCTTCAAAATCTTCAAGACCAAAATTAAAAAGAAATTTAGCAACTAGTAGTATAATCTTGAAGGAGCCAAATGAGCCATTGGGGTTTAAAAGTGAAACCCATACCACTCATCTCTGTCCCAGAAAAGTGAAAGATCTGTACAGATTATGAAAGGCACCAGTAGTATAAAGGTATCATTAATCAATGCAAATTTTTGCTTTGGGTATATTGTGGAAAAATAGAATACATAATAGTTCCTTTACAATATTTATAAAAACGTAGGTTTCTTCTGACATTTAAGCAGTACATTGGCAGTATTATCCTTAATGTAAATACTAATGTCAGAACTGGGGTTAGAATTTGTCTTTTTCCTGACAGTAAAACACTGTGGGATTTAGTTCAGATTAAGATATCTAAAATTATGTGTCCCACGGTAGAAAAAAAGTATATTGGGATCCATTCACTTGCCTAAATGCAGGTATCTAGGGTTATTTGAGATGCCTTAGAGTGCCTGAGGGATCCACATGTTTCTGGCAGACATGACAGAGGAATTGTGAAACATCCATGTCCTTTTGGAGACACAAACAGCTGGGAAGCTCTTCCCACTTCTGGTAGCACCAAATATTTTTGTGGGGACAACTAGTGGATCCACAAGCAGTTATAGCTGAGTTGCCCTCCAGTCACTGTTGACTTTGTTGACTAGATCACCCTCTTTGTGACAAGAATTTGGGTATTTTGTACATCACACCTGCCCGAATCTCAAAGGAGAAGACTGGAAATTATTAGGAAATATACAGTAAATGAAGCGATAGAATGGGAATCAGCAGACAATAGAATGTATCAACTTCCAGAACTACTCAACTGTAACACATGATTTCAGAATAAACGATGAGGAGAATTAAGACATTACAGAATGAAGGACTTCAATTCTGTCCATCTTAAACCATCAGGGATAAGATCAAAGAATTTATGGAAGAGGGTAAAATTATCATCACAAACAACATAGAAAATACAGTTCTGATATATACCAGTTTTCACAGTATAGCACAAATCGTAGATGCTACAGTTTGGTTGAACAAAATTAAACCAGGAATGTATTGCACTAAAAAGCTTGATAAATTAATCTAGTATGCATTTTATGTTCACTCACGGCTTGGAGCAAGAGCAGACTTAGGGAGCAACAGATTGGAAGAGAAAATGACACTTTAGTTATTTTTTTCCTGTAAATCAGCTGTGAATTAGAATCTTAATCGTGGAACAGAACCCCTTTGTGCTGGACATTGTAAGTTAAAATGATTTAGTAGAGGAGCAAATGCTGTTGCCATTATCTGCTTTCAGAAAGTAATCTTTAAAGAAAAGAAAGGGGAATCTATTAATGAATCCGAGAGGTATCAGTATTTTGACTATAAGTTAAAATCAATGGGAATTAATTGGGATTGTCACTGCTTCTTTAAAAAACTACAACACTTTCCGAGTTGTTAGCTGATAATATTTCTTTAATACAGTCAATATTGTATCTCCTCCTACAGTTCTTTTCTTTCTTTGACAGTTCTTATTCCTGAGATCCTGTCGTTCATGTAGCCAATATAGTCATTATCAATTATTCCTAAGGTAGATGTATGCAAACTACACATTCCTAAATAATGACATCCTGACCTTGTTGAAGGCAATCAGAGATTTCCAGTGTCTTCAGGGAAGCCAGGGCCTTGGAAGCTAATAGATGTGACAGTGAGCAACAAAGTAGACATGGAGTCTGTTTTAGGTACGTTAACAACATTAGAAAGAAGACCTAAGAAGCTGAGATAAAAAGTAGGCAAGATCATGCATGTTCTGAGTAAAGAATTGCACCGTCTATGACTGGAGCACTGCACTAAATCTGATAAGTCACTGCTAGGAATAAGAATAGCAACAGTAACAGGTATTTGTATGACAAATTCAGAAAAGAAGAAGTCAGAACATATAGACACTAACAGCCTAGATATGTGTAGGGCTCAAATGCCATGCAGAAAGAGAAAATTAAGTTTCATACGTTAGTCTATAGCAGGAAGAGGGAAGAAGTCCAGGAAAGAAAACATCAAGAAAAAGTATCCCAGCAATGAAGTAATGTAACTCCCAGTGGAATTAGTTCCCAAGTGGAAATGACAGAGACTTGAAAGTGAATTGACACGTTCTTGGACAACGTCCATTAGAGAACAATATTACATTTTCTGGAAGATGACCAAAAGAATCTAATAGCCCTTTTTTGCTTCTTGCTTTTGTGGTCATTCCAGCTTAATATTTACTCCAAATGAATGACATTTCAAAAGAAAACAGATGCTGGATCCCATTACTCACAGAGACAGGGAATCTATTAGGGTTACTTTTACAGAGATTTAGACCTCTAATGTCCTCACCTTTGGCATTTTTAGAAAAAGCTTTCAATCTTACCCCCTCCAAAATTTCCATTTTTATTAAGAAGAAAAACAATAGATTTTAAGGACTCATTTAGGAGAAGGTCTGCCTATCAGTTACCAAAAATTACTTGAAACAGAGACTTTTCTTCTGTCTGACGAAAATATTCTGTAAGAAATACACCACTTAGCTTTTCCAAAGGAAATAGTGATGACCTTCAATCAAAAATTACCTTGAATAAAAAGGAGTAATTTCACCAAACCACATTCAACCCCCTTCAGGAGAAAAAGTAAGCAAGATATTTCCATTTACTCAAGGGAAACCAGCTCCAACTGACTCTAGAAATAGAGTTCTGGTGCTCTTTCAGATAAAAGGATGAGTATTTGTGTGCTTCCATAAAAGGATTTTTATAATTTCAGTCCAGTTTTATATAGCAGAGGCACCTTCACTGTCCTTTTCAGTAATAACTTTCCCTTGATATTAACTCTATAGGAGCACGCCCTAAATGCACAACACTGCCTAACAGTTAAAAAAATAGAATATGGAGACTGTTTCAGTACTCTTCCACAATACAGAAATAGGGGTTTTTTTAACGTTTCCTAGTTTCTTTTTCAAGAAACTGTATCACTATGATGAAGGTGGACTTCACAAGAGAAGTATGAAGAAAATTTTCAGAATAAAAGTAGTAGTTCATAATTAAATATCATTGAATACAACAGTAAAGAAGCTAGAAATATGAACTAACACAACAAAAATGGTTATCAGTAGTGGCTTCAAAACCTAGGTGCTTTGTAGGAGAACAGAAATTAGATTCTAGTGTGCTTACATTCAGCTTTGTAGCTAAAATCCTCTTAACAGCAAATACAGCAAAGACATCTGAAGAGCGTGGTAAACAATGTTATACAAACTCACTCCTTAAGACTGAAGTTGTCAGCTAAAAAGGAATAAGGGTTTAAGAATATAGAAGAATTACAGGTCTCGGATCTCAAGCTATTAATTCCTGCAGATCTGCTGATGTTAGTGGAAGCCAGTGTTTTCCGTTTACCAAGGGGTTAAATTGTTTACTGAACACCAGTGTTCCAGGAATCAGCATTCTGGATCATCTTGCTAACTTCTGACATTCTATAATTTATACCCAGAACAGACTCTTCTTGCATGCCGACAGTCCCCATCTACCAATCAAAAACATACAAACAGCAAAATATAATTTTAAATCACTGCTGTATTTTTTTCAACCACTTCAGCTCACAATTGCAGTTTCCAGGTTATCCAGTTTGTAGGTTGAATGTTGGATTCACTGACCTCACTGGCAAAACTCACAGATTTAGAGGAATAAAGCTAAAATTTTCCTCTGTTTGATTTGTTTGTTCGTTTGCAATGGTTCCTCCCTGTCTTTCTAGATTGGGGGTGCATTGAAGATAGGATTGTGTCGCCTCCTACCTTCACAGACAGAAGCAATGGATTTGTTAAAAAACAGCATACATAGAGGGTGTATAAAGGAAATATATGTTTTCTGTTTTTGAGGTTATGGTCTTTACTCATATTTCGCTTTGTTATTTTTTTCTGAATTTTCTTGTTTTTTCAAATATTTTCATTTCTGTTAATTTCTGCATGCACAAGGATCTTCAGGTAGAATGAGACAACTAGAAAACCGTATAGAACCTCCAATACAACCATAGCATAATCTTAGAATAGAATATTTCAGCTGGAAGGGACCTACAATGATCATCTAATCCAACTGCCTAGCCACTTCAGGGCTGACCAAAATCTAAAGCATGTTGTTAAGGGCGTTGTCCAAATGTCTCTTAAACACTGACAGGCTTGGGGAATCAGCCACCACTCTAGCAAGCTTGTTCCAGTGTCTGACCACCCTCTCAGTAAAGAAATCCTTCCTGATGTCCAGTCTAAACCTAACTATGTGTGGCTTTGAATCATTCCCAAGAGTCCTTCTGGATCCCAAGGAGAAGGACTTAGCACCTCCCTTTCCACTTCCCCTCCTCAGGAAGCTGTAGAGAGCAATGAGGTTCTCCCTCAGCCTCCTTTTCTCCATACCAGACAACTCCAAAGTCCTTAGCCACTCCTCACAGGACATTCGTTCCAGCCCTTTCACCAGCTTTGTTGCCTTCCTCTGGACTCATTCAAGCACCTTAACCTTCTTCTTAGATTGTGAACCCCAGAACTGCACACAGCATTCAAGGTCAGGCTGCACCACTGCCAAATCCAGCAGGATAATCCTCTCTGTTGACCAGCTGATTATACTGTGTTTGATGCACCCCAGGATACAGTTTGCACTCCTGGCTGCCAGGGCACATAAACTATGGGATTTCCACAGTTATATATTTAATGAGATATTTCTGACCCTTTCCATCTCTGAAAAAAACCTGGTGATCAAACGAAACTTGGTGAAGATGTGACTTTAGGGAAATGAGACATATGGATTAGGAAAAGAACCACTCTCTACTATCAAGAGACATCTGCTGAAGATAAATTATCCCACCTAAGTGCTGACCACAATCAGGGCTAATAAACTGGGCTCATTTGTCTCTCTGATAACTGTTTTCCACGTAGGCGTTACGAATTTTCTGTCACCACTCTGGCCGAACAAACGATGAAATCTCTTGGGCAAAAATACTGTCTTCCCATAGACTACATATATACAGCAACAGGATACAAAGATGACTCAGTCCCTCTCATCTTGACCTGATTTATTTTAATACCAAAGTTCTGCTTTTGTAAAAGGCTTACAGTACCTCCTTCTCCAGACAAAAAGAGAGCGAGACAAAAATAAATACAGTCTAAAAATTTTCATCTCGTTTTCTTCCCTAGACTTAGTCGTATAACTGTCTTAATGCTACCAGACAAAAAAGGTGTAACTATTGCAGGTTATGTCCTATTCTCAGTGCTGTGACACAAAATCCTAGTACCTTTCAAAGACTAGGAATTTCATCTAGACAAAAGTTGAGTTCTTAATCTTTTCTTAATAAATTGTTTAAGGTCACTGACTAGTGCTCTGCAAGACAAAACTTCTTGGAAAATGGTTGCTGGAATTTGAAACTATGATTTTGCCTGGACTTCTCAGTATGAGAGATGAGTCGAATTGTCAGTGAGGCAATAGTTAAATCATTACTGCAAATCTACTTTAATGAGTTGTATGGGACACAGTCTCACGAATTTAACTGCATGAATCATCAGACATTGTGTACTTTTTTTCCACATTCTCCTAATGTATTTCTCTTTACTATAAAATATTTTTGGGTGTTGTTGTTTCATTTTTAAAATATAATATCTGATATTGATTGTCTGACAATAATCAAGTAGATTTTTTTTCCGCCATGAAAGAAAAAGGGAACTCAACCCAAGATTTCTTTAGTCAGGAAGAAAATAATTTGGGTCATGACTTTTGGTGGTTTGAGATGTTCCTTGTTTCTTGTTACTCTGAGTCAAAGCTCTGGTGAGGGCAAGCGAAGAGGAAAATGACAAGGAAAAACAGTGTCTTCAAAGCCAAAACCTGAGATGTCACTAGCAGTAGTCAGTGGTATCTTTTTTAAGCCTTTGGACTTTGCACAGGCAAGTCATTTAATTGTGTATTAAATCTTACCATGCTGTTGCTCTGTCCAGCTATGCCATCAACACTAAACCACAAGTTTTCGCATCACTTGTGAGTTTTATTACCATTAGTATGGCTTTTTGTGTTTAGAAACATTCATCCAAGATGTTTTCAGGGCATAGATGTTTCAATGCCATTTAAGCTGCTGTACCATTGAATTTAAAGCTTCCAGTGAATCACTGATAAAAATAGAGGGGAGATGTGTTTCCAGTTTATACATCTCTCAATGTCCTCTGATGAAAGTCCTTTGTTATTCTGAGCATCTTCCAAACATCTGAAAATCTATGTTGCTCATGAAGCAGTATCTAAGGCTTTTAAGAAAAATATTCAGGCCCACTGCAAGCCTTAGGGTGACAGTCCATAGATTTGAGTGTAGCCAACAACTTGGGTGTTTGGGGCCTTTCTGAATTTCTCAATGTCAGGGGATCAGCATATACAGCTTTTTGGGTGAAAGTATGGATCATATATTGTAGCTTTGCTCACATACTGAAGTGACACAGAGGAAAGACTCTGAGAGACTTGTCTGAACAGGCTGCAAACATTAACAATGGATACTTTACTTTACTTTGAAAAGAGGTGTATTTGAACTAGGACTGTAACGATTTAAGCCAATATGTACTTCATCTATGCTGAACAGACTTTGGCATCTTTACACCATCAATAAATCCGTCTCATGTTTTCTTTTCCTATGGACAGTACATTTCTCTTCTGTCATCTTTTCCTAGGTGGAACTACGAAAGTCAGAGGAGTAGATGGAAAAGAAGATTAAAAAAAATTGCACCAGTTTTACAAAGAATCTGCTATAGAATAGACTGGACAGGTTTGTTCAGCAACTCTAGCTTAAATGTATAGACCTGAGAGATAAACTTGCTACCAAGTTCATATTTGATGTGAATTCAGACTACTTTTCTTATTAAGAGATCTTGAGATAATGATGACAGTTTCATTTCTGGTTTTGTACAAATAGCTCTTGCAAGCTTCACCAAAATTTATTTCTATTTTGTGACTCCATCACCTTATATGTTGTACAATTCACTGGCAGTTTAAGGCATTCTCAAAAATGTTTCTGAGAGATTACAAACATCAGCTCAGTAAGGTCATTCATTATTATGGCTGCCTTTTACAAATATTGAATCTCTTTTACAGACGGAGTTATAAATAAAAACTCAGACTACAATAAACACCAACTCACACAAAACTGCGTTTTTCACTCTATGTGTCAGCACATCTCTGCTCCTTTTTCTCTCTCCAGGAACCATCTCAGCTGGGCAGAGTGAAAATAATCATCAATACTTTTACCTGAAGTCCAACTTTAATGAGATTCTCATGAGTTTTTCATTAAGATCAAGGAGTTTGCATTACCCTTTGCTCCAAAAAAACCCACCCGAGGTATATGTGAGTAACGAACAACTTGTATCCGGTCCACATAGTATACATTCAAACTAATGAAAACTAATGAATGATACGAAAAAGTGATAGTTTAATCCTGCAAACATTGAAATCTATATAAATGAGTGTTTTAGACTTCATGGTGCAGAATCATTTACAACTGGATTTGTCATTACTAGAAATATAAGTACACCTAGCCTTGGGCTCAAACAGCCTCCAACTTGTCAAACTTTAATTCAATTTTTATAGTTAAACACCTCTGCACATATTTTTATATGGCATAGTCTCTGAGGTCAGAACACTTATGCATTAGACAATGAAAGGATGGGTAATTTTTTTATATTGTTGGATCCATTGGGTACTTCAGCAAAGTTCAATGAAAGTCAGTAAGTAAATGCACTTCCCACATAGTAAACTCCGAACCAGGCTTAGGTTTCTTAAATATCATTGCCTTCAGTTTTATTCTTCTTCCTTCACTTCTCATGTCCTTCTTCAGTATATCAGACTACTTGGCTTTCCTCCTGTGCAGTGTTTTCCACTGTCCGTTCAACAGAATCCTCTGCAGGGAGCTGCTGGTCTCAGTCAAGGTGCTCAATTTTTTGCTCACAAGTGGCTCCTTGCCTAAGGGCTGCCATATTTTTCTTGCACAGCCTAACAGTTCCCACCTAACAGTTCCAATTTTAATCAGCATCCACTTCAGCACATTAATAGCCCTCCTCTCTCTCTCCTCAGCCACCACCTTGTTCCCCAATGCCATTCTAACATCCATTGCACACATTAGTAGCTTATTCAACATATGCTCATGGCAGCATTTCTGAGGGAATAGCTGTCATCACCCTACGCTTGTACCAAGCGTGCTTCATAGCACACCTGCACTCACAGCCTTGCAGCAGCTCATCCCTGAACTCAGGTATTCAAATTACATTGCAAATTTTACTGTCTAATTTTATTGGTTTCTCATGACCCTGCAGATATACCTTAAATACATATACATAAACTGATACATACTGGCTGTCATATCATAGAATCATAGAATGGTTTGGATTGGAAGGGACCTTAAAGATTGTCTAGTTCCAACCCCCCTGCCATGGGCAGGGACACCTTCCACTAGACCAGGTTGCTCAAAGCCCCATCAACCTAGCCTTGAACACTGCCAGGGAGGGGGCAGCCACAGCTTCTCTGGGCAACCTGTTCCAGCTCCTCACAACCCTCATAGTCAAGAATTTCTTTTTCATATCTAGTTTAAATCTACACTCTTTCAGTTTATAGCCGTTACCTCTTGTCCTATCACTACAAGTCCTTGTGAAAAGTCCATCTCCAGCTTTCCTGTAGGCCCCTTCAGGTACTGGAAGGCTGTCTCTCTGGAGCCTTCTCTTCTCCAGGCTGAACAGCCCCAACTCTCTCAGCCTGTCTTCATCGGAAAGGTGCTCCAGCCCTCTGATGCTCTTCGTGGCCCTCCTCTGGACTCAGTCCAACAGGTCCATGTCTATTCTTCACAAAGAAATTTTCCTAATTCATTCCTCCATTTTTCCACTCTAAATTCCAGTTCCTCTCTTTCATTGCTTCACAAGATTCACTATAAACATACTTTGGGAGCTTTTCCTCTACTAGTCTGAGTCATTATTTATTACAACTGTGGAGGGTAAAGGATGATCTTGTATAACCTGCTGCTTCTCTTTGCTGCTGTGCCACTGTCAGTCACGTTCTTGTAATTCATAGCCAGCGGTTTCCACAACCATAGGCATTTTGATGTCCTTTACAAGGATATCTTCACTAAGACCACAAACACAAAAGGCACTTTGTTTCATGAATTTATTTTCTTGAACTACATGTTGAACACATTCTCAGTAATCTTCCTAGCACATGCCTGAATCGTTATTTCTTTGGTATTGTAGATCACCTATAAAATATTTGTTTGAGACTCTCCAGTCATTTCTCTGTGTAATTACTCACTCAACAATTTAATAAATTCATCCTTGCATATTCATTCCCTCCACGTCAAAAAATAAAGCCCGGTGGTTTGTTCTGTAATTTGAGTGTATGCATTGTTAGACACTTGTCATCTTACTACAGTGGCACTGGTCTACATTTGAGGGGAAATCCACTACTGTATTACAAACACTCTTCTGCAGCAGTTTCGCTCCTGAAGGTGTATTCCTTGTACACCCCAAATAAAATCAGCAGCATCCCAGCAGCAGTTGATTTCTCTTTGGGGCGTAGAAAGCCCAGACTGCTGTGCCACTAAGCTGTGCTTGTTAATTATGAGGCCACTGGCAATGTTTATGTTTCCATTTGCATTCTACTAGATGGCATGTTTGGAGAAAATTGTGTTAGTTTTATTCACACCTTGATGTGTACATGTAGCATTTGTGAATACTCAGAAAAACATTCTATTCATTCAAGCATTTTATTAACATTATTATTTATAACCAGTGTATTTGAAGTTTTAGAGCAAATGTTAGAGTAGATTAAAAGACAATAGGTCTATACATCTTTCCAATGCTCTCTGAAATTCTCAGATACATGAAAATGAAACAACAATCTTATGTTGGGAGCTAATAGTGCTCCGCCTCTGACAGTGAAACCTTTGGGTTCTAAACTGGTCATTGACATTTTACTACATTCACGACAGGCAGAGGAAAAGGGTAAAAGACTAGACTTTACTTACCCAAGGAGTTTGACTGAATGAGTTTTCCATTTAGATCCTGCTTTCTGGGAGTGTCTATAGATTCCCTCTTTGTAAAGGAAAAAATCTTCATATACTTTCATTATAGCTAAAAAACAATAGGAAAAATCAGCACAGTCAGCAAATATTACTTCTATTCTTGTTTGCTCCTTGAATTTTACCAGTGAGATTTTTGTTGTGTGTTGGACTGCATAAGTATTCTTTCTGAGTACAATAAATTCACTAATTGCTCAGAAGTTCCCTGCTGTGAGTGAACCGAGTTCTCTCAAAGGTTTCTTCTCTAGTTAATTGCATTTCCCCGTCATGGAAACTCCTTATCATGGACTTCTTCCAATACATTGGGAAGAATTATTGCCTTGTGTAGGTTTACACAAGTTATCTCTGTTCCCATGAAATCCAATTCAATAAAACAAATCTCCTCAAGGTTCATGTATAAAATCCTGAGTTCTGACAAGCATCTTCATATTCAAGAAAAGTATTTAACAGACAATGTATGTCCTGTCAAATATGGTGAGGTGATATGTATGCCTTTTTCTGAAACTCGGATACAGTTCATTAAGCACACAGCAATCTCCTTATGGAAAATTAGATAGTCTGTGTATATGTTCATCCTGACTTTCAGCTGAAAGCATGGGGAAAAAACCCTTTGTGTCCTTAAAAATGTAAGGCCAAAGAGCTGATGAACTGGAAATTTTATGCAAGACAGTTAAGATTACAGTTTGCATTTTAAGTCTATTCATTATTTCCTAGGAACATCATTCACTTGTTTTTATAAGAAGAATATTTTGGGTTTCTTTTCCACATTTGTTCTGCCACCTTAGTACCATTTGCTTTGCTATATGATGGGCTACAAGATCCAGAGAAATGAACATATTTTCTAGGTCTATATTACCTTTAGATTCCAGTGAATTGAAAGCATTAAATTATACTTCAGTCCAACTTACTTTTAGCTTATGATTTTAACAGTCTTAGGCTTCCACACAGACTGGAATATAAATTAGTGAAATCCAGTATCCTAAAGTCTTGCACCTTGGGAGTCCCATAAAGTACAAGTTCAGTGATAATTTTCATGTGGTTGGAGCATTTGTAACATATGTGCCTGGTACAAATCTGCAGTATCCAGTAAGGTGAGCTCATGCTGCAGTTTTTTCTGCCTGGCACACTTTCAAATTTCTTTTTCCTACCTGAATATTTTCATAAACTTAAAGGAAATTAGCTATCTTTACAACATCTTGGCCTCTATCATACTTGGCTGAAAACAGAAAACATTCACAAATTTTAGGGGATGAAAGAGAACCACTCAGAACATGGTGAAATGAGCCCACTTACCCAGGAAAGCTGGCTAAAAATATATTTTGTTAAAGAGGTCGCTCATGTAAAAAATGTATGCAGATAGCAAAGCATGGGGAATAAGCAGCCATGGTGGCAAGTCCAGGGAAGAGCTATATCAGTTAAATCATAAAAAAGTTAAATGCTTTTAACGAACCATGTTACAGCTTCTGTCGAGCTGCCTTCAGAACCAGAGCTCGAACACGTTGACGGCAATAGATCAAGTGGAAAATAGCGCGAACTTTATTCTTGTTTTCTAGCTGCATTAGAGCTCTCTGCAAAGGTTTCCTCCCTGGCTCTGCCCCCTGGCTCACCAATGTACGGAGCTAGTAGAATGACTCCTGTGGATGTTCCTGTACCACTATGTAAAATATCAGCTGTTGAGGTTTCTGAGCTGCAGAAGAGCCTGTGGAGGGAGAGCTCAAAAGTGGCACAAAGGAACCAAAAGAGGGAAGAAGACTCCCACTGGAGTCCAGGTGAGGTTATCAGAGGAGAAGTGAAGGGGATGAGTCATTCAAGAAATTACTGCAGAGGCTTCCTTGAATCTTATTTTGATGCCTTTGCCAAAGGGAGGCAAAGAAAAAGGGGTGAGTGCAAGGACTGCAAAATTCACTGCTCCCATGGGAGGTCTGAGGTTAGAAAATCTCTTCTATCATCAGGCTGAAAGAGGAGAAGGTAGTTTCATTTCTGCATCACATTGTTCTCTGAAATCAAGGTCTGTATATTCAGTTTCAGAGAACAATTTATTCTTTATCAGCAATCCTAAATCAAACACATGTTCTTGGCTCTGTGAAGAAACGTCATACCTAAATTATTTCTACTGAAATGAAACAGAAAATTTTGAAGTGTGTTTCCAGAATAATTTTAGTCTACATGAGATAATTTTATCCATGACTACATATTATATCTACTTTTAGTGCGTGTTTGTCTATATGTATTTATAGATTTGTATATATATGTAAATATATATACATGTATGTATATGTATATGTATATGTGTATCTATTCGTATAGACCCTCAAGTAGAAGCCAAGTAATGGTACAGTCTTTGGAGTTAAGTGAGCTGGCTACATAAAGTTTAGGTGGAAAGAGAGATACTAACTCGAAAACAAGCACTGAGATATTTTTATTTTTTCAGTGACTGTCCTGATATGGACTGTGATTTGGACAGGATGAGATGATCACAGTCCACCAGGCAACTTTGTTCCCTCCCACATAGAAGACACTCTGCATTTTCCAAAAGGAACTGATTAATTCTTAATGAATCAAAAAAGGCAGCAATTTTCGTAAGGTTGACTGTAACTCATGTGTGAGCTACCTCAGTCATGCTGAGCTGTCAGATCTATGCATATAAATGCAGCTGCTCATAAGATTCATTCCACTATGAATTCATCTGCATAAATTTCTTAAATTTGTGTCTCTAAGACATACGAAGATACAAAAAAACTAAAAGTAGTTGCTACAAAAGGAACTAAAGTGTAGCACTGTACAAGTGTAGCAGCCTAGTGCTTTCTCCAGATTGTTTTCTTGTCTCAGTAAATTAAATACTCCTTTTTTTCCAAGGTCATGCTAACTGAAATTAGAAGTTCTGTAGGGTCAAAACTTTGACGTATTGCCAACAACGTGTTACCTTTTCTTTTGACTGAGAATGACTGATGTGACAGAAAGGATTATTTACTTTTGTCAGTACTATAACTATCAGAGCATTTCTTAAAATTCTATTAAAATAAAAGATGAATGGGCAATATTAGATTGTCCATTTGAATGTTATCAAAGCATTAATGAAACTTCAGTATATTTATTAAAAATTGATCAGTAGAACAATGCTTTGGTTGTGCATCAGCCATCCATCCAAGAGGGGTGGACATCCGGCACTATGACCTTTCCCCATCACCCCAAACCCCACATCTCTCAACCTCTCCAGTTACACTGGCCTAGGGTGCTGCCAGCACCATCCATGACTGCAAATGGACAGTATTCAGTCTAAACAACTCTTCTGCAGTCCCTCAGCCCCTGCTGAAGTCTCTCTATTTCTCTAAGAGGTCAGAGATCTTCGTTGCACAGTTCAGCAGAAAAATTCATAACTAATAGCCCTCTACAACCAACAAGAGCATTTGGGATCTGAAAGTGGAACTTCTGGGAGTATTCCAGCACTGAATGATCTGCTGGAGGGCCCATATACCACAGCATTGCCTTCAGAGGAGAACAGGCTTGGTGGGTTGGCTTCAGCCAGTGGGGGAATCAATCCAAGCCCTAGAGAGAAGAGCTTTGCTGACACTTAACTCCTCCTGTACAGCCTCCAATTGCTATTTCATCAATGAGCAAAGAATCGTCATGGGAAAACGGCACATTTCCAGCACACAGATTTTGTGCAAATTTTCAACACATCCAGCTCAAGGTCAAGTTACTCATTATGGACTCATGCAGTGTAGCTGCCTTTAGGGACACTGCTTGCCCACCAAACGTCCCCAGATGAATTACAGTGCATGTGTCTGTTTTACTCACTGTGGAATGCTGTTTGTGTTTTCTAATATTTTGATACAAGGACATCAGACATTTAAATTATTTCAATAATAATATTGTCATCTTCCAAACTTACCATACCTTGCACTGGTCCTTTGTCCTTGATTTCTTGCATTATGTTGGTTTCCTGAGGGGAGGTGAGAGCAGCAGCAGAGAGGGCAAGGAAAGATAATACATTCTATCAAATAAAACTAAAACTCATGATAATTTATCATTGGGTACATATATATGTGTATATGGCATAAATGTACAATTGTACTTGTATTTCTGCTAGAGAATATTTGGTTTACGAAATGAACAAAGCCTTCAGAAACATATTTAAGAAGGACTAAAGCACAGTTATGACCACATACTTTCTTTTCTAGCTCTGATTTCCGTAAGACTGCAAAGCAGCAGCTTTGAAGAGATGATGTAAAACTGAGAAACTATAAAGGATTTAAACTATTCTGAAAATACAAAGGCAATAGAAAGGAAAATTCACAGCTTTAGTCTTCAAGTAAAGGGAACGTATTTCAATATTACAGAGACTTTTCAAGTCCCAAAGCAGAAAAATAGGTGAGAGAATCGGTGAACAGCATGAACTTACATTTGAGGAGACCCTGTAGTGAGAGGCACACCTATATAACCGATTGGATTCTTCTAAAGCATTGGGACATGGCCCATTTGTATAGTTTTTTCCATATTCACCTGACACATAACAGTGATTTTCACCTGATGGCTGCAGGTGATCGTTCCAAAACGATGGATAACAAGCATAGGATACAACCCTGTTCAGATATTAAAAAAAAAAAAAAAAAAAAAAAAAAA
>Ga0065711_1007250_pt1 | contig 20308 bp, 15 predicted proteins | sample Hoacrofraction12_FD_59098 | JGI IMG/M metagenome (GOLD analysis project Ga0065711, IMG submission 59098) | Hoatzin crop microbial communities from Cojedes, Venezuela - Epithelial fraction 12 v2 (version 2) | ecosystem: Host-associated > Birds > Digestive system > Esophagus > Crop | place... | reverse complement strand
AAAGAGTCTGGCCCCATCCTCCTGACACCCACCCTTCAGATATTTATAGGCATTTATAAGGTCCCCTCTCAGCCTTCTCTTCTTCAGGCTGAACAAGCCCAGCTCCCTCAGCCTTTCTTTGTAGGAGAGATGCTCCAGTCCCCTCATCATCCTCATAGCCCTCTGCTGGACTCTCTCCAGTAGCTCCTCATCTTTCTTGAAGTGGGGAGCCCAGAACTGGACGCAAGTCTGTCATCTTTGCTGCTCTCTCAAACGCTGAATCTTTAGACTAAATGCGTGAAGGAAGCCGCAGATGCTTGACATCCCCTTTGGGCGCTCAGAAGAAGTTAGCTTCATTTGGTGATTGGCTTATGGTGTCACTAATGAGATGAAGAATTTCATTAGTCTGAGCAATGTAGCTGCGAGATTCTTCATCTGAATGTTTTGTAGCCTGAGTTTATGGTATTGTAGTGACGGTGTCGTACGTTCGTCACTTTTCCAAACGTCTGTTCCCAAGTTTCTTCTTCGGCTGGAGATGAAGTCTCACTTCAGGTAAGAAAAGGCTCGGAGAACCGAAACCTGCCCGGATGGCTGTGGTTTAAGATTGTACGTAGTGACTGATGACTCGAGTGAGCTCGCAGTGTGCTTTATTGCTGCACCAGGTTTGGGTCCTGGACATCTTCAGTGTCTTCCCTGGCACCGGGGGGTTTTGATTCAGAAAGCAAACTTTCAGCAGTTATTGCAGGGCGATTATGCATTTTGCAAAATTCTTTTCCAAAAACAGGGGGCTACTGCGGTTTTGATAGAATTCTCAGCATCAGCACAACCTCAAAATGTAATCAAACAAACCAAAAATGTAAAATGCAAACATCAAGTCTCTAAAGTTACTGTGATGTCAAAGAAAATGGCAGTTCTTTGACGTTCTCCCTGGCACTGGTTTCCTTGGAGGAAATCAGGGCCTTTGTTAATCATACTATTAAATCCTGCAATTGCTTTGTGAATTATTTCTGTGAAAGGAGGGAAAGGGGAAGAATTTCTGCATCTTACAGTGTTTTGTGTATCTAGCACTGTGTAGAATCAGTTAATTTGGCTTTTTTCATTACAGCCTAGCATCCACCATGTTAATCAACAAGTGCAAAGCATTTATTTGTTCATCTGTTTGTGTACTGGAGCAGCAATTTCTGTGCTTTACCCAGTCTTACGCCTGTTTCTAAATCCTTTCGCTTACAATTCCTGGATTGTGAGCGTATTTTGGATACAGCAGGCCACCGTCTGTGTACAGTTACATACGCAGAGCAAACATCGCACTGGATCCCTCTTCCGGCGAGGCATTCAGGTTCAAGTACATTTGCACTCTGCCACTTATAGATGTTGAATAGTTTTGTCGACAGGAATTCGATGACTGGGCATCTGCTGCCAAAAATAAAAAATTAGTTTTGATGCCCTTCTTAAGCAGCTCTGCTGCATTTTGGTCAGACACAGGTACAGCCAGCATTGCTAAGCTACAGCAAGCAGCGCTGTGAAGGTTTTAAAGAGCTTACTCATTTTAAATGTTAAACCCTTAGCTCGTACAACAGGAAGCACGTTTTGTGTTTGTCTTTCTTTTATTACTTTGGTGTTGGTGTGAGCAGAGGAGCTCTTCTGACTTGATGTGAATTAACAGGGGGGGGAATACCTCTCCCTCCCACTCCTCAAAGCAGTAGTATAAGAAACACCTGAAGGTCGTCTTCAGTAAATTAATTTTGGCTTGAAAAATGCTGGCATGTCTTTCTTATTTTTCTATTGAAGTAGATAACTTTTTCCTATTGAAATCTGAAGTTTTGGTATTTTCCAGAACTTGTTTTTGTTCCAGCAGCCAAGTTCTAATTGCCTGATTTAGTGCAAGAGAAGATGGGATGGTCGCAGTCCATCTGCCTGCACGTGCTGTCCCTTCGCTTGTGTCCCCCCTCCCGAGCAGTCCTTGCTTTTATAGACATTGTATTTTGCAAATAATGGTCTCCACGTAAAGGTGCCAAATTCCAGAAGATCATGCAATTCGGAGAGCCAGGCTACAAGTGAAATAATATCTGTGGAAGGGACAGTATAATGGACGCAGTTAGAGCTCGGCACGCGGAGGGAATGGGATCGTTGCACGTGGGGACTAACGAGAAAACCCTGACATGTTTAGGGAAAATAAGCTGAGCCTTATGAAGACTTCACACCATATGGAAATAGAGAAAACTGTCTTTCACAACTAGGACGCAGCTCTGCAGATTGCCGAGGCTTGACGTCGGGAAGCGGCGCGGGAGAGGAAGCCGGAGCTGGTGCGCGCCGGAGGCTGCCGCGGGCTGGCTGGAGGCAGAGGCGACGGCTCCTGTCTCCTGCAGCCGCTTACCTTCAGCGAGACGGGTTTTCCACTCAGGCGTGCCTCGCCAGATGTGTAACAATATTTATAGCCTTCAAATCTGCCTTCCTAAACAAAACCGAGGATGGAATAAGGAGCCTGGCGCCCGGGCCGTTGCCGGTGAGACGGTGGAAAGCCTCTCCGCAGGTCCCACTCTGAGCTTTGCTTGACCTTTGATTGCGAAGGAATCAGCAGTGAATTTTTTCCTTTGTGAGTCACTCGTTCCCAGCCAAGATCAGCTGAAAGTTACCAAAAGCTTTTCCATTTGCCTTCTGGTCAAGGGCCGGAGCAAGATGATTGAAGAGGGGCAGAATTTGCGCTTTGGCAAGGCGAGAGGCACCTCGGGCGGTGTGAGCTCAGCAGAGGAGCGAAGGACGTGGTGGGTAATGCGGTTCATCTCTTCCGTCCCTGCGCTGCCCGAGCTCGGAGCAGGGCTCTTCCCAGCTCTGGCTGTTTTATAGCTAAAGCCGGAAACTTATTCAGGATGCTGACGCACGTCAGCGTTAGCACATGACAGCAGGCACCAGAAGAGAGTCCTGATGGTGATGGGATAGCAACACAGGCAGGCAGCTGAGCCTCACGACTCCCCCTGGACCTGAAATCCTAACCTGGAGGCATGCAAAGATGTTAATTCTGTCATGCAATGCTGTTCCTGGTTTTCCCATCATCTGAGGAAAGAGTATTTGTGTGCAGGAGTAGCAGAGGGAGCACAGGTCTCGGCGTGCAACGTATGCGGGATGATCAGAGAAGTCACGGGTTTGCATATAAGCAGCAACAGCGAAGGAGCTTTGTAGCGTGTTCGCCGAGGAGTGATTCTGAAATTGTTTTTATTAACGCAGTGATTGCCTACGTTTGACAGTATGCTGTGCTGCTTAATGGCTTTACGCCAATAAATAAAAATAGGTGGAATGTTTTCAGACATTGGCTTTATATATCTAGCAACGTTCAGATAAAGCCTGAGGTGGTGGTTTTGTTAGTTTTTGCTGGTTTCAGATGACACTTTTTTTCATCAGCGTAGCTTGCAAGTGCTGGTTGAGAGGTGGTAACACATCTGAGGTGTTAGCCTCCTGTTTGGATACATGGGGTGATACTCTCTGGCCATTCCTTGTTTTGTTGTAGAGAGTAAAAATCTCTCAGGGAATCTTCTGGACAGATTTTGCAGTGTTGTAGAGAAAATGCAGGTTTTTTTCCAAAGTTGTCTAGATTTAATAGGTGTCATGTTGATGCTAAGGTGAGAAACTGCTCTTCGCTTTCATTTGGAGCCACCTGCCCTTGAAATGGCAGGTTTGCTTGCAGGATAGCTTACTGGGCACAAATCACGTTGTCTTTCGGTGTGACTGCTTTCAGAGTAGCCCTGGCAGTGCCTAGAGCCGCTTTTTAGTGGCTTCTCTGTGTCAGTTCCTACTTAACAGGAATGAAACGGGCTTGTTTCAAATCTGGTGATGGGGCTGGTGTCATCTGCTTCTCCTGTAGGGCCGTGCTGGGCAACACCTTCCCCATGCCGCCAGGCCAGGGACGCTGAAGGTGGCACCTTGGTTCCTGCAAAGCACCCTCCTTCCCTCTGTGCCCTGCTCCTCACGTTGGCCTCTGGAAGGGCAGACTCCCATTTTACCCTCCCCATGCCCCAGCTCCCGTTGCGGAGCTCGCTGCTCCATCCTTCTGCCAGCGGCAGCCAGCGCGGAGGGACTCCCTCCGCTCCCTTTTGTGCCTCTGTTCTGCAGAGGACCCGTTCCTCACAACCTGTGTCGTTTTCAGGAGAAACTTAAAAAGACTGGAGATAGCAGGTGTCCTCCTCTGTCTGTATTCTGACATGAGAGGATTACTCATCTTGGAAAGCTGCAGCTGGGTACAGTCGGTGGTAAAAAACCAGACTGAACATTTTGTGCCTTGTTACTACTTGAATGCATTGCACCGTGCTCTCTTGCTATTTCTAGATGGCTTCCTGTCCTTTTTCGGTGACCTTGCCTTGTTTTTCTGGTACGCGGAGCTGACTCCGAGACTTAGACCTGGATCCTGCAGAACTTAACTTCTGATGGAAGTAACCCCGGGGAGAGCTTTTGCGAGATCACAACATTTGCTCTCTTTGAAGCGTGACTTTCCTGAGCCTCAAAGTCAAGATCTTTTCCAAGAATGGTGAGGACGAATCTGCGCGCAGAGCGGGTGGGTATGTTAACAGATTCCTAGAGCAGCTTGGACAGCAGTAAGCCCCATCTCTTGGTTGAAGAACAAGTCATGCAGCAGGCTGGGTTGGTTTCAGCATCTTCCTACCCAGCGTTGGTGGTTTCTGGACTGCACCTGGGTTGCTCAGCCAGGAAGGTTGTTTGCGTTGGGCCTTACAGACCTACTTCACAACTGGTGAAGCAGCACATTTCCTTTTGGGTTCTTCTGGCATGGGCCAGGGTTTGTCGGATGGAAGGAGCAGAATGCGAGCTCCAGATTTCTCCAGCATTGAGATGCATAAGCCAGTGCTTGAGATGCAAAAACTTCAGCCAAAAGTGAAGTCGCAGATCTCACTGCAGCCGGTGGATGTGGTGGCTTCCATCCCATGAAACCCTGTGCCGGTGTCCATGGAGTCTGCTGGTGCAGCTAGCCTTGCCCTCCTGGCATCGTTACTCAAGTCTCTTTGCGTTGGGTTTCAGAGCTTTCCAGAAGAATACAGGGATTTTCTGACACGTCGACGGTGGGAGATGAAAAGCCTGTTGCCACCTGAGCTCGGCTGCTCCACGTTCCTTCGGTGAAGCCAAAGAGGAGACATTTACCCAGTGCATATTCTTGCTACGTAATCTCCTGAAGTTGGACTTAAATTGGGCTGACTTTTGGGTATTCTGGAGGCTGAATGGCTGACGTAAATGGCAGAAATGGCAGAGTTCACAGGCTGAACAAACAGATACAGGATCTTTTTTTCTGGTAGCACACACTCACTTTTTCTGTGGACTCCAAACAGCTTTTGAAGCGGTCAAATTTCTTTTCTTTCATCCTTTATAGCATGAGTTTGTCTCCCAGCAAAATGCGTGTGGAGCACAGCGATTTATTTTTTTTCAAAGCTAGAAGCCTTATGGTCTCTATTCAGTTTCGAATTTCAAAATAAACAGCAGAAGAAGGAATATTTTGCAGTTCACACCTCTGAATTTTCAACTGCAACTTTATCTTATTTTTGAACTAGATAAAATAGATTGAAAGTAGTCTAAGAGAACATACAGAGAATCAGGGCATGAGTAAAGAAATACCCAAGTGAATCCGGCTGTTATGCTAGGAATATTGACCTGTTAATATATGCCATCACTGGTAACTTAGCATTGAGATACTTGTAAGTCCTGTTGATTCATGTGGTCTCTAACAAACTTTGACTGTTGTATGGGAGAATGAAGTTGCATTTAAAGCGTAAATCATGTTGTGAATGACTTTGCTCATATACACACAATATGAACAATGCCGCTGGATTAATCTCTGTGTTTAAGCTTCCTGTTTAGCTGGTGGCAGCGTGTAAAAATGAGAAAATTTGGTATTTACGTTCCTGGCATGTTACCTCTAAAAGCGGTGCTTGCGCTGTGCTCGCACGAGCATCGGGTGCTGTTGTACCTTCGTTTTTAGCAGGCAGCCTTCCCTCGGGCCCCGCCGGCGCTGGGGCTGTTGCTGCCTCGTGTCAGCCGAGAAGCAGCTCTTCGCTGTGTGCTTCGCCGCGCTGCCCACCCTCCGTCCGGGGGAGCTGAACCCGAAATCGCCCGGAGCAGCAACCTCGCTGCCGGTGGTGGTACTCTGTCCTCACCCCCGCTTTTTCCCTCAGTTGTTTGAGAAGCCCAGCAGGAGCACTCTGGGGAGGTCTCCCGTCCCTGCCAGCTCTCTGGTTCGGTTCCCTTCACGCAGGTGATCAGGAATGGTTCTTCAGTGAATACAGCCACGCTCCTCCTTTATTTATATTTCCTTCTTTGAAATGACCGAAACCCAGTGGTGGCTCCTCTAGCTGCTCCCATTACATGATCACAGAGGTTCCTTATCGCCATCCGGGGTTGGGTGGATGTTCCCTGTTCCTGCTGCAGGGTGTATGGATTTGTCCTCCCCTTCGATAACAACCGTGTAAAGCACAGCAGATGCAAATGCAAAGGAGTTTTCCTCACCTTAAGAGGGGAAAATGGGAGAAGGAACTGACCATGCTGGATACTACAGATGGAGCTCACTGCATTCTAGAGGCTCTCAAATACTCTGCTTCTGAAGAAAGTGTATAAAATCTAGATGGGAGTGTCAGGGAACAGAAGGCACATACCAAATGCATTCCTGGCACTTTACCTTTGCAGATATTCAGGGCTTAGAGGGATGAGCGGGTCCAGAGGAGGGCCATAAAGATGATCAGAGGGCTGGAGCACCTCTCCTATGAGTGAGGACAGGCTGTGGGAGTTGGGGCTGTTCAGCCTGGAGAAGTAAAGAGTCCGGGGTGACCCTAGAGCAGCCTGCCAGTGCCTGAAGGGGCCTACAGGAAGGGTGGAGAGGGACTTTTCACAAGGATGTGTAGTGATAGGACAAGGGGGAGCGGCTCTAAACTAAAAGAGGGCAGATTTAGATTAGATATCAGGAAGAAATTCTTCACCATGAGGGTGGTGAAACACTGGAACATGTTGCCCGGAGAAGCTGTGGCTGCCCCCTCCCTGGCAGTGTTCAAGGCCAGGTTGGATGGAGCTCTGAGCACCCTGGGCTGGTGGAAGATGTCCCTGCTCATGGCAGGGGGGTTGGAACCAGGTGATCTTTAAGGTCCCTTCCAGCCCTTACCATTCTATGATTCTGTGAAGCTGCTGTGCAAGCTTTCAGACTTTTAGGAGAGGTGAGCAGTAATGCGATGGGAAGGAAACTGGGATACAAAATCATATATCCATATATAAGCTGCGGAAGTAGTAACGTGGGATCTTTTCACCTAGAGCTGGCGATCGTAACCGTCGTTCCTTCCATTTGAGCCTCGTAAACTTGGACACCAGACATTCTCAGTAGGATATGTCTAACCAAGATCGATCTCTTGCCCAGGAAGCTGTCGGCTGGGAAGGATTGTTTCTCCATGCGGTGAAGAGATGCTGGCCATGGGAGCTTCTGGCATGGGACTGCCTGCTGTCAGCCTGCCTGATAGCAGGAAGGGGGCAAGCCGAATATACGTTCAGCTGATGATGTGTCCAAGAAACGAGATGATAGATGCTCCTTCTTCTGAGCTATGTTTTGAGATTTTTGAATCTTGGCTTCTGCTGAAAACCACAACTTCCCCCGCCCCCATCTCCCAGTATAGCTGATTGATTCTGACTAGCCTCCGGTGCTCCAGGAGGTATCTGAAACATGCCGTGATGGAGCCAAGAGAGCGAATCCTGAAACTAGAGCCGCAGCCGGAGACTTCAGTAAACAGGATGGGGAGAACATGAAGCAGAGAGTCTGGCCAAAGGAATGGCCAGCGTTGAGATCGCTCAAAAATAACCCAGTACGACAGTTCTCCCAGAAATTGGGAGACATCCATGCTTTGCTTCCACCCACAGCTAATGACTTTTTTGTGGGGTGATTTGATGGGTACACGTTTTGGTTAAGTTCTTCCTTGATCATCACCTACTATTTTCCTTAATTTTTATAGAATCTGAGGTCCAGATCCATTTAAGTACCTTATTTAACTCCCCCAAATTGTAGAATTTTACCAAAGCAAGTGGCAGATGATTTGCCTTAAAAACACTGTTTGCACCGAAACCCGAGTCTCGCTGCCTGCTAGATGAGAGGAGAATTACATGAAGCTTCTGAAAATGTTTGCTGAGTCATGCCTGAAGTTAGCCTTTAGGAGTGCAAGTTCATGGCATGCTGAGAAGATCCGCTTTGGGGTTTTTTTTGTCTGGTCTAGCATGAAGTTACCGATTTTGAAGCTAATATTTTACTTGTACCCTCTTACAACTTCTTTGAAACTATCGCCTCCATCAGGTGGCCAACCTCTTGTTCAGGGGTGACAGGTGAAGTAGTTGCACAAAGTGTCGGAGCTTGCCTGGAAGAAGTCCTCAGACTGCAGTCTTATGATGGAGGCTGGACCATGCCAACATGACCTTGGTCTGAGAGGGAAGCCACACATGTGTGTGAGTAAGAGGAGTGCTGACCTGTCAGTGGAGGATCAGGCTACCTTTTCATCTGTGTTTCTTCTGAACCTAGCTGCCTTGTGCTGGGAGGAAGTAGGAATCTCCCCCAAACCCGAAGAGCAGCAGAAGTGCTCAGGGTGACGTCTCACCACGCGGGAACACCTTCAGCAGATGATCTCAGGCACAGATCGAGATGCAATTTAGGAGATGGACACAACACGAAGCTACTTTGCATCCCAGGAAATGTTTATCAGCAATACGTACGCCAGCTGTTGGTCACCCAGACTTGCATGGGTGATTACCTGCATGAGTAAGGGTGAGCTGTCTGGGTACAGATAGTTTTACACTGCCTTCCACTAATTGCAGTAAGCTATTCAAAATATAAATTAGAAAAACCTAGGAGCTGTAGTCTAAACTTCAAAACCTCTCCTGCTTTGCAGATTTTAATCAGTTTTACTACAGCGTGTGAAGTAAATGACAGAAATGCCTTTAGAATGGTGGTTGTGTGGAAGGGAGGAAGCAGAGGAGCATGGGCACGGAGCAGTGCCAGGCTTCTGGGGGAAGAACAAGGTAGTGTCTGCAAGGCCCCGGGGTGCAGGAAGGACCCGCGTTGTTGCTGCAAATCGAGGAGTAGCTGTGCAAGTCTTAATGCAGCGTTTCTCCATGAAATACGCACTCGTTCTCTCTGGTGAATGGGATCTTTGCTGTCAGCACCACGTGCTCCCTGGGAGGGCACTGGCTGGCTTCTGGGCTGAGGCTGCCCGAAGACTTCGGAGCACTACTTTTCTGTTTCTGTGGTAATGACTAAAGGAAATTTCTAGCCCCACTTTGCTTAAAAAGGGTTTCTTGGCGCAGTGGAAGGTGACAGTGTGCTTACTGATCAGGTGTCAGTCGCTGTTCTGCGTAGACGTGCTCGAGAACTGAAGACAATTGAGGAGTGTGATGGCAAAATCCACTGCACCGCGGAGTCCTCACGGCTAGCTGACAGTTGGTAAATACCTGGAAACGCTCTACATTCTCCTTATTAAATTTATTAATATTAATATATGCTAAAGGAGCACCAGCAGCGCTAACTACAGGTACAGTTGAATATTTGTGCAGTTTTCATAAACAGTGGAAGCAGTGACATTAAACATATGCAGGAATCCCCATAGTTATAAATATTTACAAATATTTGTTTTGGCAAGAGCACCTAATTCAGATGTTCCTAGCTGCACTCCCTAATACAGTGTGCATGTTTGTCACACGATATGCTCCTCAGATTGGTAGCTGAATTAGTCTGAATGCAAGGGATTTCCCTTGGCGTATCACTTTGTATTTCTTAAATATTTAAATTTCATTACAGTTGGGGGAAAAAAAACCACCGCTCCAGCTATGCGCAATTAACACACAGGCGTTGTGGAGTCAGTGTTGATTCATTTGCCAGCAAGAGAGATCTAATGTATTATGTGGTACGTGAGCACAATCTCGCTGGGTAATTAATAATCCTTATCAGAGCCACCTAAGCGTCTCCCGGTATGCCATGAATTGCAGTTCAAGAGATGCTTATGAATTCCTAACTCGGGCGCTTTCCAAACGACCCGAGCGTGGGAGATTGCATCCCACTCAAACGCAGCTTGGAAACATTTTGCCTTTAGACATCAGTAGGCTTCTTCCCACCCCCCCACCCCCCCCACTGAGATAGTCAAGGGAAGGTTAAATGCCAGACCAAGCCCACAGCGTGGGGTGGGTATCACCTCGGCAGGAGTTGTTTAGCGCGTGGCACGGGAGAGGGGTAAGTCCCCGCTGCACTTACCAGATTTTCTGCTTCTCCTGTCAGTCGGTGGTGGGTTCTCTTGCTGCTTATGGGTCTTTTTTTCACAAAGCATCAGCAGAAAAACCTATTTCTAAATGAGAAAATTAAACTGTATACCCCCAAAGTATAAAATTGGGGCACAATCTAGCATCAAGTGAATTTTAAAGCTTATGGTTTTAAAGCGAAGAAGGGCCTTTTTGCACAGAAAATGGTGATTTAAGGAGATAGTTATATTCCCTCTGGCTCTGTTATGGTGAGATGGGTAACAGCAGCAGGGAGGACGAGCGATGCCGGCATCCCAAATCCTTATCCGGGGTCCTCGGAGAGGTTGTGAAACCTGGATGCGGTCCGTGCGGCGGGATTGCCCGAGCTGGTAAAGGCACCGCGCCACCCAGGCCCCTGGGTCCTGCTGAGCCTGCACCGTGGGTTTCCTGCCAAATTCTGCTTGGGTGGCTGGTTTGCAGCCCTCGGTGTGGAGAAATATTCATGCTGTAAGAAGACAACGCGGTTCAGACAGAGCACTTGAATGGGTTTTCTTTAGTCATTTTCTGAGGCTCCAGCAGACACCAACAAAGTGATTTCTTTTCACTTCTTATGTATGATAGGAGAGGTTGCTTCATTTTATTTTTTAAATTTTTTTTTTCTACTATGAAAAGATTTGAAAACTATATTAAGAATAGGCTTTGTGCAAACCAGGGTCAAAATGAGCGGAAACAATACATCTCTAATGAAACTTCTATAAGCCATCCAGATACAAATTGGTCTTTTAATTTACATTTCACTACAGATGTCAATGAAAGCACAGTTCCTTCTAAAGCATCCTAATGTATGTAAACCATTGCAGGAAGCATAGCGTGCAAAGCCTAGGAGACTGCAGATGGAGAGAAAAGGCTCCTGATTTCATAAAAATAACAAAACCTGTTTTAACATATTGTGCATTAAATATTGTTCATTTGCATACTTTCTATGGCTAGGTTATAAAAGCCCACCATGTGGTGGACTTGTTGGAAGTCTGAAAAGATACTCTTTCTCCAAATGGAGATGTGTTAGTGGAAGCTGCTGCTTAATTATAAAACAAAAAATAACTAACTTTCTCTAGGGTTTTTTTGGTTTTTTCCTTTTGTAGGTTTTTAGAGTCTGCGTTTTTTGTTGTTTACATAAAATTCAATAGAATTAGGAAGGGAAACATAGGTGCAATCACCGCAAATTCTGCTAACTGGGGTTCGGTGTTTTACAACAGTCTGCCTGCTTGGAACCAGTAGCAGCAGGGACTCCTCCATCAAGAGTTTCCAGCAGATAGCCAGGCAGATTGTAAAGTACCTCTTACATTATTTTTTTGCATCTTTATATAGAATGGTGTAATTTTGTGTGTATCGTCTATAGTGTATCTGTGGCTGAAGCACTGGATACTACAAAAATACAATACCACAAATTAAAATAAGAAATCGCTGTCGAAAGCGTAAAGAGAAAAATATGCAAAAGAAGGGAGAAATCAGTGTGCGTGGGGTGGGAGTCTTGAATACACACACATGCTGTCAGGGTTTGGAGAAGGGTGGAGTGCGACATGTTCTCAGAGCAAGCAAGTTCCCCGTCCTAATCGCCTTGGCTTGCCCCGATCCGTTTCCACGTACAGGATTTGTGGACCCGGAGCAGTGGGTGGTATCTGAGCACAGGCACCCATTAAGTCCAGCCTCGGAGAAGTCTCATCTATCGCCCGGGCGGCGAGGGTTTTGAAGGTTAAGGTTGCCAGCTGAAAATCAATCTGCTAGTTTATAAGATGCCAACGTAAAGAGCGCGGGGCGGGCGTAAGGGGATCGGGGCGGCGGGGAGCTGGCGTGCTCCTGCCTTCGGGGGGGTTTGCAAGGGTAACCTGAGCAGCCCAGGGACTTGACTTCAGCACTCTGACTTCAGTGTCTTGCTGGAGAGGGTGCAAGTGGCACTGGGAGGGGGTAAATCTGAGTGTCAACTTTTTCTTCAGAAAAAGCAATTTTCAGTGGAACTTGAGGAAGAAGCTGTGTGCCGGGGGAAGCGCCTTTTGCAAGCCCCGTGGAGATCCATTTGCACCTAGCCAAGCTGCAAGCTGCTGGGACTTGTCATTTGTCATCTGCCCTTCACAGCACAGCTTGCTCCTGTCCCTGCCTGGCTGTGAAGACGTCGGTGTTCTCTGAGCACTGACCGGTATCACCCCACTGCCCAACGGGTCGAATCCCCACCCCCGATCCCGGGGGGAATCCCCCTTGGACCCAAAAAAGATGCTCCGGGCTGGGCGGCCCACCCCAAATCTTCCAGGAGGCTGTTGTGTCCACGCACATCTTCCAGGTGCCGGGATTTGGACACCCAACGGGGAACTTGCACAGTGAACAGCGGGCAGGAGCCTTTGGTGCTTCAAGCTGCGAACAACCCATTTGCTGAAAGCTTTGAGATCCTTGACCTTAATTAGGCAGCCTGTCTCTCGGCTCTTCCTGGGAATGTGTGTGAGTCGAGAGGGCCGGGGTGAATCCTTCCTTGAGAGATTATTAGAATTTTTTTTCATAATGAATCAATTCTTTTATAATTAGGGTCAGAAATGGGTTGTGGTCATGCCCACAAGGCAGCTAGGCCTTTTGCGTGTAGCTTCAGGGTGTGAGGTTTGCACAGCAGACGGGAAGCAACCAACGTTTGATAAAGTTGAAAGGATACAGTTGTCCAAGTCTATGGGAACTCTTCGAAATACACAGAGAGAGAGAAGGGCTGGTGGAGAAACCGGAGTCTAAAGTCAGATAATTAAAGGCTTATTCAGAAAAGCGTATGCGCAAGGGAACTGAACTGGTCTTGCAAAGCCCACGCTGGTGATGGCGTGTTTTGCTGCCAGTGCTTGACTTGGTGAGCTCAGCAATACTCCTTCAGCGTAGGGTTTGTACACGGTGAACATGGGAGTATTCATAACAAAGGTGTCCTAATGGGGTTTTAATTAAAACAGACAACGGAGGGAAAGTGAAGATCCAGCTGGAGTAGTGGTTTGCACAGGGTCCAGGCACCAGGCTCTGGCAGGGCAGTGGTGGCCATGGTCGGCTCGTGGAGCAGAAGCGGGCAAAGTGGTTGGGGAAGCACCTGTTTGGGCAGAAGCTTTTTGTCACTTTCTTAGAGTAGGTGTTTTCTGAACAAGGGTGCTTGTGCTTGTAAACAGACTGTGCCCCAAAGCCCGAAGCGTATAGTACCTATGGTTCAGCATGAGTGCTGTCCTGAACTGGAAATGGGACTACATGGAGTGCCTGTGAGTCTTGGTGCATGGGCCTCTAGATGAGGAAAATGCCATTTTTCCTGTTTCTGTGAATTAAGTGACATCATTGTCACCTGAGAGCATCTTCTCGGTTAGCACTGGGAAGTCGGACTGTGTTAATTTGCTCTTTTTCCCCTCATCCCTTCTCCGCAGCAGCAGCAGGAGATGCTGGCAATGAAGCATCAGCAGGAGCTGTTGGAGCACCAGAGGAAGCTGGAGCAGCACCGACAGGAGCAGGAGCTGGAGAAGCAGCATCGAGAGCAGAAACTTCAGCAGCTAAAAAACAAAGAGAAAGGAAAGGAGAGTAAGTAGCAAAGGCTCACTTGTTTCAGTGATGACAGGTAGAGCAGATGAATGGAAGCCATAAAGCAGCTTTGTAAAGCTGGAGAAACCTTCATGATAGGCACAGGGAGCTTATGTAAACTGTGAGGAGGTATTGAGGGTAAGAGAGAAATGTATTTCTATGCTTTATCTTCATTTTTGTCTTACTGAATGCCATTTTAGCATTTTTCAAAAGGAAGCGTATTGTCTCTTTACTTGATTTAACATTTTTTGAAGTATTTTTGGCAGCGTTCCTAATGGAGGCAGAATATTAAGCCCATAAAATACACCAGATGCACACTGCGTTTCTTTTTCTTTTACTTCTCGTAATTTCACTCTTTTAAGATGTAGAGTTCTCAGTTCTTAGCTTTAAAGTGTTTTCATTCAGAACGTACTTCTTTCATGAGGTTACAGATTGTGGTTGGCTTTCCCACGTGTCATTATGCAGTTCACCAGATTCAGTAGAATGATTATGGCCTCACAATTTCCCTTATCAAAGACACTTTGGTTGCTTGTTCGTTTTTCTTTTAGAAGTGAATGGGAGGGAAAATACCTCACCAAGTTGTGCTATCAACTCGTTAGGTCTTCATTTCAAATGAAATAAAGAAGCCTGTGATGGAAGAAGCAGAGAGGGCTGAAGGGTAGCAGGAGATGGGATGCTGTCTGGGGCCCAGGAACAAGATAAAGCTACAAGAACAACTCTTCTAGTACAAAAGGACTGGGGTCTGGGAGGCCAGAAGTGCTATCTGAAGGTTGAGTCCCCACTCCCCTGCATCTTGCAACGGCAGACTTGAAGCTGCAGCAAAAATGAGGGAATGCACAGACCTTCCCCAACACCTTCGTAAAGCAGTTTGTAGGAGGTCCAACGTGTCTGTGTGTGTTTGGTTTGCGTTCATTTTAGATATTAGTTGAAAGACCAAAGGATCAGAAGCTACTTAAAAGAAGCGGTTTAACGTTCAGGAGTGAGTAAAGTTGGTGATAAGGCAGGTTGGCCACTCCGGTGCCCGGCTGGCTGCCACATGCGGTGCTTTCCGTTGTCCTCTGGCTGCTTTGTGTTATTTTTTCCCGAAGTAAAGGCAGTCGGTTCAAACTGGGTGAAAGCTGTAAGCATTTCCCCTTCACCCTGCTGTTCTCATCAACTGTTGATATTGTATCAACTGTCTGCTGGGCCATTCTGCTACACAGATATCTGGCTATTCTCATTAAAGTAGTTGGCAAATAAATAAAAATGCCTGAATCTCTGTAAAATGGCACAAGCATCAAAGCACCTTTTGGATGAAACACATACTGTGTTCAGTTTTGGGCTTCTCGGTATAAGAACATTGAGGGGCTGGAGCNTGNCCAGAGAAGGGCAGCGAGGCTGGTGAGGGGTCTGGAGAACAAGTCTGAGGAGGAGCGGCTGAGGGAGCTGGGGCTGTTCGGTCTGGNGAAGAGGAGGCTGAGGGGGGACCTCATTGCTCTCCACAGCTGCCCGAAGGGAGGAGGTAGTGAGGCAGGGGTTGGCCTCTTCTCCCAGGTAACCAGCAATAGGACAAGGGGAAATGGCCTCAAGTTGCACCAGTCGAGTTTTAGATTGTAGATTAGGAAGAATGTCTTTACTGAAAGAGTGGTCAGGCACTGGAACAGGCTGCCCAGGGAGGTGGTGGAGTCGCCATCCCTGGAGGTATTGGAGAGATGTGTAAATGTGGTGCCTAGGGACATGATTTTAATGGTGGCTTTGGCAGTGTTGGGTTCATGGATGAGCTTAAAGGTCTTTTCCAACCTAAATGATTCTATGGTAGGTGCAGAGGAAAAAAACAGAATTTAGGAATGTTAAGTTGAAGATCCTGTTCCCATGGCTACAGTTTTATTTTTAAATTACTTTTTATTTAAGAAGTACTATGGTGTATAATCATTATAGCACCTCAGCTCTTAAGAATACTTAAGTTATTTTTTCTCACATCAGAAAATTTTGCTAAGCTCAACACAGCTAAAATTGTCCTGATCTGAAATACGAGGAGTGCATAATAGATGTAGAATATAGTTTGTTCTCCCTCCTTCCTCCATCACTGTAAGCCGAAGTATATAATTTTGTACCTTTTAGAAGGCAGATCACAAATCGGTTTAGATTAGCATAATACTAGCTCCTTGCGTTCTCGTTTCAGAAGCTTTAGCCTGTCCCTCGTGAACTGATACCTGCTATCATACAGCTTGGGATCAAAAGCGTGACTTCCACAAAAGGAAGGAAAACGTGTGTGAAAGTCAAGGTGGTTTTTGCGCAGGAGAAGGAGCGATTGCTGATTGTCCTGTCTTTCCACTTTAGGACTGAACCTAGAACTGGTCTTGTGCATCGGTGTTTTTCAGGCTGTCTCCCTCCTTCTGGGCGTGGACCGTTCAATCCCTTGCTGCTCGGGCAGCCTTGGACCATGGCTTGTGTTGGACGTTCTCCTACAAGCTGGCCAGCTGTCATCAGCCCACGCTATCGTTCGGGGCTTTCTGCTGTTAATTTCCGTTTGTTCTGCTCCTCTGCTCTTGCGTTGTGTGACCTCCACCTTCCTGTAGGAGCTTCGTCCTGCTTCTGCCCTCCATTATTCTCTTCCCACCACCGCTACCTTATACCAGATTCAGATACTGTTTGATCCTGGGGCAATATGTAACTTGTTTTTGCCCCCACGGGAGTAACCTGGCTCAGTCTTTCGGCCCTTTAGAGCCATCCTGTCTGCAGTACTTTGCTCACTGTAGGTCTCTCCTGTTTGGTTTGCAGTTCTTTATCAGTTGATTTGCTCTTTGCTGCCTGCTCCTCTCAGACATGAAGCCCTCTGAAACAGATGGCCCAGCATTGCAGCTTGGTTTTCCCCACCATGCCCAGCCGCTCCCCGAGCCAGGGCTGCTGCGTGAGCTCTTGCTCTCCGGCTCCTTCTCTCTCGTCCTCCTTTCATTCTGCCGTGCCTTTTGCTTCCGTTGGGGTTGAGTGTCTTGCTTGCTGCCTCTGGATTTATTCCATGCGTATGGGCTTTTGATGTCTGACTTCTGCTCTTGTCCTCTTTGCTTATACCCCTGCCTAATGTGTGCTATCACGTATGTGACACGTCGTCCTTTTCTGCCTTGGGCATCCTCTGTAACATCTTTACTGGATGTTGTCCAGGGCTTCTGCCTGTAACAATGTGACTGGGTCCAAAACAACCAAGTACAGTATATTAAAAGTGAGTTAGACTGGGTTTTTTCTTTTGATCTTTCAACTCAAGGGTCAAAAGCCGAGTAATGGTCAGAAGATCTTGCCTAACAGCTTGGTCCGTGGCTCCGGCATTGCCTAGGGAAGGGGAAGCCTACACACTTTTATCTTGTTAAGCATATATGGGGCTTTTCAGCTTCTAATTAAGGAGGGAGATGTGCCAGGGGAGCTTTTTTTTGGAGAGAGAAGTCCTTTAAGCATGAATTTGTCACCTATTCTGGCCTAGCTATGTGGCTTGCTACGCTCTAATGAATTTGTCTCAAGCTCCTCAGTTGAACTTCCCGTTGGTGTACACGCCAAACCTACATTTTGTAGAACTAGTGAGAAATGCAGGGCTCCAAAAAAATGAATTTTCAAGCTTTTCGTCACTGCTTCTGTGGTTGAACAACATTACATCTTCAGGCAGTGCTTTACAGAAATATTGCAGTTTTTTTCTCGTGTGGAGGTACAAAAAAATTGCTTATCCAGTCAGTCAGATGTCATTGCTGAGTAGGATCCAGGAGACAAAAGATCACCCTGTCGTATTTTAGGTTTCTATTCCCTGTGGAGCCGACAGTGTTCCTGGCCGTTTCATTTTCTTATAGCCCAGATGTTTCCTTTGGAATTCTCGCGTTACGCGGTGGTATAGGTGAACCATCGTTTTCCACATGTTCTGCTTGCCAAGCTTCCTATGCATTACTCCATCAGGAGCTCTGCCTGCGAATCTGTTCTGTCAACCGAGTGATGGTTTTAATCCATCATCGCAGCAAAACAGACTGGTCTCTATTGTGGAGGAAATAATGATTAGAAATTACACAGTTGACATTTTAACTCTACGCTACAAAATTACTGACTTCTTTAAATGTTAGATTTTCTATTTGAAGAAATAGATTGCACACTTGTAAATGAATTGGAATATTATGTAGGTCTTATTGTACACAGATACTTTTGAACAAAGAGGTCCCTATTTACAAGAGTTTTCAAGGCAAAATCTACATATGAGACATTCATCTCATTCCCCTTCTGCTTGCAGATGTGACATTTAAAAACTTGAGTGTACACAAGACCTTTTTTTTTAAATACCTTTGATTAAAAGAAAGCTGGGATACCTAGTACGAGTGCTTTATTGTAAGTGTACTTTTATGCAAGTGTAAAAATCCTCTTCAGAAATCTTTTAGAGTGAAACGATAAATCTCTGATTAAATCTCTGTTTTCAAGCATAAGTTGTGATTATATGCAAAGCTAAAAGCAAAAAAAGAAAAGAGAGAGCTCCTTACTGGAGGCGCTTTGTTCTTTTCTCTTTGAAAGAAAAGTTCTTCTTCTGGACTGGAAATCAAAGATGTAATTCTGAATCTTTTTAGACATTTAAGTTCTTTAAAGTATGTGAATTGATTAAATAACCTTTTTTATTTTTGACATTTCAGGTGCAGTGGCAAGCACAGAAGTGAAGATGAAGTTGCAAGAATTTGTCTTAAATAAGAAGAAAGCATTGGCACATCGGAATCTCAACCACTGTATATCCAGTGATCCTCGCTTCTGGTATGGGTAAGTGGTGCTGGGCTTATCTGTATGATTCAGCCGGTGCCACCTTTTTTCACAGTTGCTGGAAATGTGGGGAATAGACCTGATGTGTTTACTGGAAGAACCAGAACAGCGATAGAACCAGAGTTTGACGTTGCTGTACGTGACCGAAATTAATTTTTCAGATGGTTTCTGTGTGAATAATTTTCATAGCTTCTGCAATGGTCACAGTATTTTTGTGAGTAGAGGTCTTTGCTGTCATCTTTAATCCACGATTATTCAAACTTTCAAGTTCTGCCATCGCGATCAACCTTTAGAAGTTCACTAGCTTTTAACCCAGGGTTGTGTTCTGCCACCTGTTCTAAAACGTGAACTTTAGTAAAATGGGGAAATTACTTTTTCTGTCTAGTGAATTGCAAATCAGGATAGTTGAGCCAGCATTACATTTTAAAGCCTTAAATGCTTACTGCTCATCTTAATCTCTCAAAGTTGGAAGGTTTGTTTATTTGGCTCTTGTCTGTAAACCACTGGAAGCATCAAGTGCGTCCTGCCTGCACTTCTAATCGCAATTGCGCAACTGAAAATTTTCAACTGTTCGTCTCCAAGAAAATGCCAGTGTCATGTGGCGTGAGAAGGTAACAGCTGAATAACATGGCAACACAGAGTGACTGCTTCGATTTGTTCAAATGCACCAAACAGCAAATGTGAATGATGACTTTGTTAACAAGGTACAAGCTTCAGTTCCGGAAATTCACTTCTTCATTGTATCAAAGAAAATCAGAAAATTTGAGGTGATTTGAAAACTTCACTATTACAACATCATCAATATCTATATTTAAAAAGAAAAAGTGTTTTGGATGTTGTCTTTAGTGGCCATAAAATTTATGAAATTTTGAATGACAGAAGTCAAGGAAATTTTTCTGTGAAATTTGTGTTCACGCTGGGTGTCTGACAGTGTTCTAAGTATTTTAAATTAACTTTTATACAGGGATGATGAGGTCATAGCCCCAAGACGTTTCCGAATTCAAGAAACTAACCTGATATTAAATTTGAGAGATATCCCACCTATGAGCCAGTACAGAAATACTGAAGTGTAGCTGGCAGAAGAATTCAAACAGTATTCCAGTGGGGTGAGACTGAGCGGTTTTAATACATCTCTGAAAATCTAATCTGAGACTTGACAATGGTCTGGTTATGGTGCTGGTTCATGTAGTGAAATGATGTTAGTTTATGCAAAGCTAGTATTTAAGGCCCACTGGGTCAGTATCAGGAGTAGCAGAAGAAATAGGAGAAACTGAGTTTCGGTCAAGGCAACATAAATATCCTTTTTAGATAACTGATTTTTCCACTGTTCTTAATTGAGCCTCAGCAAAAAATTTGGGGATTTTATTAAAAGCAGTTGAAGACCCTCTGAGCCGCTATGTTCTCCATTTTTTCCAGTGGGTTAAAATGCCTGTTCATGCAAAAGTGGTATAACGTCGATTAGAATTATGGATAGTAAACAAGTGCTTTCTTCCAAAACCTTTGATCCTCTGGCCCTAGAGAAATCTATCATAGAATTGCCATCACAGGTGAATTCAGAAAAGAGAAAAAGAAATTTGGGAGTGATCTGAATTCCTTATATTTTCACAGCTTTCCATGAACTGCTTTTTCACCGCGAGTCCAGCATTCAGAGATGAATCGAAGAGCACCGGTCTGTAATACCGTATGCCTTGCAGGGCCAGGGGTGATGCAGGAGGTTATTTAGCCCAGTCGTATTTGAGGTTTCAGTATGTTTCCT
>Ga0065711_1005670_pt1 | contig 20309 bp, 13 predicted proteins | sample Hoacrofraction12_FD_59098 | JGI IMG/M metagenome (GOLD analysis project Ga0065711, IMG submission 59098) | Hoatzin crop microbial communities from Cojedes, Venezuela - Epithelial fraction 12 v2 (version 2) | ecosystem: Host-associated > Birds > Digestive system > Esophagus > Crop | place... | reverse complement strand
TCAGGAAAATGTGGCTACAGGATGACTTTTCATTTGGTTGGAGATGTAGGCAGGGAGGCAGCATATGTGAAAATTTTACTTTTTTTTTTTTTTTTTTCTCCCCCTCTCTCATTTTTGGCATACAAACAGGGAAAGTCAGTATAAGAATGCCTGGGTGCCTGCAATTCCTGCTGTCTGATTTGATTGCTGCTTTGCTTGTGAGGAAACACCTTCCTCTCCTGCTCTGTAAAATACCATCTAATGCATATATTTGAAGCAGTGACTAGGTAGTTTTCTGCAGCCGCTCATTTGATATCCCCCATCAATCTACTGGTTTACCTTTCTGTCTCTGCTGTAGCCCAGCATAAACTGTCTGGTTCATGGGCAGTTTAAGCAGTAAAGAAAGTGGTAAAATCCTTATCTTGACCCTATTTTACTTGTTTCTGTGCTGAGATTCTGACAAGGGCTTTTGGGACCTTGTCCTTCCATAGTGTCCCACCCCAGTTAATAGGAAGGACTTCTGATATGAATAAAAAAATCTGCAAACTTAAAATTCACGTTCAGGAGGACACCTCGCTGAACTAAAAGAGGTTGCTTGTATCCTAATGGAAAGTGAACACCTGGTTTCTTGCTGCCTTGTTGATGCGGGGGGACTCAAGGACTCACACTTCAAGTGCAGGTGCTGTATGTGGGCTGTTGAGAGGTTTGGGACACCCAGTAGTTACCTGGAGAAGGCCCTGAGCAACTAGGTGCTTTGACCAGGGAGCTGGAGAAGACGGTCTCCTAAACTATTCTGTGACATTCGGGCTGGATCTAGAGAGTGGGATCCTGCTGAGTGAGGGAAGCTGTGCCAGAACTGGGTACTGGTAGATGGAGGGTTAAAGAGCAGAGGTCTCCAAGAGTCGTTTGCTCCCCAAGGGTCCAGTCAAGCAGGGAGGGACATCCATTGCAAAGAGCGTAATTCTGATTCTGCAGCTCCCATGATGAGCGCTGAGGATGATGTACCTGCTGCTGGTGCCTTCGCCTTAGTCCTTTGCCACTGTCTGCTCTGCTCAAATGCTGGCAAAATTTACTGTACTGCTGACCTGGAGCAGCTGCTGTTTCATGACCTTCTTTTCAGTGGCTATAATTGCTAGTTCCATCCTACACTTCTAGAAATCATTTTAGGAGATTGCACCTTCCCAGGGTAGAGTGATGTATAAAACTGAAAGAAAGCAAAGTTCGTCATCATCTTAGTAATTCTGTCAGTGAACTTCATCTGCCTGCGAAGGTGTCTTCTGCAGTTACCCAGCAGGTCATTAACCTTGATGGTACTTATTGCTACATAGTCTGCCCGAGCAAAATATGTTTGTGCATCTCTACCTCTAAACTCAGCAGAACTCCACACCTTGCTGACATTTGGTGAGGAGACATCGTATTTTGAAGAGCAGGTAGAAGTGTGTAAAAGTGACCGTGGCTGTAGGAGTACTGGGTCTCTTGCAGTGAGCATAATCCTCTTAACGCTCAGCTCTTCTGCAGCCATGAGATTCATTCATTTAATCTGAAACATCTTGAGGGAGACGAATGCAGGCAAGTTCACATCAATTATCACACCAAAAAAAGAAAAAGCTTGCATTTCTCTGGGCAATCTGTGTGCACTGTAATGTCAAGCTGTGCATGAGAATATGTTACCACAAAGGAAGGTGGTATGCTCTAATTAGCAGTCACAAAAATGAAATACCAAGGTGTTATTTCAGTGACTAAGAGCCAGACATGTACAGATTGTGATACACGAATGTTACGTAGATGCACTGTACTCCCCAAGAGATGCTTTTTCACGGGAGGATATTGCATACTATTAGGCACTCGCCACATGCGATTGTACTCCTTTTTTTGTAGGGTTCATATAAATTAAGCTGCAAAGGGCTTTAAATGCAGTGCTATTTCTGTAGGTGTATATCACAAGTACAGTTGGATGGGAACTTTCCAAGAACACTTTTTTTCGCCCCTAGAAGAGGGGATTTGTTGGAAAATGTCAGTTATGTCAAAACCAAAATGTTTGAGGAAGCCTGGCTGTTTGACAACCTCTTGCTGACATATTTCTGAGTTTCTAATAGAGAGCTGTCTGGTTTCTTGCTGCCTTGTTGATGCTGGGGAGCCGAAGGACTCATGGTTCATATGCAGTCTCTGTGTGGGCTGTTGAGAGGTTTGGGACCTCGGCCCTTCTGGGGTGTCTGATACGGGGTTCTAATGGGAAGCTCTGAGCCTCTCAGCTTCTGTGGGAGATGGCTTACTCTAGTCTCCTTGGCAGAGAGCCTCAGAGGCCCTTGTTCAAGGTTTTGTCCTTCCCCTCTCTGTAGGGTCCACCAACGACTTTCAAGGACTTCTTGGGAAGTCTCTCAGAGCAAGAAAACATGCAGAAAATCCTCCAGAACTGGGAGCAATCAACTGTTCTGTTTCAGTCAGAAAAAATAAAAATGTTTTGGCTTCTCTACTCATTTTTTTCTTTTTTTAATTCTTCCACAGTGTCCTTAGTTCTGGATATTTCTAAATTTCTTCTTGTTCTAATTCAGAACAAAGCCTTTCACAAAATTTCAGAATTTCCCATAGTCTATGTACAATGTCTGTGGATTTGGTCCCTACGGGGATGGTGTTTGCAAAGGAGGTAGTAGGGCTTCAGCAGGCCACTAACTGGGCCTTTGCTTTTACGAATCATGTCTGGATCCACTGGTGAGATGAATTAGAAACATCAGTGTCCCTGCTTTTACTTAACTCTCTCACAGAGCACGCTGAAGCGGTCATTATAACTGCATCCTGTTACCGTTCCATATGTATTTCTTGATGCATGTGCTAGCCTCATTTGACTTCATTATTCCATCACAGGGATGTCTCATATTTCTCTTGATGTTTTTTTATTAAACTATTTCTAGAATTAGAGTTCATACAGAAAAAAATTAAAACGCAGAACACACACTAAATCCTTTCATCGCATTAGGCCCTGTCTAGCTGATTTCCCATTGCCTGCCAGGTCTAGTGGTTAATGATTTTAAATGTTGTTCTGGGCTGAGCTGACAGCAAACCTTTAGCTAAGGCTATTACATGTAAGATACTGGGTAGTATCTCTTCTACGATGAGACTGAGCGGTTGTCTCCTCTGTCTCTGCAAGACGTTTGCTCTCTGTTTTGCCTGGTCTGCACAGATCTGGACTGCGTTATTTATGCTGGATTCACAGTATTCTTTGTCACGGAAATGGCTGCTAATTGGAGCTGACATTTGTGAAGGAGAAGCAAAGAGGAAACTTCCCAGTCCACCTCAAATACTTATTGTTTCACTGAATTTTAAAATTTGAAAACCAAAAAGATTTCTCGACACTTATTATCAAGATCAACCATATCAGTTTTCCAAATGGCACGTGTTGTGCAACAGAATATGGTAATGTTTTGAAATGTTACTGCCCTGCTTTTACTTGGCTGGTAATCTTAAGGGGTAAGAAGATATGACATAGGTTGTGTTCACTAAGGAGAACTGTTTATGGCAATTAATGACACTGTATGAGGTGGCTGATATTACTAATGATTACAATTCATCCACTTTGAAGTCTTATCTGATAAACTGTTTCAAGGGCTGCCAAACTGTGTAATCCAGAAGAAAAGACAGCCACAGAAACAAAACTCATTCATCAAACATTCATTTAGTCTATAGTTGAAGTTCTTAGTGCTGAAAAATAAAGTCCTCCTTATGTAAAGTTTTTGAGTTAGAGACACTGCAAGTGTCTTTCTGATTCAGATCTCTGCAAAAATGAATGAAACTGTTCAGTCAAACCCCTTGGGCTCCTACCCCACTTTCGGGACCACCACAAAACATGGATTGGCACAGGGGTGGTCCTAGTGTGGCATCTCGTCAGCAGTGCTGGCTATCACAGGGAAGCATTGGAGGGGAGTTTCTTTCTGGTGGACAAATTCTTGACACAAGCAAGAAGAAACAGCTACCCTGATTCTTGCTGGGTACCATGAACAGCATAACTAGAAATAGATTAGGCTGGTTTGATCTATTACCTGGGGCAGGAGGAGATGGCACTGAGGAACGTCAGCTTTCAGATAAGCTGGGGCCATCTAGCTCATCAGAGCCAGCTAACGTGTTTATGAACCTGCTGATAGGTTTGGAGCAGAGACACACATGAAAACCAGTGTAGGATCCATGCTCAGCAAAGGAAAAAACACTGTAACACAGATGCTGATGAGCTCTACTAATAGCTCTAAAGCATCAGTGTCAGATGCACTCAGCTGAGTGTAACAGGCTTCAAAATACGACCCCCCTCGAAGCCGGGTAGTAAGCACAGTTCATTTCTGACAGGCTTGCAAAATCCTTCCACCCTGGAAGAAAACATGAAGGCTGCCAGCACAGTAGTTTCCTGGGAGACTTCTGTTGCTGCCATCCACTTCTCCAGAGGCTAAGCTTTCATCTAAGTGGAACAACTAACTTTTCAGCCCGTGCAAAGAAACCCTTCAGAGCATCAACCTTGGCAACTTCCCGACAGCATACAAACGGGCTTCTAAATCTGCCCCAGTTCAGCAGCAAAATGAGTAGAAAGGTTTCAGTAGCCACTTGTGCAGGTTTGTTTCGAAGCAGCACTCTGCAGAGGCAACCATAGCATGGGCTGTTTGAGTGCTCTTTTCCCCTTGGAAACAGCTGGTGTTGCCAGCCTCGTCCCTTTCCAGCTTCTCTGGAGTCGAGAGGGAAGTATCTCTTCAGGAACAGGCCAAGTGACCCTGTGGTTCTGCCGGTACTGTGCTAAGGACGAGTGCTTAGGAACTGTGGAGTATCTACCTCTGGAGTGCAGGCTCCAGAACTCGTTTAGAAAAGCTGATCAGTTTGGGAGCACAGTGCTCCGTGACAGAAGGCGTGCTCTTCAGATCAAGAGTGGTTGGAGGCCGTGCAAGGGTGGATGCGTGACCCCCACCTCTCCCAGAGAGAAGCAGGGAATCATTTCTAATTACTGTGAATAAATCTCTGCTCCAAATGTTATAATGACTCATAGAGCGCATGGAACGGAGAGAATACTCTGGCATTAGTAAAATGTCATACGTAGACAAAATATGTCTTTTGTGTGTCAGGAGCAGAAATGAAATAAAATAAGAGAAAAACAGCAAGTGCTAAAAAGAAACTGTGATCACATGATGCAACACCTGTTTGTAACCAACTTACCGGCTGCTTTCCTCCCGTTATACTTTCCTCTTCTTGCTTTGCAAATTTTGCTGATAGAGAAACATGCATTGCTCTCTTTATGTCCTTAAACACAAACACTTCTTCCAGGTCGCATGTGGCTTTTTACTTCTTTCCTCACAGCAGGACTATCAATCATGGCACATTTTCCTATGTAACTGTGTGTCCACAAGCTTCCACCCCTCTTCTGCTCACAATTACTTGCTGTGCTAAAATACCAGCCTTTCATTTATACTCTTGCTAACCATTCTGCCCACCAGTTGGGGGATTATAATAATTTATCATTTTTAAACCCGGCAGGGGTGCGTTTGACTTCTAGTCGCTCACAACGTGCATTGGAAGGGGATGAAATGAAACATTAGCGTGCAGTTTTACTCTGCGAACCCTCTGAAGCACTGGGAACAATGGGAAGGAGCTCTTGCCAGGTGTGGATTGTTTAACTAGAGCAAGCACATTATTTCATGGAACAAAAGACCCTAATGTACAAGGCACTTCATTTTCTTCCATCTCAAAAGCAGCAGGTGGGTGTTTGCCCTGTGGTTATTTCCCTTTGTCTTTTGTGTTTGTTGTGGGGGCCTAACAAATGATTCAGCACTGTGTGTGAGAGAATGAGGGTTTTTAATAAGCACACTTCCCAAGGCCGTGACCTTTCTTGGAGTCTCGGGATTCAGCGTGCCAGGCTGGTGTTTCGTAGGTGATGTCTGTATAGCTGGTACCCTCTTCTGCGCTTGGCAGCCCTCGCCAGCCGGCTCGGCTCGCCCGCTGCTGCTCCGGGCACCAGGCCTCCGGAGCCTTTGAGCTGCGGGACTGACTGGCTCTAGGTCTTGAATGTTCCCTCATCCAGCCAAGTGGTTTGGTCAGAAAAATAATCTGTGAAGAGAACATCATCTTTTGCATAATTTACCTCTGAGGCACGCCATCGCTAATTATTCACAGGGTAATTTAGTGGTAGTGCTTATTAAAGAGGCTGATAAATTATGCTGTAAAACCTGATATATAGGCACGATATGCTGGAACAATGGTTACTAGCAGATTGGTTCACGCCTTTTGAGAGGTTTGTTAGGGAGAGGCTAAAAAAAATTGTGACTTAGAAATACTTGCAAAATGTTCTTCCAGGTTCAGGTCTTTAGCTCACTGTTTATTCTAAGCTGTACAAAAGTCGTATAGATTTTCAGTCTGCTGCCGCTCCTGTAAAAAGCTTGCTGAGTCATGGTTTGCTGTTATTACTGATATTATAGAATCTATAATCGGTGTTTCACAGATAAGTGTGAGGCACCTACTACCAAGGATAGGCTTTCTTTTCTCCTTTCCTTGCCGGCAGCTTGCTCCAGATGTACTCTAAGGGAAATGGGCAGGTATGGCAGCACCAGCGTAGCACTTTTTCTTCCAGTTCATCCTCTGGTATCAATCTCTGGCTCCACAGAGGCAGCGATCGGCACGCAAAACTTGTCTTGCACAGTGTAGGAGAACTAGCGCAGTATTAAAGAGATGGTAATAGTGTCGTATGAGAGCAAAGACGCGAGGAAGAACTTCCTCACAGGAAATCCTCTGTGCTGTTATAATTGATACATTATGCTTAGTTTCTAGCAAGCTTACAGCATATGGCATTACACACCATCTGACGAGAGTGAACAAAATAGGCACAAGCACTCTTAATTTCATGTGGTATTTGTCATTGCATTTGGTAGTTGGAGAGATATATATGGGTAATGAATCCCAAAGGTGTGTATTTTTTTAGGTCAGGAAGTACATAAATTTTAGCTTTAATTTTCTTCACGTTGTGTATTTGCTGTCTTGAATGGCTTATGTTGCCTTCCAGGTTGTGGTAGTAACGCTGTTGCAGTCATATATGAGCAGTGGTTGGAGGTGAGGCGAGGTCTGTATGGGGAGGAAACGCATTTCCATAGATCAAGTAGGAAAAGCAGATGCTTAAGAATATAGGCCTTTCTACAGATCACTTAGCATTCGTAGCCCTGGGAACACTGAACAAAGAAGGTAACAGACACTATTGCTAATTTGCAGGGCTGGACATAGATGGAAAGGAAATCAAATTGGCATAAATGTTAATGGAAGCCATGTCTCCTGAGTCCCATTTGTGTGCTTGGTGACTTCTCTTCAGTCTTCATCTCTAGATATGTGAGAAAAAGGCACTCCTGACATAAATCTAGTTCAAGCTGAAACAGTTGACTTGATATCAAGTCAACTTTATCATATACTTCTCTTCCAAAAATTAGTGGTCAGATATTTGCATCTTCAGATATTCATCCTTAAAGCATCCAAAAAGTAATAATGACTGTAATAATGACTGAGAAGTCAAGTAAAAGGAGCCTTTCCTTCATTCTGTTGTCTTTGGCAGAAGACTTACAGATGGACTGATCTTTTTTAATATTTTTATTAGTGGCATGGGTAGGTGAGAGTACACATATAAAATTGATCCAAAACTTAGAAGATCAAAATATGCAGGAAAACCAAGAGAACTCTAAGGACTGAACGAACAAAGCGAGCAGAAATTCCACAGTGCACAGGGCAAGTCTTTGCTCTTAGGGACTAATAGTAATAATTCCTTACACACCGTTGGGGCTCTGCATTTGAAAAAGAAAAAGGAGAAGCAGGACATAAATATATTCATTGTTCAGAAGATGACCCACTGAGCAAGGTGAGTGTGAACCTAAAATGTCAGGCAATATTTTTCCCCTGGAGACAGGGCTGTGCACAAGGTCCTGAGTTAACTTCATCTTAAACAGTATGAATAATTCTAGTCATTTGTGTTCAGAAAGGATTAATTCACACTGGAAAAGCTATAGAAAAAGGCTACTAGGACACTGGAAAACCTGTCTTATAAGTAGAAACTGAGCAGACTTAGCTGGTTTACTTTGGAAAAATAATTGTTCTTTAAGTATACGCTGTGGGGTAACGTCAGAGGCTGGGTGTAGAACCAGTCGCACAAAAACAAATAAGAAGGATCTGATGACAGATGTCTAGAACTTAGAAGAAAAACCCAAAAGTAGTAGTGGCGTATCCATACTGATACCAAAAACTGTTAGTGAGAGAAAGCCTGATCAGTTTGTGAAAAGATTTTGTAATGGGGTCAGGTGCTATAGTCCATATTTCCAATCTTGATACTATTAAAGGGCAAGGGAAGCTCATGGGATTTATTTTTAAATGATTTGAATCTACGGAGTCGTCAGGTAGTCTGTAAGCCCTTAGGTTCATGAGAAGTCTTTGAAATAAAGTTCTGTGCTTTAGAGTGAAGTCAGAATTGCTTTTAATCAGATTGCTTTTGGCTGTCACCAAAGACTTGCATGCTCAGATCTTAACCTAAAATTCTATTGTACTGGGATTAATAGTCAGATCATCTTCTAAAGTCAGTTGGTAGAAGTCCTCTGATTTCAGTGGAGTTATACTGATTTCCAAGAGCCCCATAATTTAAAGTAATGGAAATTAATGAATTTTATATTAAGCCAAAGAAAAGAATATAGCTGGGATTCCCTATACTATCTGGAGGATTATAGTAAAGAATAAAAATGTTAAAAAAAACCCAAACCTATCAACCTGTCATTATGGAACTTTATGATATATAGAGACCACTTCAAAACCTTTAGAAGTCTGGGATTTGAAGTTGTCTTACTTGTTCTAGGAGCCTGTTGGCAAGAATCACAGCATCACAGAAGTCTAGAGAAGAAAGCAATAAACAAGGTGGGGAAGGGCCAGACCAGATAGATCACATCTGACTTCTTACTTGCAGTTATGCGTACCTTGTGTTTATGAAGAAAAAATATTGTGGAAAAAGGTAGTCTTTACTGTGATAGTCCATGATGCAGACCTTCCAAATCTAAGGTCTTCAGATTCAGATCATCACTTTCAAATCTTCAGAAAGTCTTCTAGAAAAATAAATGCAGGAGAATCTAGTCTGAAGTAAAGTGTCCAAGCTTAACAGAAAACCAGAATAGCACAAAATCACAGAAGCATGGAAGTTGGAAGGGACCTCCATACAGTAGGTTGTCCAGAGCACTGTCTGGTTGGGTTTTGAATATTTTAGCAGATGGAGACTCCACAACATCTCTGAGCGACTTGTTCCAGGGTTTGACCATCCTCACAGTAAAAGAAGTGTTTGGGTTTTTTCTCATGTTTAGTGGAATTTCACATATTCAGCTTGTGTCTGTTCTTGTCCTTTCACTGCGCACCACTGGGAAGCATCTGGCTCATCTTCTTTATGTTCTTCTGTCAGATATTTCTACACACAGACAAAATCCGCCTGAGCCTTCTCTTCTCCAGGATGAGCAATCCCAGCTCTCTCGGCCTCTCCTCACATGAGATGCTCCAGTCCCTTAATTGTCTTTGCGACCCTTCCCTGGACTTGCTCCTGCAGAGGGATCAAGGTGAGGCTGGCTGGCCTGTAGATCCCTGGATCCTCTCCCTTACCATTTTTGAAGGTAAGAGGAAGATTTGCTTTCTTCCAGTCCTCCGAAAATTCCCCTGATCGCTTCACCTTTCGAAGATAACCGAGAGTGGCCTTGCAGAAATGTTGGCCAGCTCCCTCAGTGCTTGAGAGTGCATCAGATCCCAGGAACTTGTATGTGTCCTGTTTGTTTAAATATTTCCTAGCCACCTTCCCCACTACTGAGCATAAGTCTCCATCTGAACAGTGAAAAACAAAGGAAAGCATGAAGTGAGCTGTTGTCCTTGCAGTGAGCTGACCTCACAGCAGTCTTTCTCCATAACCGTACTGAATGCGTGTTGGTGTGTGTTACACAATGGTAGGCAGGAAGCCCGAGCACTCTTGCACAAGGAAATTTCCCAATACACACAAGAATCACAGGTTTCTTAGTGCCCATACGGTCAACAGTATTCTTCCACGGGTAACTCCACAGCAAGACATTAGCTATGCTTGAAAATTTAAAAAGGAACTTACCGGCTGAGAGAGATAAGTGTGATGAATAAGGGAATGGAAAGACATAATGGCAAAACATTAAATGGATTATTTTCTCACATGCTCTTTTATAATTTTAAATATCTGTATGTAGTCAACATGCTGTCTGCCTTAATCGCCAAGTAAATTTTCCCTCAATCAACCATGTGTGTTTTTCCTTCAGGAGAGTCTTTTGATGCCACTTTATATTTTCTAATATCTGTCGTTGTTTTAATCCGTTATATCTGGAGATGAAATCCAGTACTTTCAAAGATTGCCTGTTGTAGGCAAGCCTTTGAGAATGCTACCTGCAGCCTCACAGCTCTCCAGACTTTGACCTGACGTGGCTTTTTTCCTCTGCAACTTCTGCTTCTTTTTAAATCACATTTCAGTGCTGAGGTCTCTGCATGCCTGCTCTGTTTTTCCATTACTTGATTCAGCGTATGTATTTTCTTGGATCAATACTTGAAACAATCCTGTCAGACTGCTGACTTACATACCTTGTAACAGCAGTGGATGGTCAGCAAGTCTCTGAAAAGGAAGGTAAATAAATTAACTGTTATAGGTTTGGGAGAGTGATTCTTGGTATGACTCACCACTTGTTTTAACCATGAATTCTGACTCACTGTGTAGTGCAGCAGGGAAGAGTAATCATCGAAAGAGGAGAAAAAAATCCCTCTAGCAGTCATACCTATGGCCCTGTATGGTGATTCACAGCATCTGGAGTTCACCCATCCCACAGGAAGACCAGCAGGTGATTATTTCTGGAAGCCCTAGACCCCAGTAGGTCAGTGTCTGCTACTTTTTTTTTCTCCCCTGGCTTTTATCAATAGGGGTTTTGGTATAGCCAGGCTGCTGTGGGCTCTGAACCTGAGGGTGATCAGGATACCTTTTGTCACGCCTTTTGAGTGGACGTGGGGACTTGTTCTCGTCCAGCACCGCTATAGCAAGCGAGGAGGTCATTTTGGGACTGCTGTATAAACACCAGGACTGCTGAAACCCCAGGCTGTCCTTCATCTTCTGCCACACATCTTTGTCCTTTCAGGCCATCGGTCAGGCTTTGTCCAATGGGCAAACCAAAATGGACAGTGCAACCCCCAAGTTCACTAATAATAATGATGGTGAATAAAAGGGATAAAAGAACAAAGAAGACACTCCAACTGCAGTTTAGGTGTTCGTGCCCTTCTGATATGTATAGGAATGCGTACATGGCAGGGATTATCTTGGAGAAAATTACATAATTGTGGCAATGTCTCGGCATCCTACAAAGTTAACACATACAATAAATTGATTTTATCTTCAATGAGAGACATCCCTTGCTGGCTGTCCAAATCGGTTTCTGACCATAAGGCTTCATATCTTGATGTTTTCATCTCCTCTAAATGCTGGTTTACTATTTTCCTTCTTTGGTATCTTAGTTGTGCAAGCCCTTGGTCTGCTTTAATCCTGCAGTAATCTTCCTGTGTTACCCAATTTCAGAAGAGCTGAGCAGACACCGCTGCCCTGACTTCTGTCGGCGGAGCTCCTGTTGGCACCACCAGAGTGCTTCGTGGTGTGCCTTCAGACATTGCTCAGACATGGCCCGTGACCAGCAGTGTTCCTTTGTCTCTCTCACCTGCTGGTTGGTAGCTTACTGCTCTACCAGTGTAAGCCAGCAGGATAACGTTAGGTTTCTGCTGCTCTTATGGGAATAAATGGACACAAATGAATCGTCACCGACATTTTGCACCAGAGTCTGTAGTCTCTAGTTTTACTGTACAGGATGCATTAGTTACCCTGACTTTTCTTTCATGCAGTATTTCAGCAGACTCTTGGTCTACATCATTCCAGGGTAATACAACTGACTTGTGCTAACGAAACAATCACTGCTTTTGAGGAGAGGTTTCCAATACTTTAATAACCAGTTTGTCAGCTGTGTTCCTTGTAATGTGATGCTGCAAGCAAATACTAAGCAGCTTGGTGGTTTGACCACAGCAACAATTAGCTCTGAAGTGACTTTCTGCTATAGGCAGTCACTTCATTAAGTATTTATGAAACTGAAATGTTTCTGTTAATAAAACACAACTGTAGCTTCTCAGGGAAAGATTGATGCGTAAGTGCTTTGCTGCTTATATGATTTAATGCATTCACTGACTGGTAATGTCTCTGACAAAAAATAAAACAAGGAAAAAATAAGAAATGATAGAAGCAGCAGCTTTGAGCTCAGCGATGCCTCTTGGGAGAAGCACAAGCAATAATCGCCACTCCAGTATTTCAATCTATGCCCAGTGGGGTGCGATCCCATGAGCATGATAGTGCCTGCTACTCTGGCAGCTGGACCTGGACTGCTTCTGTGAACCCAGCTGCAGCCTGGGCTTGTGTTCCTGTGCAAGGAAGGCCGTGCAGCGGCCACCAGCCAGCATCCTGTATTTGTAAAACCATGTATCTTGCAGCACAGCCTGGTCCTGGAAGTCACAGCCACCATTTAATGGGCAAGGCCCAGAATTCCCATTAGAATTCAAGCAGGTACTTGCTGCTGGCAAAGGGAGAAGAATGCATGTAACAAATCAAATTACCTGTGGATTAATACAGAGATGTTTGGGGTCACTTTATGCCAAGTATTTAGTGTTTAACAAGGATTTTTTTCGTATGAACATAAGCAAGAGAAGGGACCTAAAGACTCGGGCTATCGGCAGACCCCCCGCTGTGATGAGGTGTGGCGGTCAAGGGGGTGAGAGCAGCCAAGGGGCAAGAGTCACAGCTGATGGTTTTAAATAGACACCAGTGGAGAAAGAGAAATGGAATCATGGAGTGTGTGGTTCACAGAGACCGGGGCAACTGGGACCTTCCGTAGTGAAAAAAGTTTCCTATTTCCCTGGACTAATTAAAAGCACTGCTGGCTAACCCGGAGGAAGAGAGAATGTCTTTTTCTTCCTTCAAAGCTGGGTTTCTCCGTGTCAATTTTTTGAACAGAGCCTGGCTGAGAGCCTGCGGTGGCTATGGCAGTCAGAGCTTAGGCTGGCAGGAAGCAAGACTAGTTCATACAAAACCACAATGGCATGAGTGAGTTTTAACTGAAATGAGCTTAAACAAAGCAATATTATACTCCAGCAGCTTCCACCTTCCTGCTGCTTCTACAAAAGCAAACCCAGATGAATCTGTAGATGTGTGATCAGCAGACATGCTGGGCCTGGATCAGGTAGGGATGCCCGTGTGGGACTTTGTGCACTCAACAGGCCTTGTGACTTAAATGTGACTGCTGCACAACTACAGGCTTGCCTAGCTGAGGAGCTGGGTGGCTTTAACTCTGCTTTCACTGGAATCTGTAGGAGCGTTTGTCCTTTGCCTGCCTGGGCGAAGGGCCAGGCATCGCGCTAGCCTTGTTACCCAATGGCAGTGTAGCCACACAGCCAGGAGGAAACAAGAAAAAAAATAAACCTAACAACCCAACTGGTTACAGCAGTAAAACATCAGGTGGGTAGGTTTATCCTTTTATGAAGTTTGTAGAGCCGAGCCTAGCACAGCCTAGCAAGAAGTGCTTCACAGGGCAGACTGTTACAGTTTAGTCAGGATCATTTCAGTTATCTGATTTGGTTAGAAATATTTCCTTAAGGAAAACAGCAGTGCAAGAAAGAAGAAAATTGGATTCAATATTAGTACATTTTTTTTGGTGCTCAAACGATATGATTTGATAAATACTTTCCACACTCCTTGAAATGCCAAAGCTATGAAAAGTACTGGATGCAAAGCAGAGGTTTTTAAAGTTGTTAAAAATTCTTCCTTCCAAAAATAAGCAAATGAAAGGAGAATTCAACCTGCATTGCGTTTTTTCCTTTTAGCTGTAGGTAAATAGTCAGAAGTTCAGTTCTCTATTTATTTGCAAACACTGCATAATAAATGTACTGCTGTTAAGAATAATAATGTGATGCTAATGACTCTGAAAAGCAAGAAGGGAATAAAAGAACCATCTGAAGGGAAGGGACAGGTAATTAGGCAAAGCAGGGAGATGAAAAGGTAGATAAGTACCTAAGAAAATTACACAGTAAAGGTGATTAAGAGCAAAGGAATAGAAACCGTGCACTATAGACTAGAACAGACAATATGGAAAGTGCTGACAGGAATGAGCCGTGAAAGGTGAACCCGAATTGCAAGTGTTAATTATTTGAGATGTAGCTATCCCCCAGATCATCTGGTCAGACAGTCCACTGTTTTTGAAATAACTGGAGTGAGACTTTGCATTGTAGACAGGAACACTGACCACAAATAAAAACAGGGCAAGCATGAAAGTTTTGCTTTTCATATCTGGTGCAGAGCCCTTTGCTGTCCTGACAAGGCTCCAGCTCGCGCAGCTCCTCCCTCCCTCCTACCTTTTGCGTTGCAGTCTCACAGGAGCTCTGCTATCTGCTGCTCGCTGATGCTCAGCCACGGTTTTTCACTCGTGGCCCATTTCCTGCCATGCAGTTGGCCAAGAAGGTTTCCATCTTCTCTTGGATGGACTCCCAGTAAATGGAAATTTAAGGGATGCCACCTGGATCAACACATTTGGGCTAAAAATACAAGGCTTTTGCATATGCGTGAGAGAGGATGGTTCTCAAGCTGACGATTACGAGACATTAACAGTCCCAATGGATCAGCACAGGGGAAGGAAGGTTCCTAACAGGCAATGACCAGTAGATTACATAAATTAAGCATGATTTTAAGTGTATGTTTGCTCCCGCTTCCCTGTGTATCACTTTTTCCATTGCCTGTGGTGGAATGACCTTATTTCTGTTTCAGAGGCCTGTAACTGGAAGATTACAGACAAATATAGGTATTATACAGATGTTAACAGAAATAAAGTGCTAATATTGTACGTGGAAAAATGTGCACAGAGTACTCAAACCTTAAAAAAGCGCTATTAATTTCTTTTTTTAGTAACCATAAAATTAAATATTCTAAAAGTTTAATTTTAATGCTTTTTTGTGGTCAGCAATAAAAGTTGGATGGCTTTCCATTTGCAAGCCGTGAGATTGGGACACCAGTTTGTAACATTATGCCTGCTAACTGACAAGCTTCCTTCGTTGTAATCAGTTGCTACAGAGATGTTGCTGAGGAGCAACAGTTTTAGTATTGCCAGTGAATGCCTCTGATTGAAGGAAGCTTTAATCAGAAGTTACATCTTCAAAGGAACAGTAATGTTGCAGAAGTTCAGCTTTTCCCTGGGAAAAGCTCTGGCTCAGCTGCCGGGAGCGGGGATGGGAAGCTCGGGCTCCTTGGGTGTAGTGCTGTCATCTGCAGTTACGGGGACTGCCGGATCTTTCTCCTGAGGAAGGAGTGTCTGTGCAAGTAGAGCAGCAGCCAGATGTTATCAGACCCATGGAGGTGCAGAGAGCAAACAAAATATGAAGTAAAGCCGTATAGTAGCACTGTTTCATGAGGAAAAAAAAAGCCCATTTTTTGCTACTGCTAATGACAGTGGTCTGTCTTTTCATGGGCTTGTTTCCTGTGATCGTTCTTCCCTGGCTATCGGTCTGCTACACCACGTCCTTCCCGCGCCTGCCTTTGGTGCTCTGCTCCTCCTCCTGTCCTAGCCTGCTGCTCCTCTTTCTTTCCTCATTCACTTCAACACCCTCTATCATTTAGCTCATCTTTGCTAAGAACATGCCTTCCAATTTCTTGGCAGTAAAATGATTCTGACCAGCCACCTTCTTATATAATAATCACCCTTGAGTATCCTGAACACCTCGATAGGGAGCAATTAAATAGCAAAAGCACTCAAATGAAGGGGTCTCTGTGAAGCATCGAATAAAATGGCAAAAGATGAGGCCTCATGAAAGTCCTTAGATGCTTTGGTGCGTTGGTTTCCCACCTGTGAAATGGTGAAGGGCATAGTGATATTTATTTAATAACTGTAGAGGGTAAAGTGGTAAATGTTTTTAAACAATTCTCTTCCCAGCTGAGTGAATACTTTCCCCTCCAGCAGTGCAAACTTGACTTTTGTCTAAGATTAACAGCAAGGGTACTTCATGTTTTGTAATACTACTTCACTTTAGCTCAACCAACCCTTATTATTATTACTTTAACATTTATAACTAAACATCACCTGTACTCCTTATGCATGTCATTGTAATGAAAATTTAGTTGATTTAGTGATTAACTGAGTTGATTTAATTATCTTGGGTAAATAATATTCTATGCTAATGTAAGGTAATTTATTTCTTTTTAATCTCTTGGAACCCTATATGCTGCAATCAGGTTCCTTAAATATTTACTGAGGTGCTTAGATGTAATAAATTTGATAGAATTATTCTTGAGTGACATGATGCTAGAATCAGCATAAGTTCCTTCTCTGAGCATTTGTGGAAAAGATGGAGAAAATGTTCCTGCTATGCTAGAGATGCAGGGAAAATGGTTTGTGAGGCATTCCCTGGCTCTCGTTCGTACTCCCAGCAGTGCCTGGGCTGCAGATGCCTTTGTAGCTGACCAGCAGGGAAGCGGTCCCCCCCGCAGCTGGCTTCCCAGCTCCCCACCAGCATTCCCAGCTCCCCTTGGGCACGGAGGAAAGCGGGAGCAGGAGGGGCTGGCTCGGGCGAGGGAAAAGTGGTTGGTGATGCCACGGTGGGAGCGGGAGGAGGTCACGGGATGGAGCGGGACAAAGTGGGGTGAGGATTTCCTTGGGAGAGTCACGTCTGAAGTCGGGGCAGAAGCTCTGCTTTGTTTCTGGCTCTGCTGTTCCGCCGACCGTCCTGCCTTCTGCAAACGTGGCAGAACAGCGTAAGTCTCCAGCCAAGCACCATGTATGTGAGTCTTACTGCATCTTGCTGCATTTTGTTCCTGTTGGCATTTATAAAGAAAATGAAATATTTACTGCTTTTAATACACACAGGCCTTAGGAGTCTCATAAAAATTCTCTATTGATTCAGTTCTTTACTAAACTCTTATATAAAACTGCTATAAAGATCCATAGAGTTCCTAATTACAGGGAAGCTTGTGTAAGTCCGTGTGTCTGCCTTTGGTAGTATTTTCAATACAGCCATTAGAAGCTGCACAGGCATCTGCTCACGCAGAGTCGTGCATTTCTTGGACGTGTCCTGAGGTAGACAGGATTATGACTGGCTTCGGTTAGAGCTTAACCCCCTGTTTTGAGAAGAACTGTGGCAGATACTGGGGGAGATCTGAACATGAGGAGTGAGCTGCTGAAGGCTGTTCAGCGCTCCGCAGTAGCAGCTGCTGGGTGAGGAGCTGCTCTAAAGCTGACTTTTCAAGTCAGTACTTGCGTGAGCATCAAGCCTGTTTAAAATGCCCATTCAGCTTTGTGGGTTGAATATTTGAAAATTTGGCTGGACACCCACAGATAGTTCATAGAAGACTTTCAAAGCTACTAGGTGATTGATACTCACATTTTGTAAGGATGGTATTCTCAGGAGCAGCAGAACTTGTGTGAATGTATTTAATGGCTCAGGTCAGTAGCAAGTTTCCAAATATGCAGGCACATGAAGTGTCCCTTTATTCAAAAAATGGGTAAACACATTAAAAACATTTAGATGCCTTGCAGTCTCGCAATGCTGACGTACATTCTACCCTTGTTTCTTCTGTTCTTTTGTTTAATGCTGAGATGTCTGTATTCTTCATACTGGAAAAAGAGGGTAAATCTGATCTACTGTCTACAATAAGTATGGAGTAACAGGTTAACCTAACTGGGAATTGAGTACATGCCTGTCTAAATTAAATATGTCACCAAGTATTTATTTCATCATCTTAATAAAAATTATAAATTATAGGTAAAAGTGGAAAATAGTAATAAAAATTCATATAATGAATAGAATTACTGGAAGGTAGGACTGGAGATGAGATCCATTAAAATCAAGACATAATATTCTCACACAGGTACTAAAAATGTTTAGAAGAATCAGCAAATCATAGGTTGGATAAGACCTCTAAGATCATCACGTCCAACAAACCGCCCAACAATACATGCCTTCTAAACCATATCCCGAAGAAGCCCCAAAGGCTATAGTTATATTGCTAAACTCTTCACATTTTTTCATGGTTTGCCAAATGCGGGGAAAAACCCCAAACTGGAGAACATCAGCAGGAGGTGAGATGCCCGTAACTGCTGACTAAGTACTGAGATGAACAAGATTTACAGTGCGCTAATATTATCCTTACAAGACAATCTCTTAATCTGTGTGCGGTCTGTGCCATCAGACTGACAACTGAGAGCAATTGGGAGCATCAGACACCGCCTTCTTGCAGTTGCAAAATGCATTCTGTAATTTGTGCTCCTAATACTCAGCAGGTGAGATGTGAGAGCGGTCAGCTTGCTCAGTGATAATGTCCACACAAATTGTATCACACTTCGGTGCCAGGGCTGGATGAACGTCCTGCTGCTACAGATAATTCATTTTCAGGCCTGAGCCCTCAGAAATGTGCGACACCTGATAAAGGAAGTTAAGAAATACTCTGTAGTCTGCTACTTCTGAGGTGAAAGGGAGTTCTTTAACATGTCATAGAATCATTAAGGTTGGAAAAGAGCTCTAAGATCATGAAGTCCAACTGTCAACCCAACCCCACCCTGCCTGCTAAACCACGTCCCGCAGTGCCACGTCTACACATTTTTTGAACCCCTCCAGGGATGGGGACTCCATCACTGCCCTGGGCAGCCCGTTCCGATGCCTGACCGCTCTTTCAGTAAAGAAATTTTTCCTAATATCCAATCTAAGTGGTAATTCCCAGGAACTGAGCTGTGACAGCTATAGCCCATGTGCATTGCTTACAACTTAGCACTATGATGGTGGCTTATTGATATTTATATCACATCTTAAAGTATCAAGGTTCCTCACGTTATTTACAATATATATACCTATACAGCTCCATCCAGTCATTTCCAGATGTAGCTGGATGCACTGTGGAAACACAGCCTGGTTTCACATATGCATGCAGGGAAATTAGACTTGTAGTTGCCAATTTTGGGGGCCTAGCAGCCGATTCACACTAGCAGATCTTTATAGCTGCTATATATCCTATTATTCTTGGATGTGGTTTATTTTTAATTTCTGTAGAGCTGAGCCAGGCAGATTTTGGGCAAGTGTAGCCTGGGTTCAGGTCTTGAAAACGTTTGCCAGAAGCAGAAGACAACCTTCTGCATGCAAAGCCCCAGGAAGACGTCAGCTTGGTTGGCTGGGGTTGGAAGTTAGAACATGGCAGTGAATGCCGGCGGGCACTCAGAGCTGGGAGGAGGGACAGCAGCAGCCGCAAAATTAACAGTGATGGCAGCATAAGTAGAACAGCTGGGACCCCAGCAGGCCTTGTGGCCCTGAGGTGGGGACTGGGGAGTCTGGCTGGGTGGAGATGGAGCNGTAAAGAGTGAAGAAACTAAAGCAAAGGGGCGTTGTGGTGGGTACAAAGCCAGGCGGGAAGGCGTGTGAGAGAGAGGGGAGTGGGAGATGTGGGGCAGAAGCCATGAGGGGCTGAGGTGTGCAGAATGTGGGAGACTTTGGGGTAGAAAACTGAAAGTCTTTGGGAGTATTGACAAAAAGGATGGAGGTGGGCTTGGGCTGGAGTAGATTTGGGACAAGAGCTTGGGGAACAGGCGTTCTGCACTGGGGGAGCGGAGGAGGAGGCTTAGGAGACGAGCTGCCGGTACAGGAGATCTGGGCGCTGCGGGTTGTGCAGCGCGGGGGGACACGAGGGTTGTCGGTGTCGCAGACTCGCTCTGTCTGGGCGTCTTTAACAGGGATGCTGGCTTGGGAGCAGGCACAGTTCTCCCTTCCACCCATTCCCCGTGCCGCCTTCCCTGCCTGACGCGTGGTCAGAGCGTGTGAACTCGAGCCCCAGACTCTGCCTTTAGGTTAGAATTGTGCTATTTCAACGTTCAGGCCTTTCTTGACTTTAGGGACTACTCTTATGCATAGGCCCGTCAGGTTAGTATGTACATCCACGTTTCATTTTCTCTGAACAACAGAAAAAACAGAGTGAATTCACCTCGGCCCTTGGCTGCGTGAAGCTTTTGGGTACAGCATCAAATAAAAGCGTAAGTAGGGCTTTACTTTCCTTAGGAATTGCAGGCTGAATTTACCAAATAGGGATGGGAACTGGAAAGCTTTCTCTCATATTGCTGGGAAAACATGTTTTTTTTCAGTCCAGAAAGCATGTATTTTGTATTGAGAGAGACAAAAGCAAATGTTTAAAAAAAAAAAAAAAAAATCTTTGGACATGAAGAAATTCTCTTTGTAACATGACATGAAAGATTAAATGGCGG
>Ga0065711_1005406_pt1 | contig 20310 bp, 12 predicted proteins | sample Hoacrofraction12_FD_59098 | JGI IMG/M metagenome (GOLD analysis project Ga0065711, IMG submission 59098) | Hoatzin crop microbial communities from Cojedes, Venezuela - Epithelial fraction 12 v2 (version 2) | ecosystem: Host-associated > Birds > Digestive system > Esophagus > Crop | place... | reverse complement strand
CTTCGAGATGCAGCTCTGCACCAATCACAATGAGTTGCAGTAGTTTTGCCTATATATGGGTTGGGGTTTTAACCATTCAGATGCTGTAATAGTTTTGCTATATAAACCTTGTTTTGCTGACTAATAAAGGTGTACGATAATACTCATATTGGGGTCACATCGTTACAATGGTCCGTTACCCACGCCTACATAAGGTCTTCCTAGTGAGGGGGTAGAGTGAAACTCCAAACTTCACATACTACAGAATCAGATAATTTGTTTAATATTTCACAATAAGACATGTTTAAACAATTAAATTTTACTGTAAGCCCTCTTACTCATTTTCATACTTTGTAAGGTGGTTTCTTGAATCTTATAACGCATGAGGCATTTCAAATCATGAATCATTTGCACAGCCTTGATAAGAAAGGGGATCATAGAATCATAGAGTCATATTATCATAGGTTGGATACAAGTCTTTGATGTGATTATGAAGGGTAGTTACATCAAAATCATTGCTTTTTCATGAATTAGTCCTGAAGGATACAGCGAGAATTGGAGGAGAGGTTATCTTTAAAAGTGGTTTAAGTCAGCAGTTTTGGACATAGCCTGATGTGTAGGGTGGTTCTGCTGACTGATGATTCTTTTCTTAGCATTGGTATTTTTGACAAAAATTTTTGTGGGATCATATTGTACTTTTAAGCTAGAGTAAGACCAGCTGATTACTTGATCCAGTCACTGCATAGTTAATTGAGTGTTTAAAATAATAATAATAATAATGGAATGTTTAAAAAAATAATAACCATTGTTAGTATTGTGGCTTACATCACTGAATTCTGAAATCTTGTTAATTACTTTGGAAACACAGCTTCTGTTTTCATGCTAATCACCTAGCCCTGTAGAGGTCTTCATCTGGAGGTGGAGCATGTAGCAGCATGCTGTTAACACTTCCTCAGGTGGATTGAGTTAAAAGAAACTGTCACATCCTCTGCTTAGCAGTGGTAGGAGGGGATGCAGAGCTAATGGGAGAGGTTTTGCCGTATAGAAAGCAAGAAGTTCAACAACATGGGAGGAATTAAAAAGAGGTGCTTCACAGAAGTTGTACAAAGTTCCCTCCTCAAATTTTCAAGACTGTACGATTATGAGAAGTTTATGATTTTCCTCATTTGAATCAGTATGTTTATAAAAAGGAGACCTCAAATATATGTACCATATTGTTAAGTCAGTGAATAGCTTTCTGAGGAGAAAATAATTGCTGAAGTCTCACTGATGCCCCACTTCCTCCTGCCAGTAAAACAATGCTGACTGTTCTTCGATGGGGAAGAAGGGACTACTAAGGTCAAGGTAGTTATATGGTAGTACAATGTGATACGAGGCTTTCTAAACCGTGTTACTCTATAATGACATTTTTGCTGGCTTGGCTATTCTACATTTATTTCTCCACACTTTTACCTGGTTTTATAGGCTCTAAGTCATCACTGCCAATTCTACCACATCCCTTACATGGAAGAGGATGTCTCATGGAAGACAATAAAAATGGAATAGTTGTGTTCTAAATCGGTAACTCTTTTCACATTTTACTGCATTTTTGCAGGTCTGATACTGTATGTATCAGTGTATCATGTGAGCCAGTATCTAGGCAGGAATGCACAGCCAATATTTTTTGAAATCCAAGCATAACTTCCGGACTTACACTCTCTCTTATCAAGTATAAATTCATCTTATGACTCACTCAATGAACTGCCTATTTTTATAGCTTCTAAAAGATCAGAGTATAGCAGTAACAAATACAACAGTGGTCGTATTATATTAACAGTTGCACAGGAGGCAGAACAGGCTGCTCTGTTGAGCTCTGAAGTGCATCCAGAATGTTGCTAAAATTATATAATAGATATTTATGGAAATATTGAAACAGTTAAGGTGCAAACAACTCCTAGTACTTACTTTCTTTGGAAGAATATATCATGATTTCCATACAATGGAAATTTATGATATTTAATGTTCTTAATTTTACATTTTTACTAATGTAATGGGATGTATAAAGACAAATGTCATTTATGCTTTCTTTTATGAGAGCTAATAATTTGGTAGAGCATGTTGCATATTGCCTACTTGATGTGAAACTAGAATGGGCTGTGTTATGTACCAAAGGAACAACAAAACAAATCATGAAAAAATAGTTGAATTGAGGATACGAGATGCTTTGTGAAATAAAAGTGGTTTATGCCAACTCTAACTTACTTCTACATAGCCAAGCGCAGATACAGAATTCAGGTACTTAGGAGCTGTGCTTCTTTGTTACAGCTCTCCCCTGTGAATATATATGTACACAGAACAAATATGTACAACATGCATGCTTTTTTATCTTGATAAGAAAAATCTGTAAATCAAGTCAAGTTTAGAGCAAAGACATTGCTACTCTCTTAGTCTATTGAAATACAAAGAAAATTTGTTTAGATGCACAAATGAACAATAAAGGCCTTTTTTTTCTGAACATGGAGCAAAGAAGCAGAGGAAAAATATGGTATCCACAATTACAGCTTTCCCCTATGAGTTTCTTGTTTCTGGTTTAAGACTGAATGTGAATAATATCTGCAGCAGTTTGGCAATATTACCAGCAATAAGGAAAGTGCTTTAACAATGCGTATGTTGATATACAGGTTTTTTATTGCTGATGTCTTCTCTATGCAGAGTTGAGTTACACATCAAACAAAACTTCAATTACCAGAAAGCTTTTTTCCCCACTTTTTCAAGCAACATCAAGATTCTTTTTTTTAATAATTAAGAGGAGGAAAAAGCTCTAAGAGTGAACACACAAAAATTAAAATAAACAAGAAATAGTAAGAGGAGAGACTATTACAAGTTTACCATTCAAATTTGTATCATTGCACATTGGAAAGCTCATGTTACAACTCATTCCTCTACTGAAATGGAATTAAAATTCTCTTTGCTGCTGCTGTTTTAAGGCTGCAAATTCCTGAATGCTCTTTTTACAGTTATACAGTGACAATACTACACTCCATTTCTTTGTTTCACATTGCTCCTTCTCTCTGCTTTCAGGCTATACTCTGTGAGGATACTATCAGAGTGGAGCCAAAATGTTGCTTTTGGATTTTGGACAAATAAGGCTGGGATCTTCTGTATTTAGTTACTGTATTGAGTTCTAAATCTGCACATCCTTGTGGTGCCCTTAGGATGCATTCTTGTGATTTGGTGAGTATTCAACTACTGCTTTGTTTCGGTTTAGTAATGCCTGCTTTAGGCAGATATAAAGTTGAGGGATATGGATTTTTTTTCTTCAACTGAATGTAATTTTCTCAAAAGCTATTTCTACATGATCAATACCTGTTCAAATGGCTGTAGCCTGGATACTTGTCCTGAGAATGGAGTAGGAGCTCAAGGTCATCCTAAAGTGACCTGAATTCCTCCAAACCCCTTTGCCTTTGAAGGAATATCCATTAAGTGATCAGAGCCAGTCTGCTCAGAGTCAGCAAACAGGCACCAGGTGACATTTAGGCTGCTTGACTATTACCTCAAATAATTTATTTAATCAATAAATGGACATTTTTTTCCTTCCCATGGCATGCTCTTTCTCTTGGCCCACATGAAATTTTACTGTGGTACATGCACTGTCAGCAAACCCCACTTTCTGGCCTGCAGTGTGGCCCTGAGTGAAGGAAGCCCCACTAACCCCTGGGCCAGCATGTCCCAAGCCTGGATTGCCTTAAGCTGCCTGTTGCCAAAATGATAACATTTGACACTCTGAATTCTTGATGTAATTCATAGGAATAAAAGCACAAAAGTACAGGAAAAGTGAGTACTGTCTCTCTTTTAGACCTTTGCAGTCTGGTCACTTGGAGCTCAGAGTCAGAAGTTTGTCTCCCTTTCGACCTCTCTGATGAAACTGGTATATTTTTTGGCAGCACAGGAAGTTCCTCATCCATTTTGCTCTGTGGATTTGAGTCATGAACCTTTCATACATGATCCTAAACATTCCTGGTTTGCATGAAATGCTTAAGCTTTTCCCTGAGACTGTATGTTCATTGTTAACTTTTTTTTCCCCTTTGTTATCTTCTGTACGTGGAACAAATTAGGGAAAGTCAGGTAATTTTTTGTGGTCCTCAAGATGGCAAGTAGTATCTTTTACTTAAAAAGAAAGAAAAAAAGAAAAATGTGTTTCAATTTCCGTAAAATACTTATGAAAATAATGCGAATACTGCTTCATAAATTGAAATAAAATCTAATTTTTTTTTTAATTTGAGTTAATTTTCGTCTTAAAAGTCTCTAGACAAACTTGGTTGCACTTTTTAAATTTGTCTACCAGGCAATGTCTAAGTCTACATAATGTAGTTCAATGTTTTCTAAAAATGCCCAAACAATTTCTGAAGAAACGTAACCAGGAGGAGAAGAGATCATTTGTGTGAATGCCTGTTAGGATACTGCATTTCTGTTTGCTTCTTGAGAACATGACAATATTGGAATAGGTTTAGGGAAAAGCTCATTGTGTCCTTGCTCATGCATCCCTTCCATTGCAGTGCAGCGTAAGATGCGCAAGTGCCAATATCCTAATTACATATATACATTTTCAGATTATATTCATTGCCTCCAAGATATTTTTCAAAGTTCCAGTGAGTGTTCAGCATGCACACTGAATTTGATCTTGTGGAGAGAATTAATTTATCTCCTGCAGAGACAGCTATTTGATTTTTCTTTTTCTTTCTCTTATTACTAAAAGTATCAGAACTTTGGCAGTGACAGTCATGGTTTTACATTCCTTGCAGTTTAGATGAAAACTGAAATGAGTCGAACAGAAGTGACTTAGTCATTTCTTTACTCTTAGCACACGGGCTGCTAGCAAGGTGCCAGAGGTGACAGACCTGTCCAGCCAGCTAAAGATCTAACGTACTATCCTCTTTTTATAAAAACATAAGACATTCAAATGCACAAAACAATGGACTTGGGAAGCTACCTCCACCTTTTTAAATAGGTATGTTTGTCTTGATGTGTATCCTAAAATAATACTGGAAAATCATTTTCAGCCTTAGTCCTTGCATCTTTTTAACAGTTGCATAAAAGACCAAAAGACTTTTAATGATATTTAAGAGAAATACAGAAATTTGGGTTCAGAAAATATATTTATGAAACCCCTGAAACCTCATCTATAGCTTGCCCAAGGCTGTCCGCACAGAAATTTCTATATATGTTAATAATACATCCCATGGTGGCAAATCTGTTTGCCAGAAATTTTAATTCTTTAGTACAGCATGCACAAGCAGAGTTTATATATTTTCTGTTTGTAATTGAAGCTGGTGACAAAGATTTTTCTGTAGGGTCAAAAGTGTGTGTGTGGAAAGAACAGTAATTTTTGATCACCAAGTTATCTAGCCAGGGGAAGGAATTAATTTGCTTTTGTTTTGTTATTTTGCTTTACCTTTTGTTAAGAAGAAGTAATGGAGAGTTAGAGAAGTATTCAGAATTCCTTGGGGAAACAAGTGGGAAATCTGTCTCACACCTCATTCCAGATGAGTTTTATTATTGGGAGCTGAAGATTTGTGGAGTTCTCTGTGTGCCTCTTCCCCATAAAGTTCCACTCCAAGCTGCCTCAATACTTTATCTTTTTAAGGAGAAATTGCACTAATAGAGGAGAAAGTTGTAGGAACGTATAGAAAACACATTTTTTGAGAAAGGAGAATTCTGTAGTAAAAATTAATTGGATTACACTCCTAAGAGGAACCTTCTTAGAACAGCAAAGTTAGGTACTTCAAAAACAGGTTGTAAGGGTTATCTTGCTTCATACTGTTCTGTCTTGTCTTATCACAAGCATCAGTGTCATTAAATCCATTCTGTATATACTCTAAGTTTCGCTGAAAAGGGAGTAATGTGTTTGCCCATTGGAAGGCTCTCCACAGTTTGAATGCTGTAATAACATAACACTGAAGTGAATGCTTTCCTCCTGATCTTCTGCTTAAGCTTAAACTACTTGTCATGTCCATAAAGCTCTTTGGTTGGGTTTTCATTATTCTTCCCTTGTGCATTAGTGGAAAATTTTGCTACCCCTTATTAGACTACATTTCATTAGATAAAATAAGACAAGTTCTTTTGGCTTCTTCTTGGAACAAACCACTATGGCACTTCAGTATTTGTGACTTTTTTTGTTCTTATTTAAAATGCTTAGAATATAGTTTTGAAACTGCTTCTTCAGCAAATAATACATATTTATTAAAAATTACTTTACACTTTCTATGATCCAACTGATTCATTTCTTCTAAATATCCAGAAAAAGATTAGTTGCAGAGGGGAAAGGCATTGTTTTACATCAAGGACTGTGAACAGTGGTACAATGCATTCTTGCTAAGTTACTTTTTCTAAGTGACTGTGGTTTTCAAAGCTTTTTGCAATGGTTGAGACTTGGCAGAAGACAATCAAGGCTGAAATGGGGGAATATATCCTTCTGTGTCCCAAAACTCTAGGTTTGATTTTTCTTGTTCTCTTCACAATACATGTCCATAGCTAAATACAGTTGATAATTTATTATTGAATTATGTGATGAAGTTATTTCCTCTGGGAAGGATTGCTTTGGTACACATTTGCTGTATAGTGGGGTTTCTGTCTGTATAAGTTATCCCTTCACTGGTCTTATTGTCCATTTTTTCCTAATGAAGAAGCTGTTGATGTTTTGGGAGAAATTAATGAACGGTTTCTGAAACCAAAACTGCATTCTTTTTTTTTTTTTCTGCTTTGATTGTTGGACTTTGTAACACTGCTATCATGCACAGTTTGTCTCTATGCTGAAAACCGAGATTTTGTTGACAGCCGTGAGGAACTTTAAACCTGTCATTTGTATATGTATCGCCACCTATTTGAACTCTGCATCTGGCAGATTGTCAGAACAGACGGGGTCACATTTTGAAGTGAAAAGTCTAAAAGGCTCAGCACTGTAAGTAAAACTTTATTTTGAAAGCTGAGTGATGAAGTTACTGCATCCTGTTTTCCTCAGTATGTTACTCCCAGTAGTCAACCCTGTTTCCAAGGTAGATTCATCCTATTGAAAGACACTGAGAGGATGAATCTAGGCTGTATACAGCTATGTATCAGTAACACATTTTGAAGCAAGTAGCTCACTCAGAGGTGCAGTTGCATTCTGAAAACTGGATTCTGGCACTGATGGAAACACAAAATAGTGCTTGTGTGCAAGACAGGTGGAAATATGTATTTCACTTGCTAGCTGTCTCTTCCTGACTCCCATATCAAACATTAGACGAGTGAAAGAAAAGACTCGATTGACTGGCAGTTCTGCTTATGTATTTATTTTTTCTTGGTTTTCCACTGTAAGTAGTGTGAAGCATAGTAAGATACTTTATTCTGGTTGTAGAACTAGAGCAATCTTAAAGTTGCAGAGGATCACTAAATATTGGATCATAATGCTCTAGACCTCATGCCACAATATTTCTGAAGATAGCATGTAGTGACAAAATAAAAAGACCCAAACCAAACAAAAAAGAACCCCAAACAAAAACACATGTTCTCCTTTCTTTCCTTAAAGCCTAAATTGTTAGTGAGGGTAATGTGCATCTCTTCTTCCCTGTCTGACTGGAGAAAAGGGGAAAAATAAAATAATGCTGTATTTGTTCCTCCATATTTTTGTTGATTTCTTTGTAGGCACACTCGTTCCAAACTAATTTTAAGAAAAAATGTAGAAATGGATTCCAACATCTCCTGTAATATTGTTTAGCTCTCTTCTGACACTTGTTTTCTCTGACTGGTGTTTTTTTTCTCTCCTGAAGAGAATGAGCAAAATGTCAACAAGCTGTCTGAAACCCACATTTAGAGAGCTGATCTATGAGGAAAGAACCGTGAACATTCAGTGTTGGTAATCTCAAAATCTGAAACTCAAAATGCATAACAAAGACTCAAAACTTTTCAGATTAAAGTATAAGAAAAATTAATTTGGGTCTGTCTCTGCTTATAGGTTTATTACCTCCTGAAGCCCACTGTCATGCAATTGCAATGTTTCCAATATATTATCTTTTGATAAAATGCTTTTTCTGTCTCTTCTCCACTTGCAGAACATTTTTTCTAATTGTCTGAAACTGCAGCTTCAGAGTTTCCTGATCCCTGAAAAATGAATGCGTTAATTGTCCTTGTTCATTACAACATTTATTTGTCTTTGACTCCAACAATTGATGCATTGCTCATTTCTCATACCAGTTTTTGACAGTCTAGCTTACTGTGGGCCCCCTTAATTAACTTTTTCTGTTCTCTAGTTCCCTCGGTGACATGAACTCTCAGAGGTGCATACATACTTCTTGTACTCACTTCTGACATACAAGGAAAGGAACAAAGAGAAGATACTCCATTTTTCCCAAGCAGGAAAGAAGAACAGTCACTTTTATGCAGAATGTCTTAGAAAATACAGATAGGCTAAAATAGCAGCAATTTTTGTAAACAGCATGGAGATTTTTTCCTGAATAACCACTTTGCTAGCTCAGCTATTTCTATGAGTGTCAAGAGACTCTAAAATATATGATCTTGAAAACATTTCCCACCTCCTCTGCTCTCTGTCTGATCTTGGTTGATTCCAAGCTCAAGATAAGACCACAAGACTGTGATACAAATTAATAATAAATATATCTTTTCTGCAAACAAATATCAGGAAAAGCTATGAGTGGAAAACACAATGCTCTGTGAAATATCTCAGGGTATTGCTACCAACCAGCGTATCAGTTTTCCAAGATTTCTTTTTCTCTGTCAAAACAGAGATGCTTTTTTGCAGACAAATTTTATTTGTTTGGTTTCGGTGTAGATGTGATTTCCCAGGTGCCAATCACTATTACCTTTTGTCTATACGGACAGAAGAGCCGAGCCTTCTCTGAATGGAAAAGAATGGTTGATAAAGTTAACGGTGCTTTTTTTTCAAGCCTAGAAATTACTTCTAAAACAGCATATATGTTTTTCATTGAAAAATGTGGTTTCTGGAAAGGCTAATGAGACTTAACACTTCCTTCAGCACAGTAATAGGTACTTTTGCACAGTAATAGGTACTTTTAAACAAACTGACACAGTTTAATTCAAAAAATGATGTAAGTATTTAACGTGAAAAAGTCAAATTTTGATTTTCAGTCTATGTGTAATCCTTGGGATTAGCTAAATATACTTCATCCCATGAATTTCTGAATAGCTCAGAGTTCAGTTATCAATCTTACCTAAGCAGAACAACTGCTTTAGTGATTTTCCACATGGCACTTTATGTTAATTTTTAGATACACAAGATGTAAGACTAAACCGTTACACAAAAGGTATTGTAACTCATAATGATGCATGCAATACAGGGCTGTACGCATTTCAGTCCCAAGAAAAAAAGGTACAGATTAATGTTTTAGAACTGGAGAGGAAATAAGCTTATTTTTATAAACAAATTAACTCATCCCAGCCCTTCATACCATTAAAATCCCTCATTGTTTAAAATTGTATATTATGTTTCCAGCTCACTCACTTAGTGAAGAGAAATACCATCTCTGACATGAATCACAGCCTTTTCTGTTTGGCTAACTACTGTGACTAAAAAGAGCAAATGCATGGTGGCAGGATTTTGAGGGCCCCTTTGCCCTCTTAATTTCATGTTAGTAGATTAGGCTAGCTTGTTGAGTGTACATTTCTTACACCTGTGACAGGGATAATATCAGCAACGAAGCTGCCTCTTTGAGTCAAGAGGGAAGGTGGGAGGGATGGTTGCTGGTTATTTAGGAATCAACCCATCCACACAATCTAGTTCTTGGAAGCAAGCATGCTGAAGGAAGTACAGCTACCATTATTCACAAGTGTACCACCTCAGGAAAGCAAGCTGTCTTTTTCTGTTTGGGAGGACTGTACATCAATCATCTTTTATTTTATCTGTCAGTGCTAAAACTGTGTTTCAGCACTGCACAAACTGAAATCTAAAAGCAGTAAAAATATCAATTAAGACTCAGAAATCTAGAGAAATGAGATTTGCAAAGGAGATCTGCTGTGTAGCAGGGAGGTCACTATTTCTTTGTATCACTTCATTATTCAGTAACAAAAAACACCAAACAGATCTTTTATTTTAAATCCAGAAGTAGTGCTGGATAGCACTAAATAATATTTTTGTTTGGCTTTTTAGTATTTCTTTTACCCAAGGGTACAAGATCTTTCCTTTGCTCATTTCTTTTTTTCCTGCCAGAAACACTGCATTTCATAGGCTGTTGGGAATGGATGAGGGCCGTGTAGAAGACCGCTACAAACTGGTTTTGTCTCGACATTGCCATTGTCATCTCTTGCTGGCTTGTGGAAAGAAACCGTCACGACGACCTGCAGGAAAGCGCTTGCGCACAGAGTAGCCCATGGACGGGCAAGAACGGACTTGTCTAAGCAGGCAGCACGCATGGCAGGAACTGTACGTACGTGGACATGCTCTGCGCATCCGCAAATGCCCCTATAAAAGGGCAGCGCATGCTCCTCGCTGCCCTCTTGCTCTTCTCCTCGCTGCTCTCTTGCTTTCCTCCTCGCTGCCTTGCTGCTGGGCGCTGCCCTCGCCAGGGCCTCCACGCCTGCACAGAGACTGAGCCGACCGGACATCGCTGGACATCATCGAATCCGTGGTGGTGGTAACTGATGCCGTCCTCCCCCCGCACTTCTTTTCCTCGCCCGCTGGGGTTTTTCTGACTTCACTCTTTTTTTTTTTTTCTGTTTCTTCTTCTCCCCCCTTGCTGCCGTCCCCACCAGGCCTCCAATTCCCAGTTCACCGAAAATAAAGTTTACAAGGTTGCAGGGCATATGACTGCATTTGCGTCTTAATCTCATCTCCTGGGATCGCATCAAAACCTTCCTGATATCGGATCGAGACAGGCTGGCACCTCTTTTTACTGTGGGGAAAGGAGAGAGCAAGAAGGTGGAACTGGATGAGACAGATGCCCATTTTCAGGAGAAGCTGTGCCCATGGTGTTGGCTGCTATTCTGGCACATCCAAATCTGGCAGTGTGTTGTCCTTGATATCTGCCTCTTTCCCCTGCTGTCACTGCCTTGCTCCGTGCCATCTGGCATCATAGCAGATCTGCTCTTTGCCTTCAGGGTGACAGAGAAGTAGATTTTCATAAGGCTTATTTCTTCAGAAAGATCCTGACAAGCAATAGTTGCTAATACGCTTTATTTAACTGAGCGGAGTCTCAATGATGAGAACAATGGAGTTTGTCTCCAACCAAATAAAAAGTCTGGCTTTGGCTAAAGGTTCTTTGTAACAAAGCTGAAGCTGAGGGAGATGCTTGGGTCCTGTTCCATGCATTTTCTTCTTATCTCACCTGATGCAAATTGAATACACTTTACTGCACAGATGTATGAGACCATTTGTGTTGAAAATAGATAAATATTTTACTGTCTTACCAACAACAGGAGTAGCATGATGTTCCGTTAAATTAAGTACACACAATGTACAGCACTCTTAGTGCTGCAGAATGAAGTAATTATGCTCTAAATTGTGCCTTTGCTTTCAGTGACACCACTCCAAAACAAGTGAAATTATTCAGCATGAGCAGAATCTGCATGAGTAGAATCTGTTGGTAAGACGAAAACTAGGGACTGAAGATGATACAGGCTTTTATTAAACCACACTACATCAGGACAGAAGGCTAAGGGGACATTTTATTGGTGTTGACAGCTACCTAGTAAGCGGGTGTAGAGAAGATGGGGCCAGGCTTTTCTCAGAAGTCACAGCAGAAGTGAAGAGGCAACGGCCACAAGCTGAATGGGTCTGGCTGCAATGATGTTAACTTTCCCCACAGCAGCCTTCATAGTGCTGTGTTTTGTATTTCTAGCTAGAAGGATGTTGATAATACTCCACTGTTCTGGCTACTGCTGAGCAGTGCTTGCACAGCATCAAGGCTGTCTCTCCAAACTTCTTTCCCCACCCACCTCCAAAAGGCCAGTAGGCTGGGGGTTGGGAGGGAACATAGACAGGAGAGCTGACCTAAACTTGCAAAAAGGATATTCCATACCACATGACATTATGCTCAGTAATAAAAGCCAAGAGAAAGGAGGAGGGGCAGCAGCATTCTTTATAAAGGTGTTTGTCTTCCAAAGCAACTGTTAAGCATACTGAGGCCCTTCTTCCCAGGCCGTGGCTGAATATTGCCTGCCAGCAGGAAGTAGAGAATAAATCCTTGTGTTTTCCTTTGCTTCCACATGTGACCCTTTGTCTCTTTATTAGATTGCCTTTATCCTGACCCTTTAGTTTTTCATCTTATTTTTCCCCCTGTCCTGATGAAGAGGGAGATTGAGAGAGTGGCTTTGTGGGCACTTGCAGATAGTCAAGGTCAACCCATCTCAGTCCTTTCTGGTGCCCAACATAGGTGTCACATTAAAGGGTTTCAGGGGGTCTGACAAGTGGCAAGCTGAAAGCCCTCCCGTTGAGTCATGAGGTTCAGAGCTGAATCCCCTTTCTTTCTAAACTCTCTCTCAGGGAGGAGCCTAGGTGCAGCTGGATCTACTCCTAGTCCCAGACTTGGTCAACGATTTATGCCTAAAGGATTAAGTGTTTAGCCACTTATCAGATTCAATTTGCCTGTCAGAGCCCCTCCAAGGACTTTCACTGAAACAGTTTCACAAAGTTGAAACAATAGGTAATTTATTCAAGCGACAGTTATCACAGATTCGGGATTGCCATTGATAAATGCACTGTCTGCAAAATTTGAGCTCCAGGTAATAGTTTAGCGCTTTAGTTAACAATGTGTTCCTGGGGATATGTCTGACAAAGTCAGAGGCACGACTCTTCTGAAAAAGGCATCCGTTCTTTGGGGGGGAAGAGAGGTTCAGGCCCGTCAATCCATCTGTCAGGTAAGGCTTTCGCTTGGCTCCTCCTCCTAAGAGGGTTTTCTAGTGCCAGATTTTGTACTTTTGAAATCTTTTGACAAGGTGGGACTAAGTAAATTATTATGTGTTAGCTGGCTCTTGGCATGGTACGTTGTGTCGTCAGAAGAGGGACTCAGCAGTTCAGCATGCCCTCGGGGCAGGAAGCTTAGTACATGCAGGTATAGGGCCTTCTGTTTTTATCTGAAGCAAAAAATGGCTGTGTGCTCTTCGGTGACACCCCAGGTGTAGTGGTGGGCCATCAACATTAATCGAATCTCACTGTTCAAGTCAAACTACTCCCTTTTGTTGATTCCTTGCTTGACAGATGAGTCCGAGCACCGACAAGTCCAGCAAGGCCATCGACCCACGATGGGGCATGAGGAATTCAAGATAAGGACAGTAGTTGGGAGAGGTAATGAGCAAAACATGGGCTGAACATTGCTAAAGAGCAGGATATTTGTGGGAATTTTTTGCTGTAATTGCGGTGAAGGGATGAGGGATGAAATTGTCCACCTTTGTCAGCTTTGTCACGATGTTACTTTGATTTTCTTATGGGGAATTTTTTTGTCAATTCAAGTGAAGTTTGTGAAGATTGTAGATTGTGCAATGAATGTGTATTTTAATGATAAATCTTAAATATGTGATGCACAGAGGTGAGGGGTGTAATATATTGGGTTTATGTGGCAAAGATTTGGTAGCAGGGGGACTACAGGGGTGAATTATGTGAGAGAAAAACAGGATGTGCCCTGATGTTGGACAGAGTCCATTCCAGCCAGCTCCAAGATGGACCCACTGCTAGCCAAAGCTGAGCCAATCAATGATGCTGGTGATGCCTTTCTGATAGCATATCTAAGAGTTAAAAAAGGCTGTGCAACAATACCTGTGAGAGAGGAGTGAGAATAAGTGAGAGAAACAACCCTGCAGACACCAAGGTCAGTAAAGAAGCAGGTGGAATAGGTGGTCCAGGCATCAGAGCAGAGATTCCCTTGCAGCCCATGGTGAAGACCATGGTGATACAGGTTGTCCCACTGCTGTCCATGGAGGACCATAGTGGAGCAGACATCCAGCTGCAGCCCATGTAGGACTTTACGCCAGAGCAGGTGGATGTGCCCTGAAAGAAGCTGCAGCCTATGGAGAGCCTGTGTTGGAGCAGGCTCCTGGAAGGAGCTGCTGCCTGTGGAGATGAGCCCACACAGGAGCAGGTTTTCTGGCAGGACATGTGACCTCACGGGGGACATGCGCTAGAGCAGTCCATTTCTGAAGTATTGTACCCCATGGAAAGGACCCATGCTGGAGCAGTTCTTGAAGAACTGCAGCCTGTGGGAAGAACCCAAGCTGGAGAAGCTTGTGAAGGACTGTATCCCATGGGAGGAAGCCCACACTGGAGCAAGGGAAGAGCTTGAGGAGGAATGAGTGGCAGAGATGAAGTGTTATGAACTGACTGCAACCCCTATTTCCCATCCTCCTGCACTGCTCAGGAGGGGAAAAATTAGAAGAGTTGGAAGTGAAGTTGAACCCAGGAAGAAAGGAGGAGTAAGGAGAAGGTTTGTTTAGATTTGCTTTTATTTCTCATTACCCTACTCTGATTAATTGGTGATAAATTAATTTTGCCGAGCTGAGTCTGTTTTTCTTGTGATGGTGATTGATAAATGATCTGCTTGTCCTTATCTCAACCCACCAGTTTTTTGTTATTTTCTTTCTCTGTCCTGTGGAAGAGACAGAGTGAGCGAGCAACTTGGTGAGTACATGGTGACCAGCCCAGGTCTACCTGTCACACTGGAACATGGGGAGTTCCAGCCCACTACAAGAGAAACAACTCACTGTGAATTTGGTCAAACATGGGCATAGACTGCCCTGAGTTTTTAAGGAATCTCTATCCGTGGAAACAGTCAAATCTCATCTGGACTGTCAATGAGAAGGAAGTTGAACTAGATGATCTCTAGAGGTCTCGTCCAGCCTGCATGATTCTGTGATAGACTGTCATTGCGTACCAAATGGTCCAGATTACACTGAATATAGCAATATGTTTCCTTCATTTTTTAAGTATAATGTTAAAAATTCGATGCTTAATAGCTGACCAGAGTTTAAGTTCTTTATCTGTTAGGTTTTTCAGTTAAAACTGTGAAAAATATTTTAAGGAATAGTCAAGGGCATGCTAAAAATGTGCTGAGAGGTGCAGCAGTAGTTCGTCTATCAACCATTCATGAAGACTAGACCACGCAGAAATTAAATTTTGTTTAAGGGAAATGCAATTTATAGCTACATAATCATTCAGGAAGGGAAAAAAAAATTTGTTTATTAAATATGTGTTTACTTTCCTTGCAAGTAGTATGGAGTTAACTTTTTAATGCCTTCCCCACCTCCCCACCTCCCAGAATATATTGAAATCGAACCTGAAAGATTGCATGGCATAGCACTGTTGCCTAAAATCTGGTATATAAGATGTCACTGTGAAGTTCAACAATAACAAATATGAGCTATAGTCACTTAGTATAATTAAAGCGTCCTGACTGAGTCATCTTAAAAGCAAAATTCAATTACAGAGGTACTTCCATCTTTGGAAGGAATCTAGCACAGAATTCAGGAAAAAATTGATGAGATTAACAAGTAGGAAATTACTTGCTAGTTTGTGATTGGCGGTGCTTGCTTAAGGCTCTGGGGTTTAGCACTTTTTACTGATTATTTAATATACAAGAAGGTAATAGCAGAGTATTAGAGAATATACATTTTTTATAATGACTTTTTGGAGTATTTTTATCAAAATCTATTGTTAGTGAATACATGGAGTTTTTACACTTACTTACAGCATTGGGATTAGGATTGTAATAGAGCTTGGCAAGAAACTGAAAATGTCCTGCCACTTGGTAGGTTATCAGATAGTCTTTGTGAATAAATTAATTCTGTCATTTTTTTTCCTCATGTTGACTTGCCTGTTTCCTTCAAGTCTACATCAGGTGCGCAGACAGGCAATCTCATCACAGTGAGCAAACCACAGTTTATACAAGATTAATTACTTATTAGCTGACACCAGCCTAACGTCCTTTGAAGTCAATGAAAACACATGTGCTGGAGAAAGATAATGTTGATAAGAGAAGGGTAAGGATATACCTAAAGGACAATGCTAAGAACTTCACCAGTCATTATACATTAGAGCATATACAAGTTGACGTGTTTTTCTTTTGTTTTATGGCTATATCCTTTTTTCTTTTAAAATTTTTTTGGACCAGTTGTTGGTTTCATTTTTGGTATACTTGGAGTTACAAACACTGGGAAGACTTGGCTTTGATTAAGAGTATTACATATAGGTAGAATACAAATATTTAAGTAGTAATCGACCTCATCTTCTCCGTGCTTGACAAACCAGCAGCTTTGACAACTTAAAAATATTCACTTTGAATATCTTTATTATTCATTCAAATGAATAAATCAAATAATATTATTTTGTTGTATTGTTATAACATCTCCCAATCAGCTATTTTAGAAAAGGTGCATGGTTTTCTAAGCTTAATATAGGTAAAATAAAAAAAAATGAAGTTGTTCTTGTTCTGCTATGTTTATTGAAGGAACTAATTATGATTAAATAAGGTCTTAACAGATATATACTACTTTCTTTGGCTTTTCTTGTTTGACTTGTCAAGTTTAGTCATATTTTAATTTTGTCTTATGTCTTGTTGCATTAGAATAAGATGACATGACATGATTGATTTAAAGCAAAATGACATGTCATAAAGTGAAAATATTCATCTGAAAACTATATTTTTAAAAAAATCATGCAAAACATTAAAGGCAATCATGTGGAGAACTTTTTTCTCTTAACCAATATTAAAAACAAATTTATCTTACTGTAGGTATACTCTTGAGATTTTGTTACCATCTTAAGAGACAACAGTTCTTCTGAGGGATTCAAACTGGATGAACTTGGATAGACTGGAAAGTTCAAAAGTGATCCTTCAGGGGCAGCACTTTGCTCTTCTGAGGGAAAAAACCAACTGTAACTAACAAGTAGAAAAATTAGTGATCACATTAATGACTAAACATTGATCTGGTAAGTAGAAAACACTCATCAGACAAGGGACTCTTGTTTTCCTAATGGAATAGCATATTAATAGCAGGGTTTCAATGATAGAGTGGGCATGCACAGAGACTTCCACAGAGCAACAGGTGAGATATCTTGTTGTCTTCTTCTCTCACTCCCAAGTCATGTTTGAGAGACAGCGAAGTAAAGCCTGAATGTGCAGAGAAGAAAATTGCATAGAGAAGTGTGTTGACTTATTGGGAACTAGGACAATCTATGGAATACTGCTAACCTACCCCAAAAGGATGTGTTTTTTTTCATACCAACATTGAAACGACCTGATAGGCATTTGCATTTCAGAGCAAGACAGTGAAGGACAGCTGGTGGAAGAACATACTCTTCACATTGATGAATGTTCTAGTACAGAAACAAAAGATCTTTTTCATCCTCAAGGTATGCTGGGTGTTGGGTTTTTTTGCTTTGTTTTGTTTTCAGTTAAGAATAACATGAACTGCTGGTTTTCTCTTGCAACACCATTTGAGTTCTGAATGAAAATTTTAAAAAGTTAGAAATTAATAACCTTGAATAAAAAAAGCATAATACTTTCCAAAGTTTTCTTTTCTGTTTCTCTATTGCAGATTCTTAGTCTGCTAGGAAATTATCTTTAACACTTGAAAAAGCCCCAATATTGGCATTTCTGAAAGTTTCCAGATATATTATGAGAAATTGTTCTAAAATCTAAGGGATTTCAATATATATTCTTTTTTGAACGATTTCCTGAGCAGTCTCATCAGTTACAGTGTTCTCCAGGCAGACTAAATTATGGATTTTTTGAAATACTTAACTGCTGCATAGCAATTACCATAGATGTTATTGACAGTATAGACCATCGACTTCCACAGTTATCAATTTCACAATCAGCTAAATAATATTTAATCTGGATTGTGGGGTTTTCTTTTTCAATAATTTCTCAAAGCTGTGGAAAATATATCAATTTTAGGTTAAAACTCCTACGTTTTTAATGTTTCAGCCTTGAAAATAGCTTGATTTCATGGACTTTGAAAAAAGCATTATCAGATTGAACACACTGTAAATCCTCAGTAGGCTCTAACAAGATAAGCAATAAAATGTACTGGTGGGCTTCCTAAGCACCTCTATGTAAATCCTGTTTTTAGGATTCATGTCCTGAAAACCATGATCATGAATAACAGATCTTGTGAACATATAAAGCCATGAGATTAAGAAAAATGGATTTAAAAGCAGTTGGCAATTTCCTCACAAAACACGTCTTTATTATTTATGCTGGACCCTCTGGCGAAGGATATTTCAAAACCTTGTTTAAGTTTATCTGAGTTTAAAAATTAGACATATTCCTTCATATCTCATTTAAATATTCCTTCCTGAAAATGTTTTTACAGTGAATAATTAAACACAGTCCTTAAAAAAAAAAACAAACTAGAAGATTGTTCATTCTTGTCTACATCTTTTTTAGTTTCCTTTTTTTAAAATGAAACAAACCATATTCCTTCAGTGTTTTATAAGCTGAGTGTCTCTCTCTTTTGGCATTTAAACCATCATGCTGAACAGCATCTCAGGCTTCATTAGAACTAAATTGAGAGGAATAGTTTTCTTGTACCTCTTTCACATGACATCCTTGTTAATATATAAAAGAATTACTTTGGCATTTTTGTAGCTTTTAGTTGTGATCCACAATCCTCCCAGATTCTTTTCGGACAAGTTTCTATGTTTCTGCATGGCCAATTATTTCTTATTTTTACATTTTATCTGCCCTTCTGAAATACAGTCTTATGGTCACCACCTGGATTTTCTTAGTTAATATTTTTCCTTGTTTGTCATGATCATTCTGAATCTGTACCCTCTCTTTTAAAAATATTCACGGCCTTGTCTAGACTGTTATTTTCTATAATTTTTGTGAATGTGTTTTCTATTTTCTCATAAAATTGTTCTATTATTCAAGTGTAACTAAGTAGAATAGACTCCAGAGGACCAGAGAATAGACACCCTGGTCCTCATGGGGGATTTCAACCACCCTGATATCTGTTGGAGGGACAGTATAGCAAGGCATAAGCAACATAGGAGGTTCCTGAAATGCATTGATGACTGCTTCCTCCTCCAAGTCATAAAGGAGCCAACGAGGAGAGGCGCTGTGCTGGACCATCTTCTGAACAACAAGGAGGGATGAATGGGGAAAGTGAAAGTCAAGGGCAGCCTTGACTGCAGTGACCACGAAATGGTGGAGTTCAAGATCCTCAGAGCGGCATGGAGGGCACACAGCAAACTCACTACCCTGGACTTCAAAAGAGCAGACTTTGGCCTCTTCAGGGATCTGCTTGGTATGGTACCATGTGATGAAGCTCTACAGGGAAGAGGGACCCAAGAAACCTGGTCAATATTCAAGGATCACCTCCTTCAAGCTCAGGAGATGTGCGACCCAGCAAAGAGGAGGTCAGGCAAAACTGCCAGGAGGCCTGCACGGATGAACAAGGAGCTTCTGGACAAACTCAAGCACAAAAAAGAAGCTTGCAGAGGGTGGAAGCAAGGACAGGTAGCCTGGGAGGAATACAGAGAAATTGTCCAAGCAGCCAGGGATCAGATTGGGAAAGCTAAAGCCCTGTTAGAATTAAAACTGGCCAGGGATGTCAAGAGCAACAAGAACGAATTCTATAGGTATGTCAGTGATAAAAGGAAGATGAGGGTAAGCGTGGGCCCTCTCTGGAAGCAAACAGGAAACCTGGTCACATGGGACACAGAGAAGACTGAGGTATCAAAAAACTTTTTTGCCTCAGTCTTTGTCAGCAAGTTCTCCAGCCACAATGCCCAAGCTGCAGAAGGCAAAAGCAGGAACTGGGACAATGAAGAACCACCCACAGTAGGAAAAGATCAGGTTTGAGACCGTCTAAGGAAGCTGAAGGTGCATAAGTCTGTGGGTCCTGATGAGGTGCCTCCACAGGTCCCAAGGGAACTGGCGGATGAAGTTGCTAAGCTGCTATCCGTCATATTTCAGAAGTCTTGGAAGTCTGGTGAAGTTCCCACTGACTGGAAAAGGGGAAACATAGCCCCCATTTTTAAAAAAGGGTAAAAAGGAAGACCTGGGGAACTACAGGTCAGTCAGTCTCACCTCCGTGCCCAGCAAGATCATGGAGCAGATCCTCCTGGAAACTATGCTAAGGCACATGGAAAACAAGGAGGTGATTAGTGACAGCCAACATGGCTTCACTAAGGACAATCATGCCTGACAAACTTGGTGGCCTCCTATGATGGGGTTGCTGCTTTGGTGAATAAGGGAAGAGCCACTTATGCCATCTACCTGCTCTTGAGCAAAGCATTTGACACTTGTCCCACACGACATCCTGCGCTCTGAATTGGAGGGACATGGATTTGACAGTTGGAACACTCAGTGGATAAGGAATTGGCTGGATGGTTGCACTCAGAGAGTT
>Ga0065711_1037010_pt1 | contig 20311 bp, 13 predicted proteins | sample Hoacrofraction12_FD_59098 | JGI IMG/M metagenome (GOLD analysis project Ga0065711, IMG submission 59098) | Hoatzin crop microbial communities from Cojedes, Venezuela - Epithelial fraction 12 v2 (version 2) | ecosystem: Host-associated > Birds > Digestive system > Esophagus > Crop | place... | reverse complement strand
TTTTTTTTTTTTTTTTTTTTTTTTTTTGACGTTGGGCTTTGGAATCTGTCCTCACTCCTGTAATCAAGCATTTTACTAGTAGCACAGGAATTGCCACTGCATATCTAACCAGTGCCCTACATACTGAGTTCCCTAACCTTTCACTCTCCTAATTACCAAATGAGTAGAGCACAAGGCTAATATCGGTGAATGGCACAGCTGCACAGAAGATAATGAGAAAAGTCAGTGATACGTAACTTTGTCTCGCTTCCTTTGTGTTTCTGTTAGCTTAGTGAACTCATGTTTAGTGGAAATGTCCATGTAAGAGTCCTGTAATTTTTGTGACTTCTGTTTCTGGTAGATTTGTCTGAATCGTCCCAATTTCTGTGTTACAACCCCATGTATAACTATGCAGCACTACTCAAACCTGAGGTTGAAGGATGCTCAAAGCTATTAACTTTTTATATGAAAAGCTAAAACATCTGAAACTGCTTCGAAGACTTATGGGTCAAAAAAAGTCCGTGGTTTAGAACCTGTCTCCTTGGTGTGAAACTCAGTGAGCAGTGAAAGAGCAGGAAGGTGTTAAGCAGTAATAAGGATCTGCAGTGTGAAGGCTAGAGCCCAAGATGGTGTTCTGTGTCAATGACTTGCGCAAGAAGTGAGAAAAGCTAAATTTTGCTGGAAACAGAAACAGAGGATGGCTGTGTTTGTTACAACAGCTATTTTAGGGCTAGTCAGACCTAATGCTTCACATGACAAGTGCTGCAAAATCGTGAGGGCAGTACTAGGAGCTGGGAATCCCAGAATCCCAGCATGTTTGGGGGTTGGAAGGGAGCTGTGTGGGTCACCCAGCCCAACCCCCTGCCGAAGCAGCGTCACCCAGAGCAGGCTGCACAGCACTGCGTCCAGGTGGGTCTGGAATATCTCCAGAGAAGGAGAATCCACAACCCTCCTGGGCAGCCTGTTCCAGGGCTCCATCACCCTCAGAGGGAAGAAGTTCTTCCTCATGTTCAGCTGGAGCTTCCCTTGCTTCAGTTTGTGCCCGTTGCCCCTTGTCCTGTCCCTGGGCACCACTGAGAAGAATCTGGCCCCGTCCTCCTGACACCCACCCTTGAGGTATTTATAAGCATTTATAAGGAATGTCAGAGTTGTTTTGTTTCCAAGTTCTAAACCAGCTCCCTCTGTAGAAGAGGAGTGCTTCAGTTTCCTTAACTGTGTAAACTTGAGGCGTAATCATTACAGGATCTTAGATCAATATTCACAATGCAATCTTAATGTCAAATAATAAATCCGATTAAACTAGAACAGACAGTCTCCATACTGTTCTGACCAATGGCAGAGAGTGACCAATGGGAGAGTGAGCTCAGAGCAGGACTTGAGAACTAGACCAGTAGTTCTCCACACTAGACTTGTCTAGCAAACCTGCTTGTATCCTGTCTAGAGTTTGCTGATCCACTTTTGTACAGTTGCTTTTATGAAGTAGCAAACAAAGAAGTGCTGAAAGCTTGTGAAGTAAGTGACTGAAACTGGGACAGAAAGAGTTTTCCCACCCTTTCTAGTTTGAAGATAATATGCATAAAAAGAGCAACATTCCTCGGTCCCGTGAAGAAGGCCATGGTATCCATACACGTCTGAACACCACGTTTCTTTTCTCACAAATTCAATGCCAAAAGTATTTTATTTAAAAAAAATATATCTTTCTCCTTTACTGGCAGTCTCAGGTATCCAAATAATGATGCCAAAGGTAACAGACTGTACCGAGTGTCTGTCGTGGGTAAACTGTACAGTAATAAGGGGCCCCTTCTGTCTCCCAGTTGTACAGACTCTTTCCTCTTATCCCAGCTTATGGATGCTTTCTGATTAGCCTGACATTCGTCAATCAAGAAAGCATTGGTTTTATTTTCTGAACATGTCAAAGTACCACACTGTTACATTATTAAGAGGTCCAGAAGAGTTCCAGAACTGTCAGAGGTCAGACAGTAATTTGGCAATAGCTCAGTCTTGAATCAATTTCTTCTTCCTTCTTTTTTCCTATCTTTGATTTGCAAAAGGAGTGTACCCCTGTTCCTTAGTGTTTTGGACACAGAGACTTTTCTATTCATCCTGCGTCATGCAATGGAAATGGAAAGCAGCGTTCAACAAGAGTTGTTTGCATGCGGGAGATAGATGTGTGTAGTTCCTGTCTTCTAAAGTGGATGGGCCTCAAGCCTGCTGTCACCAATTCAGAGGTTTGGCAGTAAAGATAATTTTTATTTAAAAAAAAAAAAGTTGCTAAGCGTTCTGGCAGCGCTTGTGTTTTTTCCACTCACTTCCTTTGATATACATTGATTTAGTGCCGACTTCCTTTTCCTGCCCAGTGATGGTGGCCTTTCCACAATAGCGCCTGGGCCGATGCCAGCAGGACTTGGGCTCCCTTTGGCCAGCCATGGCATTGTATCGGAAAGAGTGAAAGTGTGCTCCCGTGACTCAGTGCAGCCCCAAAGCACGCTCCCGTGTTTATCTCCTCGCCAGTTGGCTTGTAGTGTCACGTGAGGCCCACAAGAGCTACTTGGAAAATCAGGTGGTAGCTCTAAGCAACAGATTACTTATTTTGCGTGTAGTTCACCCCCCCATGTACTCTAACCCATGCTGGCATTGTTTGTTTTTTTTCCTTCTGCAGTCCTCTGAAAGGTGCACACACTGGTTTTCAGTTAGCTTCTGACGATGTTGGCCTTCACTCTGTATTACAATAACTTCTGTAGAAAATATTTACCTTGGGAGAGTATTTGCTGATCTTCACCCATCTTTCATAGCACCTGAGTACACACGGTTAAAGACAGCATTGTAAAGAGCACAGCTTGGAGCTAATCTTAAAATGCTGTCTCTGACTTCATGGGTGACCTTGAGTAGATTGGCTGGACCACAGCATTTCTTGGAGCTCGCAGTGTGGCTTGGTGGGAGCTGCAGGTGGATAGGGTCACTGCGAAAAGGGATTTTGTATCTTCCTGTTTCTAAAGTATCATCATCTTTGAGATCTGCAAGGAAAAAATAAATCCTAGCGGTGAAGTTTCTCTCGGTAGGTAGCACAACAGAAACTCTTCAAACAGTACTGTAACAGATGTGTAAAATTTTTTTCTCATCTTGGGCCCCTAAACATACTCTCTGTCCATAACAGAAGATGCAGAATTGACCTCCATGTGGTTTTGCCCAAACTAGTCATACAGTTTCATTTTTCACACAGTAAAACAGAAATCTGGGGGTTATTGACACAGGTAACAGTGCTCCCATGTGATACTGAAATTGCTCAGTGTCGATCTGATTAGCTCAGCTGATGATGACTGGTGAATGATACTAGCTGAGGCAAATGTACAATCAAGACAGAAGATTGATTGCCCAGACCGGTGTTTTGTTTAGTGGAGATTAGAAGAGAAGTTCATGCCCGAAAGGCAGGGATTCCTGGAGTCCTCTGCCTTCCCTGAGATAAGGAGATTATGCTCCGAAGGTTGAGCAGGAGAGGTTAGAAATAGGTGACTGCTCGTTTAGGAGCTTCACCAAAAATCTTGTAGCATCTAAAATGACAGTACAGATGCTCGTCGGACAATTTGATTTCTGATGTGGCACCTCCTGGTTCCAGTTCTGTCCAGACTGTAAGGTTCACTCCAGAGTTGTTGTGATCGTAGAGGTCTAGCATTAGAGAGGAATATTTGGATTTTGTGTACATGCACGTGCAGTCTCATTTCAGTAAGCATAAATATCAAAAATGTCCTTCTTTCTGGCCCAGGTTCCCAGAACACAGGCCGAAGTTCACCACCGCCTGGGTATGTTCCAGAGAGGCAACAGCGCATTGCTCGGCAGGGTTCCTACACCAGCATAAATAGCGAAGGCGAATTCATCCCAGAAACCAATGAACAGTGTGTAAGTATGAGCATTAGGGTGAAAAAAGTGAGTCCAGCTGTTAAAAGGAGCTCGCTGCTGCTCTCTGGGCCTTCTTTTTCACTCCAGAATATTCACTAGCTGTAGTTGTATCAACACCTACCTGTACTGCTTTGTTCATATAAACTATGCTTCAGACTTGTTTGTAGTTGTGCAAGTTCAAAGCCTTTGTCGGACTGCCAGAAGCGGTTACTGTGCATGTTGGGCACTGTCTCTCCACCTCTGAATGAGCAGTTTTAGTGTGCGTTACACATGTATGCTCAGGTTTCCTATTAGCAGGCTTGTGTGACCCTCTTGCATTTGAAACTGCGCTCTCCATTCAAAAAAGTAGGAAGTAAGGCCAAAGGGCGACGTGCAGGTGGAGGCAGCAATGCAGTAGCACCAGCAGAGACTCTGTTTGTGAAGTCATTTGGGATCAAAACGCAGCACGAGGCTGACTTAAACTTTCATTTTCACAGCAGAGTCCTTCAACACATAAAGCAATGTCTCAAATGTAATATGTCCTTAACAATTTCTGTGGGAGATGAAGAAAAAATGTACATTCTAAATAGCTTTAGACTCTCCTCTTCATCTGGACATCCTCCAGGCAAGCAGTCGTGGACTCTCATCCTCTTGCACAGCCTCCTTTAGGCATTAGACTGAACTGATGTTGCCATGTGGTTTCTTGTGTTGCAGATGCTGGACCCTTTAAGCAGTGCCGAAAACTCGGTGTCAGGAAGCTGTCAGTCCTTGGACAGGTCAGCAGACAGGTACAAATATACAAGCTAGTAGGAGCTTATGTGCTTAAATTGAAATGCCAGTTGTACTTATGCAAAAGTCTGGTTTCCAGCTCATAAATTTTCCTGGAGAGAAATAAGAACTGATTTCCTACCTGTATCCAATATATTTCTTAGAGAGAATTAACTATGTCTTAAGGCTGTTTTATTTTCTGGCAAAACCATACACCAACAAATTGGTGCTTCAGTAGCTCTATGTTATAAATACAAAGTTCTAAAGCGTGCCGTCTGTGTGGAGCCTGGACTCCGAGAACATCTGGCTGCAGGGTATTTAAATCTTCTAGACAAGGCTCTACTTGTTCATTTAAAAAAACCCCGACCTATTCTAAGGTTACAGAAATATATCATTACACTAGATTCCTGTGTCCTGCAAGATAAAATATTAATTCCGAAGGTAAATGGGGGGCTCTTCCTTTGATGAAGAGTTTGTCACAGTCCGATGCTCTAGATCTTTTTCTTCCGTTTCTTTGCTGTTGGTGTTGGTTGAGGTGTAGGTGGGCAGCCACAGGTCCTATTAACTTGAATAGCAGCTGTGGCTTCCCAGCACCCGTAATATTGGGCTCCAGCATGTTTTTAAGATTCCTCCATGCTTATTCCTGTAGGTAGTTTATGCTTTTGTGTCAAACGCTTGAGATTTAGATTTGTAGCCATTCGCTTCCTCCAGTTTAGGGAGTCACAAGGAAGCACCAACAGTTAACCTGTGTGTACGCATGCATGCCTTCATTTACTGGGGGGGAGGGCATTGCTAATTTGTTACCTGTCCTTCTTTCCCTTTTCCCTGCCCTAAGTGGAGGGGGGTGGGGGGAAAGCCTTCCTGGTTATTCCTTCCAGGTGTGGACATCACCTGGGGATGCTGTTGCTCTTTGCGTAGTAGGAAAGGAGTCTCATTTGGGAGTCTGAAAGCTGTATCAGGCTTACTCCATTTACGCTGGTTAACAAAGAAAAGCATGAATAATGTGGCTTTGGCACAGACTGAGTTTGTGTAATCTCTTAAGAGATATCAAAGACCTTTTTCCAAACTTAGGCTTGCTTGAGGAGTCCTGCGTATTGGGGAGAAATGCCAGGGTTGTCAGCAGTGTTTGTGTTTAGACTCATCTCCTGCTGGTAGAGAGGCAAGCGCACCGAAGTTTTTGTGCAAGGAGCTCTTACCCCTCAGGGTGAATCACTGGGGGCAGCAGTCCCTGTTCTCTGCTGCCCTGCGAGCAGTGTGCTGCAAGCGGTACCCTGTTCTGCTCTTCCCCTTAGCCTTGGTTTTAACCTTCCACTTCACGTGTCTGAAGGAAGCACTGGGTCGTGTACCACAGACCGCTGAATAAATGGCACAAACTGAACAAAAAGGATGACTGCCCACGTTGGGAAGTAGCCTGGCTAGCTGGATCTTCGCCTGACTTCAGCTTTGCAGATATAGCGTGAAATTATTGCAGGGACACGGATTTGAGAATCACTGTTACCGACGTGCAAATATATCAGCTTCTATTTAAAGTCCTTGTAGGTTTCGCTCTAGTAGATAGCAAAGCTGATTCTTGCCTTCTTTCTTTAATAGTCCTTCTTTTCGGAAGTCACGGATGTCAAGGGCACAGAGCTTTCCTGATAATAGACAGGAGTTCTCAGGTATGTCAGTGTCCAGTATAAAGATTTTTTGATCCAGACAATTTCTGCTGTTTGCTGGCTGCCCTCCATGCTTGCTGGGGTTGTGTAAACAGAAGAACTGGCGATATGTTGATTGAAAAGCTATGAAGTTAGTTATTGCCTCTTCCTAAAAAAACTGCTGTTACAGGGACATTCTGTCTTTAGAACGTATACTTTTTGAAGGAGCCTCAGTTCTCTCTGTGCATCTCCTTCCAGACCGTGAGAATCAGATCTATGACAAAGCAGGGAAAGGTGGGACCTACCCTCGGCGCTACAATGTCTCCATGCAGCACAAAGACTACAACGATGGTGAGTGGTTTTCAGACCTTTGATTCCAGGCTTGAAAAAGAAGGTGAGGCAGTGGCAACCTCCCGGGCCGAGTGTAACTCCTAGTTGAAGAATCTGGAAGTGCCCTGGTCCTTGCAGTTACTGCTGGAATTAATGCTACCATGCGTGATGCCACGTTTTCATAGCAACCCACGAAGGCTGTTTGGAATTCTTCGTTTACTTTGCCCTTTCTGGGGATATCCAGGCTGATCAGTGGCTGCTAGGGTTGAGCAGTGGGCACAGTTATTAGCGTTGGTCATATCTAGTGGGTTCCTACCTCAGGGATTCATTATGCTTTGCTAATTCACAATGCAAACTTGTTTCTGGGTCTTTTAAATATACCAGTGACTGAAACAATCACATCTCTGCTCGTCAGATGGCTTTATGCAAATTAATTTCTCAGGTTTCATAAGAGGTGCAAGCTGTCATAATCTATGTTTATGGTTTTTATTTGCAAGTCCAGGCACGTTATCTAGAAAGTCATTCTGTCTGTGTAGTTGTTAACAAGCCTCGGGGCTTGCGTGGTAGCCCGTAAAGCAGATTTTTGCTTTGGAAGGCAAGTTTAGATCTTGCACTGCTGCACTGAAGCCATTACAAAGTGTTCTCTCCCTTCTGCTTTGGGAATGATCCAAAGCTGTACTGAACTCAAGCAGCATCAGCCCTGAACTGTTATATTTTTGCATCTTGTCTGTTTGGCAGTAAATTCTGCTCTATGGGAACAGACCAGAACTCGTATTTTCTCTCCCTTCTCTTTCTTGCTCGACCTCCAGCCATTACCCTTCACTTGTAAGCATGTTATTCAGAATTTTTACTTTTTTCTCCAGGCCGGAGGACGTTTCCGCGGATACGACGTCACCAAGGGAATCTTTTCACCTTGGTCCCTTCAAGTCGTTCCTTAAGCACCAATGGAGAAAACCTGGGCCTAGCCTTGCAGTACCTGGACCCCCGGGGTCGCCTGCGGAGTGCGGACAGCGAAAATGCCCTGGGTGTGCAGGAGAGGAACATCCCCACCAAATGTAAGCAGTCCTTCTGGTGATACCTGGGGAAAGGCCTCCTGGGGTTACAGGCAAGATAGGCTTTTAGAGACGAACTCCAGACCCAATATATTAGCAAAGCTTGATTTTAACAAGCTATTCAAAACCACGTAATTACACGGCTGTGTTTTGGGACCGGTCTGTCACACCTATCAGTCAGGTCCTCTTTTTCTTCTAAGAATATGTAGTCTTGCACTGGGAGCTGGCCTTTTCTTTAGAAGGTATTGGAAATTCAGCAAAGAGTGAAAAAAAAAAAAGCTGTAAGTTGATTTGGTCTAGATGATCTACAGGGTTTGTAAGAGTCAGACAAGCTTGTTTATTTTCTCGAGATGTTAACATTTTTCATCAGGCTTGTGGATTGCCTAGTTAAGAGCTGTATTTATTTCATTTGCTCCTTAGTAGAAAGATTTACTTCTGTATTAATAGCGTTCCTGAGTTGTTTGGGGAATTTTGTATTATTAAAAAAAAGAAATGGAAAGTAAATCATTACTGATGAGCTTCAGATATCCCATACAGTAATTTAAGGATCAAAATGAAGACATTAATGCAGCAAAGTAAGCAACACACTGAAACACCAACTGGTAGTAAATCTGATTAAATTAGGCATGGCAAAGCTCTTCTGTATTTTCATCCTGTCCATATGGCTGGTTGCTGTCTGTTTTCAGAGTTTCTTGGTAGAGACAATGTAATTAGATGCATTGCACTGCATGAATCTGGTAGTACCATGTTCAAAGCTAGAGCTAAAGCACTGGTCTTTGAGTAATATGCTTTGGTATTAAGTGCAGTCTGGAAAACTGGGCTTAGGTCTTAATCTCCGAGTCAGGAGACTGCTGCTTGTGCAACACACTCGCCAGTGCAGTAGAACAATGAGAACTCCTAATTGCTGGCTGACATAACCTCCTGCTGGGGTGTTGGAGGTGGCTGCTTTAGCTGGTTCTCAGATATATTTTTATTAGAATCTGATAGTTCAGAAGGTAAAGAAGATGCCCGCACTGTGCTTAACGTTATGGCCCCTACCTTATCAATATCTAGTAGTGAATTATGACTTCTGATTTTTCTGCTGTAGAGAGAGCCTTTCAGTGAAGTCCTTCCCACAGGAGAAGGAACCCCGAAGTAGCCAATGGTTGGCAAAGAACTCAGAAATAATGTCCTTCAGGTTGTCCCAGAAGCTGAACAGTCATTCCCAGCTGGGCGGGATTGATTTAGCAATGCTGATCCAGCTCTTCTGATGGATGTAGTAACTACGGATCGGGGGTTGGAAGACGCTGTTTAATTGCCGCCCCATCTCTTCAGATGGTGATGTTGTAGAGTCCACCCTGTTGGTGGAATGATATTTCATCAGCCTTATTGAGTAACTAGTCTATAGTATATCTTTGCAGAATGTTTCACAGTTTCATTTTAATGGGACACCAGTCAGCAGGTCCTGAGAGTCTGAATGGTTGGATTCTGTTCAGAGTTCTGCCACCAACTCCCTTATACTGTGAGACTGCCTCGTGTCTGTATGTTCGACTGCAAAATAACTGTTTCCATCCGAGTATGATGGGGATTGACCTTTGAAAAGATCACCATTATCTTAAAATAGTATAATGAAAAGAGAAATTATTACTGTTCTTTTTCAGCTCCAAGTGCTCCAATAAACTGGCGACGAGGAAAACTGCTGGGCCAGGGTGCCTTTGGTCGTGTGTATTTGTGCTATGATGTGGACACGGGGAGAGAACTTGCAGCAAAGCAGGTCCAGTTTGACCCAGAGAGTCCGGAAACAAGCAAGGTAATTCTTACCGCAGCTTCTAAAATTCACTGTGCAGACTTTGACATCTTGTGAAGTGCCTGTATCTGTCTGTCCTCGAAAGCTGGCGTCTTAGTTTGCACTAGGGTTTCAAGTCATGTGGAGAGGAATAGGAGTCATTTAAAAATTACTTTTCCGTATTACTAACTTCAGCCTGAAACTAAAATCCATTTTCTGGCTTCATTTTTGGCTCCTTTTCTCAGCGTTCTGGTTTGTTGCCAGGTTACTTGAGGAATACTAGACTGCCCTGTGTTCCTAGTTAAACATGGATGTGAATGAAACTAAACCCAGAAAGAGCAGAACTTTTTTCTATTTTAAACAAAAAAAAGCTGCATGGACTTGCAAAACTCGCTTTCTGGGCTTGTATGGTAGGCCCTGCATCAAGTGTATTAATTACTGGTGTCCGCTTCTGAATGCTCCCTGTCATCAGAACAAACGGAACTGGGGTGTGTAAGTTAGTCACGAACAGTGATGTGACAACACATTACGAATAGTGGAATGGGAAGGGCACCTTGAAATTAGAGGTTAGCACACGACTTCCCGCACAGAGGGTGAGGCTGGAATGGCTGTTAGATTCTTTGCTAGGGTTTTAACAATGTGCCAGTTTCCCAATACTGAACAAATTCACTTTGAGCGGACAACTGATCCGTGAAGATTTAGTTATGGGATATTGGTGCCAAGAGAAGTCTTCACTTGGTAAGTTCTCAGTTATACCGTGTCTCTGTTGTAAATCAGACGGTAACTCTGAGCCAAGGAAGAACAGGCTGAAATGTATTTTGAAGGCACTGAAACTATCAGTTGGCCCAATAAAGCAGCTTCCTCTGGTTCCACGCATCTCTGCAGCACCCAGGTCCTTGCACGTGAAGAGCTCTATCTTCTCCGAAAGCGAGAGAAGTAAACCTGGCACCTCCCAGTGGCAGGAGTGGAGAGAGTTAAATGGGACTAATTTTGGGGAAACCATCATTCCTTTTTCCATATGTTCTCATGCTCCGGTACCTTTGATGTTCGTCCTCTTTATTCCCTGGATTCAGCTAGAACCTGATACTTTTCCTGGGCAACAAACATCTCTGATTCAGTCTGAAATTGTTGGATAGCCTTTTTGCTTTTGCGCTATGATACCCTGTTGTCTGTGGCAAGAATAAAGCAGAGAATCAGTTTCATGTACATAGCTGCAGATTCTTTGAAGTAGATAATAGAGGAAACCCTTTCTAAGGTTGATTCAAGTAAAATCATCAGTGTGAATCACAGCGGGACTGGGTGACAAAAGAAGTTTAGGAGCTCTTAGCACCTGTAGTCGTGCTCTCTAATAGATTGAGGTTTGTACAGAAAGATTCCTAGGAATACTGTAGCTGTGTGTCAGAGCTTTTTCATAATTGAAATGAGCGCTCACTGTCCTCAGCTTAGTGGTGAGAAGTAAGGTTATGTCGGTATTGTGCATGAAGAATGCTTTCAACCAACTTGGCTAAGCCATTCAGCTGACAGAATCAAGACAGGGAACAAAGTTTTTCTGGTACTAAATCTCTATATGATACTACCTGTGTGTTCTAGCTATCAAAGCTTCTGCACCAGTACTTGCCTGCTTATTCTACAGTAAGGATTAACGTGAAACATTGGTAATGTTTGCCTTTTTCAGCAAGTAGGGGAACCAATGCCATGGATTAGATTTCTTCAGTGTAGTAGTGGTCTCAGCCTGCCAGTGACATGGACAAATTTATTAGGATGGAATATTTCCTGGGGCCGGAACCTTATTTTCTCCTTCAACATCCATAGGAAGTGAGTGCCCTCGAGTGTGAAATTCAGCTGCTGAAGAATCTGCAGCACGAGCGTATTGTTCAGTATTACGGCTGCTTACGGGATCGAGCAGAGAAGACCTTAACCATCTTCATGGAGTACATGCCAGGGGTAAGAGCTGACACAACAGCACAGTCACAGATCAGAAAGTGAGATGGGTGGTTTTGCTAGTTGATTTATTAGTTGCTGTGATTACCTTAACTACGTAATCCACCCCGTACCCTCTTAGGTATGCCCCTTTCTCATACTGGGTTATAATGCTACCACTTTCTGCTTATTTATGCCCAAATCACCTCTTTTTTTTTCTGCAGTGTCTTGTTGGTCACTAAAGCCAGTTCTTTTCTTCAGTATAAATTTGTTCTGCCAAAGTACTTTAAAGCACTTGGGCCAACTTGTAAATCAGGCGAAATGAATTAACAGAGTCATACAGTACAGCAAATTAGGCTAAAACTGACCTTGCAACAAGGGAGACTTTTGACCTGGACCAGTCTGCTGAAGTATTTTATTGCTTGTCTTCACAAACAGTCATACCAGCACAGCTCAAGGAAGGAGGAAGCAGACAGAACCTCCCTAGCTATTTTCGCCATAAAGCATGCCCTTGCTTTTCTTAAAAGGGGCTTCTTAGGGCAAGGTGCTCTGGGAGCCTCACAAAAAGGCTTTAGGAGAGGCCAAATTTCATTACTGTGCCAGCTGGGTGTATAACACAGTCACAGCTCATGGGAGTTGAATGGAGACTGCAAGATTTGTGGTTTGTCATTTCTTTGCCAACCCCTTCTGTTTGCTTTTGGTGCAGGGGTCAGTGAAAGACCAGCTGAAGGCGTATGGAGCTCTCACGGAAAATGTAACCCGGAAATACACTCGCCAGATTCTGGAGGGAGTCTCGTACCTTCATAGCAACATGATTGTGCACAGGGACATAAAGGGTGAGATCAGCTGGTGATTTCTGTGTATACCACGTGCTAAAGGAACTCTGAAAAAAGCAGAAAAGTATTAAGAATTCAGTATGCTTCTGAACATTGCTTTGCTCATTACCCCTTTTTGGTCGCGTATCGCTGTGCAGGCCTTAGGGAAGGTCATGTTCTAGGCTGCATAAGGGAAGTTGGGCTGTTCTCTCTAAAGGACGTAAGAGCGTGGCAGTTGGTTATAATAAGGAAGACTGGAAGCCTCTAATTCTTAGGAACACTCCTCTGTAACTCCACATTTTTCTCTCACACCCCAGCAAAATGAGGCTGAGCTGCCACCTGGCTTTCACTGCACCCCCCCCAAGGCACACTCATTTCCCTGTGGATTCACTTCTGATTTCCTCTCTGCTTGGCCAGAGTACCGTTTCTCAGGTGGTAGGCGTACCAGTTGCCCTAAGAGCTCCATGCCTGTTCTTGACAGTGCTGCTTACCTTGGGCTCTTGTGACTTTCCTGCCTCCTCTGTGTAAGAAACCTCTAATCCTCCATGTAGAGACTCTGGGATTAGTCCTTAAATCTTCCCAGTATAACACCATGGAGCTAGCCAGTCTCCTTAAGAGTTAATGTCAACAGATGTGGCAGACACCACACAAATTTTTCTGTGTTCTAGAGAGACCAGGACAGTTGCTTGCTGCAGGAAAAATACCCTCTTGTTCCTGCCTATAAATCTTCATTGCATCCCCTCTAGGCTGGCAAAAGGAAATGAGCTGCTGATTCTTGAATGACACCTTGTATACTGCTCATGTGGTGCTCTATACCAAATGATTTCCTACCTGCTGGGTTATTCCCTAGTTTGCACCAGTCTAAGACAGCCTGTTGACTTGCCTCCAGGGTGCTGGATGGACAGGCTTGTTGTCCTGAATTCAGCTCTTGGAGTGGGGAAGTGAAGTGATGAAGCTATCTCCCAGCACAAGTGCATTTTATTTGAGGGCAGCAGGATTTCGTGTAGGCACATACCAGATAATGGCAACACAGGCTTCTTGATCTTATTGCAGCTTTGGAGGAGGGATTGGTTTTGGTGTCTAAGCCTTAGTTTATGTCCACATACAAGCTAAGCTCTTAAGTTTGCTTTTTTCCCCTGGTCCTTCATGTTCAAGACCTCTGATCAAGTAAAGTGGAGATTGACTTGTTTGTTGTAGGAGTTCAAAGTGGTTTAATTAGCTACATCTGTTACCCAGCTGACCAGAAAGCAATGGTTGTACTCACCAAAGCAGCATCCCAATAAAATCCTTTTCTACACAGCTATGTACTGTCTAAGCCCAGGGGCCCTGCATAGGCTGTCTGAGCTGTTTACAGGCAGTGTAACAATGATGGTGCTGACTCAGCTCTCCTTTCCCTTCCCCCTTCACTTCCTTGTGTTTTTTCGCTGAAGTTTTTCCCATTTGTAGCCATTAGCAATTGGCTTGTCTACAGCCTGAATTAAAGAAATGATGTTTAGCAGGTCACCTGAGGCTTAGTGGGGAAAAAGCCATACCATGAGCATGGGTATTTCTGGGTTGGATATCAGCTCTGTAGGCTGCAGATCCAACAGCTGGATTGCATGAAAACAGCTGTCTCCGCTCTTTTGTTTTTGTCCAGGAGCCAATATTCTCCGTGACTCTGCTGGGAATGTGAAGCTTGGGGACTTTGGGGCCAGCAAACGGCTGCAGACAATCTGCATGTCTGGAACAGGCATCCGCTCTGTCACTGGCACGCCATATTGGATGAGCCCGGAGGTGATCAGCGGAGAAGGCTATGGAAGAAAAGCAGACGTATGGTGAGGCTTTAACTTTCTGTCCATAGATCAATTTACAGCTTTCCTGGAGCAAGATAAGGCATACACATTCTGTCATCCATATATCCAAAATCAGATTTTGTGTGGATCAGAAGTTTAAGGCGCACTGAAATAGTTGATTTGAACTCAAGATGTGACCTGCTGCAGGCTGTGCTTTGCAATGTCAACGCACAACTGCTCGCTTAGTGTTTCAGAAACAATTTCCACTCGTTCCTTCCCTCAAAATGAGAGCTGATTTTCTATTTTCTGACTTCTTCTGGTGTGAGGTTTCCATCCTTCCTACATCGCTTATAAGACAGAATGAAAGTTGTTTAGGGAGCGTCCATTCGTTTTGTTATATAATGAGAGGTATGCTTATAACACTGTGGAAATGAAAGGAATAGAATTTGAGTATGTTGACAGAGCTTTAAAGGAAAGATGCCCAAACCTGGAATAACACAAAAGATACAGGTCAGATCAGAGGTGATCTGAAGTATGCATGAATGGAAACTGTAGCCATGCTATTATTGGCATAGCCAAGAAACAGCCTCTATCGAAAGGAAAAAGCGGAATGGTCCTGTGTCTAAATATTAGTTTTGGAGGCGTTAAAAAGGTGAGATAATAAAACTAAACTAAATGACAGCAACGAAAGATGTGTTTGTGTCTCCACAGTAAAGCAAGGCCTGTGCTGTTTCCCGTACAAGCAGAGAGTGGAAAGATAGCTGAAATTTTCTCGCATGCAAAGAGTTAAGCCCTGCAGACTCTCCCAGTTGGGTTGCTTGGGGAGAAGAGAATGGAGCACGTGCCCTTCCCTCTGGGTTGATGCAGTTGCGGATTTCCTCTTGGTGCTGACATCGGTCCATTCCCATCAAAGAGACACTGCCGTTGGCTGGGCTCCAGTTCCTACAATCCCCATCGTTATTCAGGGGGGTCAGAATTTTCCAGTGCAGCGTTAGTCCCAGGGTGGATGCATATGGCTGAGAGGCTCAAAGACGTAACAAATCTAGCCACCTGGCTCTCCGCCACTGCTGCAGGCCCCTCTCCAATTTTCTTTTTCCTAAATAGCAGAATATGTGAGCTATTTGTTATTGCTGGAGTGACTTGACATGAAAAACATTCCTGCTGTTTGCTGAATATCTTAAAGAAACCGGATCTGCTTAAACAGTATAAATCAGTCTAAACAATAATATATCCCTGCTTGCTCTTGAGCAAACCCCCAGCACTTCAGCACACATGGTTTGCATTTTCTGTACTCTCTTCTAGTAAGTCTTAAATGGCTGGAAACCAGTGTAAAATTTTCACGTTGGATTTTAAACCTTGTCAAGAAGTCATTTCTTGCGTATTCACTGGATTTAATTCCTTTCCTTCCTTGTCTTGGCAATTGATGCAAGTCTGCCTCTGAAAATGTCTTCTCTTTGCTTTTCACTTCAAAAGAGAGTTTAGTTTAAAGGTAGAAGAGGCAGTTTTGCCTTTCTAATGGAACAGTGTGATCAAAACACAGGACTGAATATTAGAAGCTCACTAACTGCTTTTGCTTAATCTGTGGCCTGGGGGAAGGAACTAATTCTTTTTGAACACGAATCAATCACTGCAGTACTACAGAAACGCATCTTCCCTCTGAAAGTATTGGTGTCACGCTTGCTTCAGAAAGGTGGCTCAGCCATGTCCATCCCCATAATCACGTTCGTGCCTTGAATTAGCCTGCAGAGCCTCATTAAATTTACTAGGAGTTTTGCCTTAACATAATGATGCATCTGCCCTACTGGTGTTTTAACTTACTGCCTTCACAGTTTGGAGCTGTTAAGACTTCAGTTATTTCTTTAACTGTCTACAATGCTTGATTTCTTGTGAAAGGGAGATATTTTTTTCCCACGTGGGCATTCTGAGGCTCTGCACTGATAAAGGATTTTGCTGCAATGGCTTTGTGGGGTCAACCAGCTCTGATTCACTGGACCTTGGTTAAAAAGTGTGTTTCCTACCTTGCAACTCAGCAAGCACCTCTGAGATGTCACAGCAGCAGCACCTGAAATACCACCGAGCTCAAACAGCACCTTCAGGGACCTCTCCTGTGCACCGCTTGTCCCCTGTTGTTAGCGCAGATGTTTACTGGGAGGAGAGTTGGAGCAAGGGAGAGCTGGACAGACGGCACTTCACAGGTCTCGCTGCAGTGAGAACCACGGTGGAAACCAGCCTCCCTGTCTCAGCACTTTACTGCTAGCCTGACAGTAGTAAAAGCAGCGACGCTGGCAGGTCTGGCTCAGAATCTGTGCACACATGGGGTTTGCTGAGCACAAAGCCATTTTATAGCTGTTTTCAGAGCAGAGCTGTACCTTGATGTTGGCTGCTTGGAAGTTCTCTCTGAACACTGTGCATTATTGTGTGAGGCAATTCTCACTATTTTTTTTTTTTCCTGTCTGCTTTTCCAGGAGCCTGGGTTGTACTGTTGTGGAAATGCTGACAGAGAAACCACCCTGGGCAGAGTACGAAGCCATGGCAGCCATTTTCAAAATCGCCACCCAACCAACCAACCCCCAGCTCCCCTCTCACATATCAGAACATTGCCGGGACTTTCTAAAGCAGATCTTTGTGGAAGCCAGGCACAGACCCTCTGCTGAAGAGCTGCTCAGACATCAGTTTGCACAGCTCCAGTACTGAATTACCTCCCTTGCTAGCAGCTCCTGCTGGGCTTTCGGTGCCCCGTCTGGTCTGGTTGCAACTGCCCGTTGTGGTGCTGCATCTTCAAAATGCCAACTCAGCTGTCCTAGTCCTTTGGGGAAGTTATGCCAAGGAACCTAGGGTCTGCTCTTGTGCCTGATACCTTTATTTGCTGGACTAATGTTTATTCTACCGACAGCTGCCAAACAGAGCTGCATTTTTGCCCTAGTTACCTTGATGTGAAATTGCAGCTGGCTGCGTGTTTTTTGCAAGCCCGAGAATGGGAATCTAAGAAGTGTCTCACTGGTTGAACATAGAAGAAATCTGAACCAAAGTGGGAACTGGAAGAGCTACACTCTTCAGAACAGGAACGTGCAACAGCCGTCCAGACCAGCTCTCTACGTGTGGGTCACTGTTTTCCAGACTGCTAGGGCTTTAGAGGCATCTATAGTACATGAATCCAGCAAAAAGCCATGTGTCATTGAGCATGCGCTCGCTATATGATTATATATTTTTCTTCTTAAGTATTCAGCATCTGAAGGTGTTCAGAAAATATTGATTCAAAAGTATGTGAATAGTGTTATTTTATACTGAAACCATGGATTTTGGGGTGGGGGTGAGGGAGGTCTTTCTAGCTAAATGTCAGGATAATCAGAAGTTTCAGCAGAACGGAATCACTCCAGGGCCTGAGATAAGGGCTCTCCCACTGACGTTGGAAAATCCAGAGCTTGATTTCCAAGGCTTGATCTGTCCTAGCATTAAGACAGCGTCGGTTAGTTTGTGTCCTCGTAGCCAACAAATCTGCACTCCAGCTTCATCTCCCTGGGACTGCTGGGTCTGATCAGAACCCTTCCGGACAGGAGTTCTGCAGAACAGCTTTCTGTTGCACCTGTCTTTTGGGCTGGTAACGTTTTTACCATCCTTGAAACCAAAGATAGTTCATCTGGTGCCCAGGAATTAACTTCACGAAAAGCTTATGTGTTTGTTTGAGGACCTGGCCTAATGGAAAGTTGAGTTTTTCATGGGGAGGATTAGCTGGACGCTGGTTTTACTTGTGCACAGTGAGTTAGAATCAAGCTCAACCCTTCGGTGTGTGCATTTTGTTTTACAGGTGTGCAAGTGTTCATTGAAGATCTCCATAAAATCTTATAGCCCTATTTAAATAAGCTTTTGTACAAGTTAAGTCAAACAATGAACCAGAGAGAACATTTGTAATGCTAGCCTATTTCTGAAATTAGCTGGAGATCCCCGTGCAGGTACCAGGCAGAAGTGTCCAAGTGATTTTGCGTTGGAAGGTACCACATCTCTGAGAACCGAGTTGCTGATGGCGTCCTGGCCTCCAGTACGGTATGTTGGTTTGGGCACTAACAGTCCTTGTTTCACTCATAGAAAACCAGCAGTTTTTAAGTGCTGGGGATTCATGGAGTGATTAGAAGTTATCTATGTGAAATGAAACTGAGGAAAGCAAATGTATTATTAGCTAAAATATTGCTTTGTAGAGCAACACTAAAGGTGTTCTGCTCTTGTGTTGAAAAACCATATTAAGGCTCTGCATACCTCCACTCTCTCCCCCGTAAAAACTTGAAAATTGCTTTCATAATGCAGTAAAATTAACAGTTTTTAAGTGAATGCTAATAGCAGGATAAGGCAAGTTTTAATGAAACCAAGCTCCTTGAACACATGATAAATACTGTACTGAATTAAGAGGGAAAAAAAGAACCCTTAAAAACCCCAAACAACCAGAAGCCCTGAAAGGGTTTAACAATCTGGAGTGTTTTTTCTGTGCCAAACTCGGAGCAAGGTGTAATTGGTGAAAGCAAGGTAGTGTTGGTTTCACTTTCAGGCTCTCCTGCACTACTACAAGGATGCACTGTGTAGGTTGCAGGCACTTAGGGGGGATATCTTTTATGAAAGCCCTTGTTCCATAATTTATTTAATTCTAGTGAGAGCACTTCTATTGATCTTTTCCAAACCTGAAGCTTGACTCCAAATTGTCAAGACATGTGGCCTGACTTTTGGCCTGCACTTCACTATCGCTTGCACCGAAGGGAAGTGAGGGTGTGACGCTACTACTCGGTTTTAGGGAGCTTTTTACACCACTTTGCTGTGGCATAAATGGCTGCCTATGCTGCAGAGGAATGTGAAATCATTCCTGTAGCCTCGATGACAGAGGTAGGGTGGTCAGCACTCCTGTGGGGCCCGGTAGCACTCTTCAAGCCTTGCAGCTAGCACCTAAATATACCAAAGATTGGAATCTGTTATTCATCACACTTCACCCTGCAGACGTACAGCAGCGATCCAGAGTGTGGCCATGCTGTCTGCATGGGTTTCTCTCTACCCTTGGCTTGTCCTCACCAAACTGAGACCTCCTTTTCCTTGCTATCCCACACGCTGCGTTTTGGGAGAGGATAGGGCATGAGGAAATGGTGTAACTTTTGATGTTTCGAAGCAACTAAATCCTCAGGATCTGTTGTGGCTTTTACCTCATATGCATCATGGAAGGCTGTTCCAGAGCAAAGAGCATCATGGACTGATGGGGTCAGTCCTCTCCCTGCCAGAGCTTCTGGTCCTTCCCACCACCTATGCTGAAATGTGCCTACTCTGTGTATACACTTCTATTCCAGTCCATAGTAGTGAAAGTAAATAGCAATTGTACAGTGACAGAGAACATGGGGTGCCAGCTTGGACTTCTTGTATTCCAGTACCTGACCCAATGCCACCCGTTCGGCACAGGAACAAGCCAAAGCATTACTTCTATGTTTGGAGATGCACTTTTATGAATGTAGTTTATATCGCTCTTTTTTAGCTCTTTTTACATCATGTAAACGGTGATGCCTCATACTTTTTTTTTATTTATATCGTAAAAGATCATATTTGGTGATTTTTATATATATCGACTCGACTGTTACGGGGTAGGGGGGAGGATGGGAATAAATTTGACGCCTTTATGAATTTAAAAAGGAAAAAAAGCAGCTGGTTTTGCAGAGAATTTGCTGATGGTTTATAACGAGTAGAACCAAGCCAAAACGCATTCTTTGTGTCCTCGCAGCCCTCTTGATTATGGAAAGGGAAGATCTGGATTCCTAAGTCCGCTGCTACGGTGAATAGGCTTGGGGCCAACACTTATACTACAGTCTCTTCACATGGCCCTGGCAGCAAAAAAGCGTTAAGTGGACATAAATGTAATTATGCCTTTAAAATGAATTCTATCTGGCCTCTTCATCCTGGCAGAATTTGAAAAAACTGGGAATAAACTCATTTAGGGGAGGGTGGAGGAGGGAGTGCCAGGCCAACGATAAGCTGTTGTGTCCGTTCCAAATGTCACTTTGTGTTTTCTGCTGTTCCTTCCAGGGAGGGATATATAGTGAATATTGACTGTTGTGATCCTTGATGGAAGGTGCTGCAGAAATGGAAAATATTCTATGTAAAGAGAAGTAAATTACGGGAGTCTCATTATCCTGAAACAGCTGAAACTGAGAAGGAAAATATCTGAGGTTCCCAGCAGAGAGGAACTTGGGGGACGGTGGGGGATTTGGCTGTCCCTGAGCTTGTGAGGAAACAAACTGTTGGCATTTTGGTCTTGTTGTGACGATTCTGTGCATTCCAGGTTATTTGCTTGTTCTCCAGTCAATCTGATCTTTGCCTATTCTAGTGGCAGTAGGTTGCAGCAATTTGGATTTTTTTTTTTTTTTTTTTTTCATATTTTTGG
>Ga0065711_1037009_pt1 | contig 20311 bp, 13 predicted proteins | sample Hoacrofraction12_FD_59098 | JGI IMG/M metagenome (GOLD analysis project Ga0065711, IMG submission 59098) | Hoatzin crop microbial communities from Cojedes, Venezuela - Epithelial fraction 12 v2 (version 2) | ecosystem: Host-associated > Birds > Digestive system > Esophagus > Crop | place... | reverse complement strand
GTTTTGTGTCATCAACAAACTTGCTGAGGGTACACTCTAACTCTTCATCCAGGTCGCTGATGAAGAAGTTAAACAAGACTGGGCCCAGTATTGACCCCTGAGGGACACCACTATTTACAGGCCTCCAACTAGACTCAGCGTCGCTGACAACCCTCTGAGTTCTGCCATTCAGCCAGTTGTCAATCCACCTCACCGACCGCTCATCCAGCCCACACTTCCTCAGCTTCCCTAGGAGGATGTTATGGGAGACAGTGTCAAAAGCCTTGCTGAAGTCTAGGTAGACAACATCCACGGCTCTCCCCTCATCTACCCAGCCAGTCACACCATTGTAGAAAGCTATCAGATTGGTCAGGCATGATTTCCCCTTAGTGAATCCATGCTGACTGCTCCTGATAACCTTCTTTTCCTCCACTTGCTTCATGATGACTTCCAGGATAAGCTGCTCCATCACCTTTCCCGGGAAGGAGATGAGGCTGACCAGTCTGTAGTTCCCTGGGTCCTCCTTCTTGCCCTTTTTGAAGATTGGAGTGACATTGGCCTTTCTCCAGTCCTCAGGCACCTCTCCTGTCCTCCAGGACCTCTCAAAGATGATGGAGAGTGGCTCAGCAAAATCATGAAAATGTATTCATATCAGCACACAGCAAAGCTCCACTGCAGGTTAGCGGGACTGGTCCTAAAAATTGCTGTCCCCCAATGCAGAGCATGGTATCTCACGAGTGGCCATTTCCAGCTGTACCCCAAGTGTATTAGACTTACATAGAGGGAACATTTTTTGGTCCTGCCTCAGCATCTGCACAGCGCAGAGCCCACGGCAGGACGGGCTGTACACTCTTCTCCTTCCCAGGCAGCAGCTTGCCCAGGTGCCCTGAGGAGAAGTTGGACTTTGGGCTTCATTCAGACTTTGCTTCAATGAAGCGGTGACTCTTATCAGGGTTACTAGAATTCTTCCAGCATATCTGACAAGTAATTCTGGGTTTAGTTTTGGTTTTAGATGCTGTGATCATGCTTCACAAGCAACCGGGAAGTGGGAGGAAATGTAAAGAATTACGCCTGACACTTTATGCATACCTATGCACTTGCGTGTATATGTGTGTATGGTCCACATTATTTCACCATGGATCTGAAAGCACTTTACAAGTGTTATCTGATCATGCCACAAAAATATCATTTTGCTTATAAAAAAGAAAAATCGATGAGTATTATTCTGACAACAAAATTATAGACAAAACACAATCTTCCCTGAGGTCTTTTGGCAAATCCTTTAGCCTAATTTGGGCTGTCTCCTGTTAGCCTGAAAGGAAGGCAGAGTTTTTTTAACAAAAGACTGCCCAGTAGACTGAGCTGTTGTTTTTGGTTTATTTTTTTTTTCTAAATCTAAGCAAGAAAAAGAGGGTTCGCTAGTCTTCATTTAAGAAGTTCATCTGCTGTAAACGAACTTATCTCTGGAAGCAACTACTGGCTTTGATCACTCCCCTGAAGTACAATGGTATTTAAGAAAAAGCTGATCTTATTTTAATCACCGGTTCTTCAGCTTACCTTTGTAATTAGAAGGAAAGCTTGCTTCAACAGTGCTCAGGTGGAATGCATAGGAAACATATGATTAAATGGTGATTCTAAGTTTAGCATTTCACCTCCAGAAAGCAAAACAATTATCAGGTGCAAAGTGTTTGCTATAAAGTCAAGAGACCTTTGAAAGATGAAGCTAATTAACAATGGCCTACATAATAAGCAAAGACAATGGATGAAATAATAGTGAATTAAAGCCAGTTGGGATCCTACTGTTGCATTCAACAGGGCTAGAATTTGAATCCTCCATTTTTGCACTGGGTCTTTTCTACCGATTTGATTTCATTTTACATTTGTGGTGAGGTGAGTTGCAGATAGCTTTATCAATAAGGAAAGCAAGTACAGATTGGGTTTGCTTTCCTATGCCGGCCCTATCTGATCAGCCCGAAATAGAAGCTTCTGCTTGTCCTGCTGTGCATCCTACTGCTTGGTAACTTCAGACACATGTTTTTAACAGAGTTCTGGTGATTAAGTTCTCCTTAATGTGTTGTAAATCCCTGGAAGTGGAGGAGGATGTTTTCCTGGAGAGAACAAGCTTGTTTTTCCTTTTAAATAAAACTGTTCTCTAGTAACTATGTTGATCTGGCTATTGGCAAGCAGACCTCTGCAAATGTATGTTAGGAATGTTTGGACTTAGGAAAAATTAAGATATGTTTCACCACAGCTCTGATTAATCAGATATTCCCCCACCATCCCAAGAAAGTTTTATCCCTGGTAGGAATTTGGCAAACGTAAGGGGAGAAGTTACTTTATGAACAACCAACACTGTTTTCATTACTTTGCATACTAGGCGACTGAAATGAAACTAAGGGTTTCCAGGAGTTCCTTCAGTTTCTTCAGCTAGTAGTTTCCATACCTCTGTGATATTCTCACCAACGTGTTTCACCCTAGACTTTCACGTCAAGTGAAGCCAAATCCAGTGTGTACCATCTGAAGAGTGCAAAAACACAGAGGACTTGATGTAAAGCCATTCACGGCTCTCTCTTCTGAAATTATGTTGAGCAAAGTCTTGCTTTGTGCTTATTTGTGTTTGTAGTTGTAGCTCAAAGCATCATCTGTAAAAAGGCCATTTGCTAAAGTGGATTTTAGAGTCTACGCTACAGAATATGACACACACACAGTCAGAATAGTCTTCCTGGAATCTGACAGATATTCAAGCCTGGAATATTTTCTTTCCCTACTGAAAGAAATAAAATGTGCAGTCTCAGTTCTTACCTGTAGAAAATTATGGTTGGACCATGCTAATGGTATCCAGTGGCAAAGCATTGGTAGGAAATTAAACACTAGATTTTTTTTCTGACTCTCTTCAAAACCGGTTCAGAGTATAAAATGTTATTAACAGCAAATCCCCTGAACAACGAATTTAGGCATTGGATCACTTGAAATCTCTAGAGAGATTCAGAGAAAAATTTAAAAGTTTCTTTAACTCAGAAGCTACCTGGTTTGAGGGAAGAGATTGAACACGTAGGAGACAGATCAGACGTCTGGCTTTAAAATATAATGTAGATTAAGTTCAATTTTTGAGAATAGTTTCTCCTATTTGGCTTCTTCATTTCAAAATTTGATGTTGGTGTGGTAATTTCTTTTGAAAACAAGAATCTTTGTAGAAATCCCTTCAATTCCATTTCTTTCCATTTGTAGAAGAGCTAAGTGTGGGACAAAAGGCCCCAGGAGTGCCTGACTCCTCGCAAAAGGCAGTCAGCCTTTTCTGAGCACAGTAAGCATCAGATTACAGTGTGGAAAAGTGAAGAAGAAAGAAATCAATGAGCCCACAGGAGAGGCAGAAACAACTTCCCTCCTACAACCTTGCTGAGTGTTCATTTCACTGTGCTCATCCCACATCACCATGACTCATGAACTCATGAAGTTACATCAGCCAGGTGCCTCGGTAACAGTACTGGAGATACTGGGCCTGGCCTGTAAGGTAAAGGAGCAGGTATTTATTTACCTGAAAACGCCATGAAAAAACACAGCAAACGTACATATTTTAGACCTTATGAACCAACCCTCAGGCTGCGTGGTGAACAGGTTTGGATCATAAAGTAGCCTGTTGTTGTTACATGGGTATTTATTACCTGGGGAAACATCTATAGCTGTTAATTGCATAAGAAGAATGCTTATTTTAAACCTGCTGATTGGCAGGGACCAACTACCCCAATGACTGTACTGCTGCAGCATGTTCTTTATCTGACATTGGGGGTGTTCTTTTGTAATACTGATTTCTCTTGCTGTTACACTCCAGCCTTTTACCAGTTATGTTAGTACCTGTTGCTCAGAGAAGGACTGACATAGTAATGTAAACAAATCTATTCACCCAGTAAGTGATAAAATGTACTCATTTTTGCACACTAATCGGGAAAATCTAAGCTTCCCAACACAAAATATTAGGAAAGTTGCTTTGATACCTGTAGTTCCTTGGCAACTCTCGTTGAAACACTTTGATCTATAGAACATCACACTTGACAAGTGGGTAAAACGAGTCTCAGGGAGGCCAGGCCATGGCAAAAGCCATGGTCTTGATTTTTCATTCTCCAAAGTTGAACAGCCAAAGCAAATACAAACACCACTGTTTCAGAATGGGTGTTTGCAGAGCAATCACCTTGCTGACCTGTCTCTTGGCTCACTGGAGTGTAAGACAACAGCTTGCACCTAATCAGTTACATATTTTTAGGGTAAATATCCGGCACCAAAATGCAAATAAAATGTTGAAAAGGTGGGTGCAGCTGTGAGTCCCTCATACCCAACTAGTGAAGCTAGCAGTCCAGCCATCTCTGCACCAGTAGAAAAATACTCCCTCTTACAACTCCTTGTATTGTGAATGGAGTCTAAAATAAGTCTGCCTGATGGGGGAAAGTAAGAGAGGAAGATGGGGAAATGGACAGGAACGGGAGGAAAATAAGAATAACAGTGCGGTGCTTTGAAAAGGTAGGCTTGACTCCAGCTTAACTTCAAGCACTGCGGAGCTGCTCGGTAGCTCAGCAGCTGGGAGGTGTTTCTAACGATATTGTGTATTGTGCTGGAGTGGCTTCTACCGCTGCGACACAGCCACTCTGCTGAAGACTCTGGGGAATTACCTTGGTATTTAATTTGTTGTTATGAAAACAGTGAGTTTGACTGCAGCAAGAATAGTTTCTTCCCAAACAGTTACCAGAATCCTATTGTTGTTCTCCTTCTTGTTGACCTTTTTTCTGGTTTTGCGATTATAATAATGATTTTCCCGGCTTTGCTATCTTGAATTTGTTTGATTTATATTGTGCCAGGAATTCAGAAGGGGAAAAAGCAGCTCATCTCAGGTAGAAGTTCTGCTAAATGAAGGATTTTAGAGAAGTTATCTTTTTGAATGGAATTGTGATAGGAAGAGCAAAATTTTCCTTGCTTTAAGCACTTTAATTGTAGATGGCCATTACAAACACAGGTCTCATTTTCAGCCCCAGTATTATGCTGCTACCACACAAGCTGTTCAACTCTGATTTTTTTTAATTAAATTAAAAGAAAATCCTACTTCTTTTAGAGTGTAAAGCTGTGTAAAAGTCTTCTACTGATTTTTGTATCTGTAACTTTGCTGAGATCAATTGCTTCCTTGGTTGGTTTTCTTTTTTTCTCAGAGCGTTTACTGGGCTTTCTACTCTACCTGCCCCCCAAGTAAAATTCTGAAATTAAGCCCTCAAAGAGTACGTCACTAGTCTGCCTCGGAGAGCTATAAATAGGCTTTACTGAGGATCCTGCTTGCAGCACCTCTATGTGAAACCTCTCACTGGTCTCCCATGAAAGTAAGGATCAGGTAAGTCTGGTCTAGGCAATGCTTTACCCGCTCGTGTCGCAGGGCACAGTGGCATGACAATATCGTTTCTAGTTCTATTCTCCTGTATCTGTAGAGACCCAGAGTTTAATTTCTGAGAGCGCCCAAGAGAGTGGCAATCTCAGGAAGATGTTGGCTGGCACAAAAGTTGAATTATTATTACATACCTGGCTATGACATCTGGCACCAGGACAGCTGCATGAGCTCCCCTTTGCCCTCTGCTAATGGCCCATGACATTGGCATGCGGGAGTGTATAACTGTACCTCCATCTCCATTCAGCCCATGACCCCCATTGCATATTAACAGGTCTTGCATAATATCCAACATACAAGCAGTAAGCTAGCAAAAGTGCTAACTCAGACACAGATTTGTGTAAATTTATTATGCTATTTTGAAAGCCAGCTGTAATAATGAAATAATATAAAATGCTTCCTACATTTCCTACCATAAATGCTCTTTACTGTAGAGTTGACTACGTTTGAGGTAACATTTGCGTACTTAACTATGCACCACTCTGATAAAATGACATAGCCTTTATGATGCTATTTGCTATGTTTATACATTATGCTGATTCAGTTCCTGCACATTACTTTTCCTTTACTACTTATGTCTGTGTTTAAAAAGAAAAATGAAAAACAAAATTCAGAAAAATACTAATTTTTTTTTAATTGGCTTATGAAACTGTGATCTGTGCTCTGCAAAGCTTACATTTTAATTGACAATTCTTATCTGCAAGGACATACTTACCTACAGTAAGGGCAGTGTGCCATAATCTGCTTATGAAAGTCCTATTAGGAGAAAATTACTTTAATTATTATACATATATTAAGATTAGAGTACAGCTAAAATCATGCTATCCACTTCAGGAGTACAAAAAAAGACCTCTCTATCCTACACCCAATTCTTCCCAGCGAGCTCGTAATCCAGAGAGGCAAAGACAGCGGGGAACGACAGAAGCAGCATGCAGGAGCTGGGAGATCAGGGTGGCTTCAAGCAAACACAAACAGAGTCTTGAATATATTTTATTAGCACCTAGATGAACAAACTATAGAACTATCCTATCTACTGCATGTATTTTGTTCTTAAATGACAGTCATGTAAGTGAAAGGAGGCAAATATTAAACCCTGGTTTACTACCACCTCTTCCAGCAATATTGTCAAAATGATATATTTCTGTAAAAAACAATACTTTTTTTCATAGCTTCTTTCTTGAATTTTGCATGTGGTACTCATATATGCTGTGCCCACAGACTCTGTAAAGATGGACTTTTTTTGCCCCATTACAGACTTATTCTTAGTTTGTTACCAAAGGTACCAGCTCACATTAGCCTCTTTTTTCAACAGGTTTATTTGCATGGGTGTTTGCAGTAGTATATTTTAGGATAAGGCAGGGAAATAGTTCAAGAAGAGCAAGGTGTTTCTGCAGTTTAATGAAAAGTCCAAGCTCCACGCGGAGAGGCCAGAGAACTGCGCTCCCTCTCATTTGTTATTTTTCTCTACTTTCCTCGGCAGCACCATCTAATACTTGTCCTTGCAGAGCAGATGGAAATGACTCAGTAAATCTCTACCTGGGGAATATCAAAACCTAGACAGAGTTGAAATATTGCTGAAACAGAGGGACAGACATATTTAACACAAAATCAGAAAAATTAGTCCAGTGCTGGAAGAGAGTTAGTACTCCAGTCTTCCCCCTTCTCCTTCGCCTTCCCTTGGGTTGCCTGACACCCACAACGAGCATGGGTGTTCACTTATTTCAGACTCCTGGAATTTAAGTTCGTGCACTGGAAAATGAGAAAGGGTTTATGGAGCCATGACTCATCCCGAGGCACAGAAAAAAACACTGTTACCAGCACTCTGGCCTCGCTCAAAGTCCATTTCTCAAGGGTGGTCTTGCAATCAATGGCTTGGAGAAAACATTCGGATCCCTGCTGCCAGACCCAGACAGGTGGACACTGGACCCAACCAAACCTCTTCTGGCAAAAAGCTCCATCTTGCAAGACAACTGAGACCTCAGGCCTCAATGTGGTAAATGGTGAGACTAGACCAAACACTGTCCTTCCTAAGGGACTTTTTGGATGCTGTCCTCAAGCAGTAAGAAAGGGCCCAAAATGTTGTCGGAGCAGAAGGCTAGTCTATGTCTGTTGCCAAACAAAATGTTCTCAGGACTGTGGTAAGATTTCCGGGAAAGAGTTTTTCGCTTCACAGAAAGGTCTTGTTAACACTTTGCAGAGTGACTGTCAGATGGGTGACTGCTTTGATTTTCAGGTTTTTCAGCATTTTCTTCCTGTGTGCCCACCAGAACGTGGAGAAAGCAGATGCAGATGACCTGCTTAAATACCAGGTGCCACAAGAGGAAAGAACTAGGAGATTGGAAGCTCTTCCCACCACCCTTTACTGCCTTTCAGCTGGGCTTTTGGTACAGTGGTGGACAAGTTAAATGAGATGAGGGAAAGCCACTTGCTTGAGATTGCACAGGTGGGGAAGGGAAGCAAGCAAGGAGCCCTTAGCCCAGCCTCCAGCCGATTTTTTCCTCTTCATGTGCCAGCACTCCGTTTAGGAGCTGCTTAGTTGCACGGTTCAAGGCAAGAGTTATCTTTCAGTTGTGTGTTTGTACAGCACCTAACACAGTGAAGCCTTTCTCCCTGACTGCAACTTGGAGACATTATCACAACACAAATAGTAAATAATAATCGGGTTAAAGATAGCACTGAATTAAATCAGAGCAGTAAGTCTACTGGAGGCCAAATGGTACACAGTGCCAGCTCAGGCACAGGCAACTGGCTCTCAAAACTGAAAGAGAACATTCCTCCACAGTAACATAAACACTATTCTTTTTCTCTTGAGCTAGATAAAGCATTGTGTGTTTCTGATAAATCCATATGGTTTGCTCACTTGCAGAGGAAAGCATGAAGAACAACAATTCCCCAGATTTCTTCCTCAGAAGTTGCATTATCAATAAATGCCTGTGATATCAGTTGGGTTCTTTAGCCCACACATCCGGCCAGTATCTTAATTGCAATAACTTCACGTCCCATAAAGCCAATGCAGTGATATACAAGGGACCTGATTCCAACCCCTAACCTCTCAGAGCCCGGAAAGTCTTTCAGCATTCCTGCAAACTTACATAAGAGAGAAGGAGCAGATAACATTGTATGCTTGCAGTTAAACATGCAGGATGCTTGTGCCCTCCTGCAGAAAGGAGTGAAAGAATGGCCTATTAGGAAGTCGTTCTGAATTAGAAAATGGCCTTACAACTGAAGAATTTGGAGTGCAAAACCAAAGACCCCTGGGATTGTCTGAATTGTTGTTTCAACTCTGAAAAAATACTTCACTGTGCTTTTTTCTACGGTCTATGACAACTGAAAACCTTCTTAATACACAGACAAAATACTGTTTGTGGTCTTTATATATACTGAGCTAGGCCTTACCGGCAGCATTATATGAAGAGGACAGAGGACAGGCCTGACTTGTTCTTAAGTGGAGAAGGAAATTCTCTTGACTTAAAATGTTTCCCTTAGTTTAATTTGCCTTCAGAACTGGGAACTACAGACCAGAACTGGGAAGCCAGACATGTCTGACTTCCATCCTTGGGAAGGTGACAGATGGCCCCCCACATCTGTTGGGAAAGATTAGCCTTTGTGAAGGGAGTGCCTGTCTCTGGGTCTAGGAGGTCTAGAGGGGTGTTGGTAGCATAAGAGTGAAAGGAATCCTATCAGCATAATTTTCAAAACACCTGAATTTTCAAAAGCCTTTTACAAGGTGCCACACTAAAGGTTATTGAAAAAATCAAATGGCCAGAGGATTACAGTCAGCAGTGATGAGTCCCCAGGGATGGTGCTGTGTCTTTATTGATAATGAAGAGGAGATAAGGGAGTGAATGGCAAAACGTGCAAGTTTGGAGACAAGACTAAGCATTTCTCTGGAGGCAAATGCCACGCCAGTTTCAGAAGGGCCACATGAGTGTACAAAATGGTGGCAGATAAGGTCCAGGTAGGTAAATTAAAGGTAATGCATCTTTGGAGAAACAATCCAAACCATGCCTTCATGGTGCTGAACGCGGGTAGCTCCAGTGCAGGAAAGAGACCTCAGCATCATCAGTTACAGTTCTCAGAGATAATCTGCTTGGTGTGCAGTGGCCATTGCAAGGAGGGGTATGGATAATACGAGAAAGAGTGCCATTTGCCTGCTACACAAAAATGCTGTAGTGACCATACCAGGAGTATGCTGTGTAGCTCTGCATCTCGAGGAGGATATAGCAGAGCTAGATAAGATCCAGAGAAGGCCAAGGAAAACAGAGCAGAGACTGCTAATTGTATTATAGCTTATGAAGAGAGACTAAAGACATGGAATCTCTTCAATTTGGAGAGAAGAAAGGTGAAGGTGTGAGGGAAGAGATGGTAAAAACTTACAGAATCTCAAGGGCAAAACCTGAGGGGTTATTTACCAAATTCCTTCCTGCTGGAACTGGGGGATGCTTGCTGAAACTAGCAAGAAACTAGTTTAACACAGATAAAAGAGTATACTTGTCCTCTGTGGCTGGCAATGAACTTCTGGGGTTTGTCACAGAAAGTTTCAGGCAGATGGTGTCTGCAGGTTCAAAGAGAGATCAGATAAGCTCCGTGACAGCAGGTCCATGAGTAAAAGCCAACTGAAACTGTCTCCTATCATCCCTAATACATCCTTTGTGGGTCTTGGAGGAGAACAAGCAGAAGAGACCATTGAAAGTGGCCAGGCTCATTTGCTGTCTTGGAGTAGCGTGGCCTATTTATTGTCACTGTCAGAGATGCACAATTGGGCTAGATAGACTGCTGGTCTGATCCAGTATGCCTCATAAGTAGAGACAAATAAGTAGTGATCTTCAAAGCTGTGAAGGGTAACCGGACACATCTTTCTTTGATGTTTTACCTATATCTTATAGATTGCTTTAAAAAGCTCTGCTCCACTTCACACACCTGGTAACTCTTCAGTACTGGATTCATTTGGGTCAGCTGGTGCCCTTTACTGCCAAGTGAGCAGGGTTTGCTCCTCTTTCTCTTGTTGCTTTTCTTCCATTTGCTATTTGTTTGGCAACGAGAGCAGCACAGTACTGTTTGTCCATCAGCTTTTAACCAGAACAGCTTCTTTTGGGGTCATGTGAGTATAAAATAATTCAAAATTTGATTTTTTGTTTTTCAGGGATAAGGGAGGTAGAAGGGCATCAATCTGCTGACATGCAGCAGCACCATTATATAGGGTATGGCCTCATATGAAAGACTTTCTGTTTCAGAGGAAGAGTGCTGCTGCACTCAAATAGGCATCTTTTTGGTTATGTTTTCTTCTAAATTACTTTTGCATGTGTTAATGCTGCTGCATTTCACGGGTATACAAAAGAACAAAGAAGGGAGATGGCACTGCTGTACTTCAGTTAGTAATGAAGGTAGTTTATTACTACACAGTTTAAGGGTAGGGAATTCTTATTTGAGGAATTTTTGGAAGGGGTCAGGGTGATCTCACAGGCTCTGGTGAGCTAAGGATCTAATGTAGCTTGAGTCTGGTAAGGGAGAATACTGTCTTTAGGACCTAAAAGTTCACCTTAGACCTTTCTCTAGGGCCTCAGTTTCGCTCTTTTTTGTCTTCCTAGAGACCATTATTAGAACCCAAAGGTATTTTGCATTTTGTTGCCCCCCTAGGATAATCTTTGGCTGTGTGGGACAGGTGGTACCTGACAATGTAATTTCTCAATGCTTGCATGGTTTCTGTGAAAAGGAATCAAGGGCTGGGGTAAAATGCTATTAGAGGCACAGAGAGGGGAAAACTTGAGTGTTATTCTGATGCAACAAAAGATGTGTATCCAGTTCTGATCACTATTTGTCTGTTTTTAGTAAATGAAAGTATTGCCAGATTTAAAAGGTTTATCTAACCTACAGGACAGGGTTGTAGTTCATTTTGTGAAATCTCAGTCAACAGAAAGTGATATCAATGTTGTCAGATCACATCATAAACTCAGAGTTTGATACTCAATTTCCAAGCAAAAGACATTCTCCTATTTGCTGTCTAGACAAAGTAGTTTTTACAATAATGAAATATTGTTATAGCAGAAGGAAGCAAGTTCTTGAACTTAAATATTCCAGAACTTTGCAGTAATTTTTGTTTGATCTAAAGTCAAGGTCAAGAGCTTCTTTCTAGTTATAATGGGTTGAAAACGTATTATCAATCTCATGTTTAGTGTGACTACTGCTATTGTTAAGGGTTTGACCTTGTTGCCACTGACTGCTATGCAAGCCATTTAAAAAAGCAAGTTCTTTTCCTTGCTCAAAGTAGTCCAACCTTTTGTCCAAAGCCATACGAGCAATGCATCTGGGCCATATGTACAAATATGAGGCAAAATAGAAGGCTAAGTGTGTTGACTACCAGGCCAGTTCGGAGTGTTTGTAGGAAGTACAGGACAGGCACATTTGTGGGTTGCATTAAGTCTTTAGTTTTTACATTTCTGAAAATCTAAGTGATACTTCTAGTAGCTGTTAAGAAGGAATTTGCTTCTTCCTGGCAGTTACTCTGATCTACCAGGTGTGTGTGGTCTCTTCCCCTTCTGAGGTTGCCCTTTTGTTCTGACTTCTTTAGCCAAAAAAAAAAAGCAGCTGGACAGCTTTAGTCTGTTAAATAGTCCACATTGCTTACACGGCTACTCTCCTCACTGACCCTTAACAGTTTAGTAGCTATGAACTTTAAGAGGCTCAGTCTTAATCTTCTGTCTTCAAAGGAGCCAGAGCTGATGCAGAATGTGGCCTTTTCATTGTGGCTTTCCCTGAATTTTAGAAACCCACCTTTGTCAGCTGGGCATTTCCACCCTTTTATCTAGATGCCGACAACAGTAAAATTAACGTAAATTACATAGACTTGTCTGGGGTCTTTCATTACTCCTTGATGGTTTGCTCTCCTCCTGGCACAAGCTCTCTCGAATAGTGTGTTAAATAGCAGACCACTACCTAAGGGAGAAAATGTTCAGAATCCTTCGATGCACAGCCCAGAGAAAATATGCTGGCCAAGAAGCGCTCTGGCTCAGGAGTACAGCTTTTGTATCTTTAGTTTGACCTGAGGAAAGGTGGCATGCAAGTGATGTGAAGAAACGGTGTCTCAACATGTGGTTTCAGGGACTGTCTTTCTGTAATCTGCACAGATGTCAAGACTGGACCCAAAGAAAGGTTGGGTTATTTAGGAAAAACAGTGGTTTTCAGCAAGACGGGGCTGTTGGGCTGGTGTTCTCGGTAGATTTCATTCTCACCCCACCCGAAAGGATAGCAGTGTTCTGCCATGGTTCTGTACACATGTACTGTTTCCCATTTCTTTCTCTCCTTGATTTCTTTGGAGCACTGTGCTGTGGGCAGTAAGTATAGAGGAGATCTGTGGATGTGGTCATGAACCTAGGCTGATTCAAAGAGCGTGCACAATACTGATATTTAAGGGCTGTGACTTTGATCCTTTCCTATTGTTCTAAGATGCACTTGAATATCTCAACGGCATACTGAGACCTGCATGCCTGCTGTGTGTGAGAGCTCACTACCATGGAGAATATTTTTCTCCCTCAGGACAGATACATGTGAACTCCCTGCAGGATTCCCTGGAGGTATTGTTCTTCTTTCCCTCTTGTGCTACAGACTGCAACAGCCATCAGGCATGGAGTAAACACAGGGATGTTCACTCTCACCACTCTCTGAGACAAGCGGCTACGATGTCATCTTACAAAAAATTTATTAAAAAATAGGGGAGAAAAAAAAAAAAGGGGTAGGGAGGGGAGAGAGGATTACGTTGTAAAAATAGTTTCCTTGCTGTATCTAGACTCCAGAAGTGTAGACCAAGGTGTTAACTATTGATAATGGTCTGCACTGGAGTCACGTATGGACACTGCTGTGCTCCTGTCTCCAGGAGCATCAGTGATGCATGTGGGCCTGCCAGCTTTCCCCAGGTGCTTGCACAAACCCTGGCAGCTGCTGTCGGGGAAGGCTTGCAGGATCAAGCTGCAAGGGCCTGTGTGGGGTTTCTGTACGCTCAAAAGCCTTGACTTGGTTGCGCGACATTCCTTCATATCCTGTCCTCTCTTGCTGACCTTTCTTCCTTGTTTTCCATGTGACTGACAGCCCTTTAAAACACAAAGCAACAGGATAGTGTTGGATGGTGGGAGGAAACACTGTCATCGGTTTGGGATATCATTATTGAAACAGCTTCAAGTTATCAACAGCTTCAAGGGGGAAAAATGCTGATACTTGTTTTTTGCCTTGCATACTATTCCCCATTCATTAATTGATTTCTTGACTCCCTGACCCACTTTCCTGCAATAATAGTTCTATGGAAAATTTAATATTTCTTATCCCGATGTCTGTATCCCTGGGCTGAAGATTTTCAGTTCTGCTTGCTGGCAAACCCATCCAAGGCACTTCTGACTGTAATTAGAAAAGACCTTTCCTTCCCAACAGTTTGGAAATCATGTTCTAATCTTCCCTTTTCACTGACTTGACTCATCACAGCTGCTAGAAGAACTAACATATACTTCTGGAGGAATTATTTGATTTTGCTGAACTCTTAGGGACCATAGGGGTGACATTGTACCAGATCCTTTGTCTCCAGGGTCATCAAGATAATTCTCTGTATAAACCATCACCAAAAGAGGTTTGACTGTAGCAATTAGTGTCCCAGAGCCTGCCATTTATCTAATAATCACAAGTTTGAGTTTTGAAAACATTCATTAATTACATTCTCAGCAGCCTGGTCTCTTTAATTTTGCTGTTCTGACTTGGTGCCACAATAGCCACTGTTTTTAATAAGGTAATGACTAGCCTTGCTTTAGAATTGTGTAAACTGGTAGACAAAGAGATTGCATTAGGTGGCTGCCTGATTAAACACTGAGTATGTGGCAGAGAGAGAAATAAGGTCTGCATCTGACTCCTTCAGTTCTATTTTGACAACTAGGGTAATCTTGCTTTTTGATTCTACAAGTTCATCTAGGGTCTTCCCCACTGCTTCCATATGGTACTAGGGAAGAAAATAACAAAATCTGGGAACAAGCGGTTGGTAGGCAAATAAGAACTTCCTTCTTTTTTATTCCCCAAAGAGCCAAGGCAGAATGTTAACTGATGACAAATTTCTCATTGAAGACATGGTAGGAGTTGAGCTGCCTTAAAATTTTGCCAAGATCATAGGGAGTAAGAAGTATTTGCGAGTAGTCCTGATGCATAGACTTTAGGGGCACGGAGCAGTGGAGAGAATAGCTCACCCAAGAGCAGGGACCTTCGCTGGGTAGCAAGTGCAGTGGTGAACATGGGTGTTGTAATTGCAACAACCATAGTCGTTGCCAGCTGGAGAACTACACAGGTGAGCTATTTACAATTCATACGCTTGGTGTACTTTGAAGATGAGAGATTCCACCCAGCATAACCTGTGGTTGATAATGTGGGCCATGGATAGTCCTGCCCTGAGGCCGGTAACCCATGGTGCAGTTTCACAGTTGCTGCAGGCCAGTCTGAGGCCACCATGCTCCTGCTTGCTCTCCCCTTCCAGTGCCTCTCTGAGCTTGTGCTCACATTCCTTCCTTTGCACTAGCTCTAGTGGCTGTGAAGCCAGCTTGAAACTACCAAAAGAAGTGTCATTTTAGTCTGCTCCATAACTGCGAAGTGTCAAATGAGCTGGGATGACATAGATGGGATGAGAAGGCTGCCCTTGGCTTGAGTGGGTGAAACCACCAGGTTATAGTCAGGAACATCTCTCTTGGAGATCCCATATGGTCCTGAATCAGAAGTGTTGATGTTCAGAAACTCCCATCATTGTCCTTTGTTTTGTACCTGGGATAAATTAGCATTTTCAGGAGCACAGCGCTACGTTCAGTTATATCACTAGCACATCCTCCTCTTCAACAGAAAAGGTTTTTTTCCGCTCTTGTCATACTGGAAGTTGAAAACTTTAAAGAAATCTACAATTTGCCCATGAGGTTCCAGTGACTTGACGCAAGGACAGGAGAGAGGGTAGGATTTCAAAAATAAAATGGCATTTGCATACCTTGCCTTCCTGTGATTTTCAACAAAAGTTTGGTCTAACTAGCATTTATGACTTTTAAAACCTTTATCATGAGGTGTCAGTGGTGGCAGCAAGCTCCATGTTTGAATGACTACAGCATGCAGTGCATTAAAAACAAGGCACAAATTCCAGTCACTGATGGGCAACATTCAAATGGCAGGGGCAAGGAAGGGAGAGAGTTATTTGCTACGGTTTGATCAATATATGTGAAGATTAGGAAAAGGAAATAATACCGAGATAGCAATTTTAAAAAACAGCCCTTTAGGAAGGAAACAGTCATGCGTTACATTTTTTTTTTAAGGGAAAAACAGTATCTCTACAGGTACGAAAGGGTGACACTGGCTGAAGAGGAACCAGTAGTAGATGAGTTGTAAACCAGCTTGTGAAAAGCAAAGTTACAGTGGGATATACTGGAAAGCTGATGGTGATTCTTGCAGCAATGAATTTTTAACTGTCTCCATGTAAAGAGCTTTTTTGGCTATAAAAAAGAAAATTTTATTCTGAAAATGCTGCATGAAAGCTGGAACTGTCAAACTAGTAGAAAAGCAAATTGGAGAGCCTTGGATGAGCAGCTAAGAAGAACGCACGAGTATGCTGGAACAGAGACTTCATCAGCCAGGAGCTCTTGGAAAAAGTTAGGCTGAGGGGTGATGGCATGATGATAGCAATGTAAGTAAGTGAAAGGAAATTGCATGAAAGAAAGGAAGAGGGTTATCCGGACTATCTAGAAAGTGGCTGAACAGAATTTGGCCTAAAATTAAAAATGGAAAAAGAATCAGGCTAGACATAAGGAAAATAATTCTTAACCTTGAGCATGCCTGGAATAAACTGTCAAACTGTAGCAGAGGCAATGACACGGGTGGCTGAGACTAGATAGGATAAGACAATAGCAAGAATAAAGTAAGGAAATAGTCTTTGTGGTGTGGGCGACTGGAGGCGATGACCCAACTCATGTTTTTCCAGGGCTGGCTGTCTATATATAGTTCAAGAGAGGCAGTAAGTAAAGCTTGTCCACTCATCAGTGGTGGCTAGCTACGATGGCACACTATGATAAGCTTCCTGTGCCTCTACCCAGTGTCACGGAGATGCGGCTATGAGGGAGGACTGCCAGCCGAACACTTGCCAGAGGTCAGGTTGCACAAAGTACCATGGAACGGAAGAGATGAGCCATCAGCCACAGCTGTGGCTTTCAAATCTGTCAGGCTTTGGGAGTTTCAAACTGCAACTAGAACAGTTGTCCTGGATGCCTGAGTTGCCTTGAACTTCCCAAGTCTCTTATTCACAGGTCCATCGTCCTTGCACCAACTTCATTATTTGTATGTCTGCTGCCTTTAAACAAATCCTTTCACCTCGCTTCATGTCCAGTGTCGTGATGTGGACTGTGTACCTCAATAGATGATATTAATAAGGTGGCTGCAGGCTTACTGGTATCAGTTTCTCACACAACAAAATCTCATCTGCACCTATTTCTGTTTTGATTTTTACTCCCTACAGTGGAATGAGAAAGAATAATATGAAAAAATGAAGGTTACGAGAAGCATGAATTTGCCATGCTGCTGTTTTGGTTTGTTCATGATGTCAGGGAGCAGGAATTTATCTTTTATTTTTTGCCTGAAATATGTGTTAATGCAACTTTGATCTGCCTCAGAAGAAGAACGCCAAAGGAAAACGTCTAGTAGAAGACCTTTTGGCCCTTTCTGTTTGTTCTGCGTGGGAATTTTTTTATTTAATTTTGTAGTGATGGGCCCATACTAGGCTAAAATGAACCCTTAAAGGAAGTAACCCTAAATGTGCCTTCAGGTCCATTCCCTCAGCCCAGATGGGAAAGCAAGAGAAATCTTGAAATTCTCCTTTTTGCAGAGAGAGGGGGTCTGCATTTCTCACAGGGCGAGTCATTTTTCCCATACTTACTTTAGTCAGCTCTTCAGAGAGTTGCAGTTACTTGCCAGAGACATACCAAAAGGGAAGAAGCAAGATTTTGAAGTACTGCCAAATACTGTGCATTGTTACGCACCAGGGCACTCCCTGCGCATCCCCTGGGCAGCGGGTGTTGGCGTGCAAATACGCAGGTGGCAATCATCTTACTTTTACGTGGCTCTTTACATGGGAAATACTGGTCCCGTCCCCCAGTAAAGGCAGTAAGAGTTTTGCTGTGGATGGCTTCTCGGAATAGGCACAGGAATCTCTCAAGAGAGCAAAGACAACCGAGGGCTGTCTGCAAACCCTGAGGAGGGAAGAGGTTGAAAAGGTGGCAAATACTTTCTTCAAATCAGAAAGTAAAAGGACTGAATGTCATGACACTTGGTCAAAAGTTGTTGGTTTTGGGTAGCAAGGGAGGAAGGAAATGCTGCAGTCTGTGGTCGGGGAGGACAGGGAAACATGTTTTCTGAAGTTCCTGAAAAAGGGGGATTCCACAAAAATTTCAGAACTGAAACACACTGTTCAGGAAAATTTTAAACCTCCTTTGAGGAGTGAGATCTAAGCTCCAAGACATCCAGAGGAGCCAAGGTTTCTGGGACTTCTGGTCTCCTAGCTGTGGCCAGCCCAGAGACGACCTGCTCGGGAGCAGGGATCCCTCCAGCCCTCAGCTCCCCAGCATTAGGTCAGGCAACCCAGCAGGAAACACCTCTGGGACCCAATCCCATATGTGCTTTTTCAGAAGATTGTCAAACTGACTCATTTTCCAAAGACATTTTCATTCTGAATTGCCATTTTCTAATCTGTTTCACTGGAAAATTCTTAACATGATCTAGCTGCAATACAGGGACACTGGAAGAAACTAAAAGGGAGCAATTTCAAAGTCGAGAAAAGGAATTATTTTCCTCCGGGTGATATAATTCAACTATGAAACTGATTACTGCAGGCTGTCACTGTGGTCAGGAATTTATCGAGATCTAGAAAGGGCTGGGAATGTATGCTGCTGATGAGCATGTTTGTAATTCTCTCATGTAATGCTACAGTTTGGGGAGGGCTGTATAAGATGTGACCTTTATTGATCTCTCAGGTTATAATGGGATGAAGTGCAATTGTATTACACATAGGTATATACTGCAGAGGCAATTCCTTGAGGTTCTCCCGTGTGTATATCCAGCAAGTTTTGGTGCTGGTCATTATAAGAGCAACTGTACTGGCTTACTCTGATCTCATCCTGATTTGATGGGACAGGCTTAAAGATTAAGCCTCCTCTTTGATGCGTTGAAGATGTTAAATCTTGAGGGTCTATTATCTTTAAGTTCTGAGTTGCCTTAGCTCCCGTTGGAAATGGGAGGATGAGGGTTGTTCACGGGGACTTGGGCCCAGGTTGTTGAAACAAAGGAGATGGGGAATGGGCAGCGAAGGTTTCTGGGATGTTGAATCTGCACAGGTCAATTGTGGGTACAATAGGTCCTGGAAAGGGAAGGGATTCTGTATGAGGAATTGAATGTTTGGCAGATGACACTTCAAATTCCTGAACTGCAAAGACACGGGCCAGGTTTACGCTGGCAGGCACTGCTGCCTCACTAATTTTGCTAAATGGGTAATGTCGGTGCTTCTAGCATAGAAAAATTGCCTTTGGACTTGATTCACCTCATCTAATTTTAGCCACTTAAGACTAAGTCTAGTCATCCAGAGTCTCTATATCCACAGCAGAGAGAGAGTGAAGCCTGTCTATAGGGTGATTCATCTCTCTTGTCTCCGATATCTGCCATAAACTGGGTTGAATCATGCTCAAAAGAGCTCATCCCTTTCCACTGACTACAGTGGAGGCACAGACACACCACGTCATGCCAGAGGCCTAATGCTGAGAAAGCTCATCTGAGGTGAAATAAATCATCCTCCATGGGTAGCTGTGCTCACACCAGCAATAACAAAAAGGACAAACAAACCTGTTTTTTATCAACATGAAGTAAATTGTACTTGTACCAGGGGAGAGGAGGTTGCCTTCAGAGGCACCCAGCTGAGGTCAGCAAGGTCCCTCAGATATATTCCTCTCCCTTTCAGCTCTCAGACTTTAACCTGTGCCTATGAAGTCCTCATCTACTTCTCCTTATAGAGAAGCGAGTAGCATCAGATAGAGCTGAGAAAAATGTGAGAATGTAGGAGTGTATCAACCCTGGTGTGCCCAAACCTTGCTTGGTCTCTTGCATATCTTTTGGTCTCTTGAAAGATATTGAGTCTGCCTATAAACTTTGCCAGCTTCCTGTCCTCACACCATCAAGGCATCTGCAAAGCCACGATTATCTTGCCCTCAGCTGATCTTTGCTGAAGAACATGTGCTAAACCTGTAATGAGATAAACCTATGCTTTTAATACAGGCACTTGTCTACTGGTGCCTCAAGCCATCAGGACTGCCTGCATCTTTTAAAATTGCAACGTGCTTAAGCATCTCATAGTGAATCTCTTTTTCATCTGAAAATGGCAACTTATGTGGCTTTTTCACTGAAGAACTGGAGAGGCCGTGCATCTACAAAAGAGGCACTTTGTGTGAAAATCCTTTTCCAGAACCCTGGAAGCTTCTCTGATAAGAAAATCATAGGAAACAGAAATGAATGACAACAAAAATACATGGGACAACATTACTCATACAATGACTCTGTCACTTCAAGCAAGAAAAAAAATTCCCCACAAAACCTCAGAGGAGAAGCACGCAGGGAATTTCTGTATTTCGCAAATCCCTCGTTTTGGGTGCATACGTAACAGTGTTCACCGTCTGGGAGAATTCTTACACTTAGGTAGATGCTCATTGTCCTTCTATGGAAATATACAGTAAGTTGTGCAAATAGAGGCTGCGAGGAGACATCCGTCTCCCACCGTCGAGGAATGTGGGTGTGGATCGCGCCGGGCTCCAGCCCGACCCCTCTGAGGCACTGCCCTTGCGCGGCCCCAAGAACAATAACCTCCGGAACACGCTCAGAGACCTT
>Ga0065711_1037007_pt1 | contig 20313 bp, 10 predicted proteins | sample Hoacrofraction12_FD_59098 | JGI IMG/M metagenome (GOLD analysis project Ga0065711, IMG submission 59098) | Hoatzin crop microbial communities from Cojedes, Venezuela - Epithelial fraction 12 v2 (version 2) | ecosystem: Host-associated > Birds > Digestive system > Esophagus > Crop | place... | reverse complement strand
TTTCTGCCTCTTTCTTTCCATTCTCCTCCGCACACCGGCGGGGGGAGGGGCGGCCGCGTGGCGCTTTTGTTGCCGGCGGCAGCCGAAACCAAAACAATGACATATTGTGATATATCATGAGATGACCTGAAAGTTAGCTAGTTGTACCACTGTTTTCAAGAACAGACCCCATAAATTTAATCTTCACTGGGTCAAGGCTACCGCAGTCTCTTCCCTTTCAGGTAAAATAAATGTTTTCAGAGCGGACTATTCCCATTCTTACCTTGGCAGTCACTATTTCAATGTTGATAATCCACAACAATGACAGACAATTTCTAAGAAGTATTACAGAGATAATGTTTCCTCCCACGGTGAGACATGATCATGTTAAACTCTTTAGTGTTACTGTGATTAAGTGAACATAATATCCTGCATAGTCCATGACCTTATCTCTCTTCAGTTTTCTAGTGTCAGAGGAAAGACACATTTTTAATCATGTGTTTTAAATCTGATTTATAAACATCTGTGTTCTCCTTTTCACAAAGTCAGGGAGCTAGCTCCCACTTCAGTATGTCACAGCATATCCCTTTGAAGAAGATAAAAGACTTAAACTGCAAAACTCAGACCCAGACCCAGCTTTCAAAACACCTCAGATTTCATTCGCAGTTGGAAAAGATCATCAAATGTCTGAGGAAACAAAATTCACAGCTGGATTCAGGTTCTGATCTAAAAAAATTGCCTTCTGCTTCCCCATTCACCCAAAGTCAATTTCTGAGCAAATATTTCTCTCCATTAACTTCTCTGTAACAGTGTGCTGGGCTGAAGGTCCTTCCACATTCCAATATGTATAGGATCTATTTACGTTTACTGTACCTACAGATGTAATGAACATACTGTTATTTTATACTATCATCTAAGTCATTAATGAAAATGTGAAATAACACCACTGGATCTATGACAGTTTCTCAGTAACTTTATTCTATTTATCAGACCAGTTTGACAAATGAAAGATCGGAAACAATTGTGTAAATACATTTTTTTCTATCAGTCTTGTACCATGCTCATCTGGTCTGTCTATGGGAATGTCGTGGTATGCAATACCAGAAGTGTCTCTGAAGTTAAAGCATTTGCAGTACACTGTTTGACAACCCTCTAGGCTAATTATCATGTTGCAAAAGGAAATTAACTTAATTTAACATCATTTTTTTTTTTAAATCCATGTTTTCTGTTACTTAGCATCACAGTATTATCTGGGTGCTCACAGCTTGATTATTTATTCCACTTGTTTTATCCCAGGGCCAAACTTACGTAGACTTGTCTAGAAGTCTCTGGATCTTACATTTGTCTGCTTTGGAAGACAGATTTGTTAGCACATTCTGCAAAGGTCAGGTTATCTTTGAACAATTATTAAACAGAGTGAACTTTCTCAGTAAATATGCAAGAAAAGGTCAGTTGAAATATGTACAATTAGTACTAGTAATTGTAGTAATAGTCATGGAAGAAGTAGTAGTAGTAATACTGAGTGTAGACCAATATTCAAATATGGAATGTGACTAAAGGTGACTTTCCCATCCTCTGCCAAATGCAAATTGTTTTCAACGAAAGCAAGAGGAAAAAATTTTCTGAGAATAACAGAGTTCTATATGCTGTTGTGAAATGGGCGTGCTTTGATTTTTTTTTTAAATATATGTTCTTTTCCATCATTACTTTAAAGAAGTCAAATATTAAGATTAAGTGTTTTGAAAGACACTGCATTCCTAAGGATTATGAAAAATACTTAACTTTATTTCGAAGTAGTTTAGAAATAAATGAAACTAAATTTTGACATAACCAAATCCCATTAAAAAGTCTGTTCCTTTTTCTATTCAGCTCTACTTTTTTCTTAGCAAAAGCAGTTTCAGCTACTCTTCCAGCCTCTATGTTATTCCTATCAAACTTAAAGAAAGTCAAGCATTTGAAAGTTGTCATCAGATCTAGAGGACAGACACAAGTTAAGAAAAACAGCTAGTGTAGCTGAGGTATCGCAGTTTGTTTGATGTGCCAAAGACTGCACAAAGTAGACTAAAAGCAAGCCAGAGTCGATATAGGAGCTCAAGACCTCTCTCTGGAATTTCACCTGTCTTGTCCTGAACTTGCAATCAATCAGAAACTACTTTTTTACTTGCAGGAAGCAAAAAACTTCATGTTTTGGATTTTACACAGTTAAAGGGACACTAGATTTCAGGAATGTTTGGCAGGTAGCCAACAGAAACTGAAGACATAAGAAGAGGACAGAAAAAGTGAATGACGGATTACTGAAGTGTTGAGGTGGGGTATGGAAAAAAAATAATGATTTTTGGCATGCACACAGCAAATTAATTTTTACACAAAGAGATGAGAAAGATTCCCCCTGAAATGTAATCGCCTGTATCTAAGTAAATGAAAAGGCTCTTGATAGCTAATAGCTGATGACTTTAAATAAAACTAGGACAGCAAGGTTTTCAAAGAGAAAAGCAGGAATGCTAGGCCTGGAGAATTGCATTCATCAGCAATAAGAGTACAATGAGGCACAGAAAAAAACAGAAAGGCCAAAAAGACAGAAAAAGAGATTGTTCTCCATTATGATTCAGTACTTGCTTTGGATTGTATTTATGCCTTCCTGAGGTCTTGCCTCCTCCATCTTCTCCCTACTTCAGTCTTTCCTATCTAGAAATGCCCTCTATAACTAAATAGCAAAAGAGAAGAAGTAATCCAGATGCAATTTTGGTAGGAAACACTCTGATGTGATTGGGGTAAAGTAATATTGGAAATCAGATCATTTGCTGTCTGTTTGAGCTCTGTTTGCAATTAAAACATTCACTGTGCCAGCTCAGAGGCAGATACATTAAGGCCTAGGTTACCTTGCTTTGCTATATGTACTCTTACAGGACAATAACTGGTGGCTAAGGAAGGGGTTTTGCCTAACTCTTTCCACATGGCTAACAGAAAAAAAGCAAAAGTCCAGAGTCATTCATCCCACTGAAAACCTGAACTTCCTTTGTCTTCTCTTCCTCCTTCTGTGTTCTTTCACTCATTGTACAGATCTCAGCCAGACAGGCATCCTGAAGAGCAGGATCTTCACGAAATGTGACAAAGGGCATGAAGATGTGTTCAGAGGAAGAACATTTTCTGACTGTGGGACAGCAGGTTCGGAATGAACAACAGGGCTCAGCTGTGTGAATTGACCACTGCCTTCAGTGACGAGTGGGAATGGGATAAATCCTAGCCCAACAACATTTAAAGGAAGAGCAGAACAGTTTTTATTTTAATCAAAAACCTAATGGCCAAATCAAATCAGTAAACAATTGAAAAGATAAATCTGAGGGTTTATTGTTAATTCCAGCAATCAATATAAATCTGAAACTTTAGGAGCTGCTTATGCTTCCTTAAAATATTTTTCCATGGGCCTCTTGTATGGTAGGACTTCAATTCCAGAAGCTGAGATCCTAATCATCCTTAGCTCTGAAGGTATATTTATGCAGTTATCATAAAATATTTGTAGTCTTTGGGGAAAAAGGAGTTTAGCAGCTACATTATAAGCATTACTTGCTCCCTTCTGATTTATGTGACGCCTGAACAGGCTGAAAATTCACTGGAAATGCAGTGTGATACAGTGGATAGGTCTTTGGTCTTACAGTCCCAATTCTGTCTCACTGCTTGTTTCAACACTAGTCTGCTCCTGCAAGTAATTTCACCTCTCTCTTCAGATTATACACCTTTCCAGGCAGGGACTGACTTTCACCATGTATTCGTGCAGCATCTAGCATAATAAGACTGTGGGTGCTATTGTAATCCAGATAATGAATTATTAACTTGTTCCACTATTATAAAATGTTCAGCAGAGTTTGTTTTACAAAACTATGGGTGAAATGGGTGTGGCTATTAGTTACTTTCCTCTAAATTGTCCTATGACTGAATCTTACGCATTTAAAAAGAGCCAATTTGGTCATGTGTTTCTTTCCTTCCTCAGTTTTAGGTTTTCTTGTCTTCTGTCTCTTTACCAATGTCACTAACACAGAGATGCAGAAGACAGTTAACAGTGGGAGGGACAGTGTTTTTTCTGTTCTTATGCACTACTTCCATTAGCAGTAATAGCTGTTAGGTGTGTGAACTGAGAGAGCAGACATAACTGTATTTAGAGGAAATTACGTGTAAAGTTACTTACGGCACGAAAGCAAAGAGCTGGAGTATGTTTTATTATGGATTACATCTCTAATTAATATCATACAATATAACTAGATATTTTTAAAAAATTTCATTTCATACCAACTCAGATGACATATTATACAGTCTGTAAGACTGCAAAGCTAGCATATTGATTGGGAAAATTTGAACTGGAATATTTTCTTCCCCTCTTGGAGATTTTAAAAAGCTTTATTTTAGTTCTACTGATAAAGAGAAGCTTTGAAACCTTGTTTTTAATACTATGCTCTCAACAAGTGCAGAAAGCACTGAAACAGAGGTGAAAGAGATATTTTTCGCTTTGTCACCATCAAGAATACTGTGGGATTTTAAGAACTGCAGCGGGGTTTTCTTTCTGGCCAATGAGTGAAATTACAAGTCAGCTTTCTTCCAACTTGCATGTTATATGGCAATTACTTAAACCAAATGAGAAACTCTTTTTTAGCTCAGGACACTGAGCTCAAGTAGAAGTTGTCAAATTTAATAAAGTAGAATGGTCCGAGGGAGGAAATTTTCTGCTTCTGTTTCCAGTGGTGCATCTGTTTGTAGCATGTACTTTCTCCAGAAAATGCCAGTTTACCTGCAAAACTTGAGATGAACTTTAATTGTGTGCTTTAGTAGAAAGTTTTAATTTTGATCTGAATCTCTTCAGGTAGCAAGGAGTCTCCTCACATAATCATACCTCCCTGTAGCCGATAAAAAATAACCACCTTGATTTTCCCTCCTTCCTTACTTTTTAGAAAATGGTTGTATTTTCATGAGTTCGCTTGCACAGTGAGCAGGGATCTATAAGCTTTGGAACATAAGACGGTCCTGCAATAACTGCTATTTCCAAGCCGTTACAGTAATTAATCACAGAAGGAGCTACTGGAAAAAAATCATATAATTTTGAACACATAATTGAATTTTTATTGCATTTGAATTGAAGTGTTTAGACCTTGAGAAAATCAACTCAGCAGGCAAAAAAAAACCTTCCTCTTTGCCTCTCCTTCCTTCTGTGCTTTAGACAAAGCTTGGCAGAGCTCACAAGCTAAGTGGGAGCTGATTTAATAGCTCTTTATTTCAGTCTACCTCCTAAAGAAGCAGAAAAGGTTGCTTACAAGTGATTCTTTTAACAAAATGTGTCACTGGAAGTAAGTTTATATACAAAGTGAAGACTTTCACATCCAAAGCTAGCACTGGCACCTTGCAGAGCAAGAAATCCATGTGCTCAGAGGAGGCAAGTATTTCTGAATAGCCATTTATGCTCACCGGTATTAACAGAAGGCTAAGGATGAAGCTGGGGAAGGTGCAGATGAGTGTCAGGAGGCAAATTTGACCCAAACAAAAAAATGCGATAAGGACTTCAGGGTTATCGAAAGATTGTATTTGATGAACAAAAACTTCAGTGCCTCTTTTAAACTTTTTTTCAGGATTTGTAATAAAAAAAAGAATATGTAATGCCAAAAATACCCCAAAACACATCTTTTGAGACTCTATGAGAGGAAAGTCTTTAGTCTTTTTTTTTCTGGTAGTCTTTTCCAAGTTCAGCTAGAATTTTGAAAACCTTTCAGACCCACCAAGTTTGCTCTATCTTAAATAAAGTAAAATATTTGCTAAAACATTGTCTTCTTTCCACTTGGAGGTCCCATTGTTGGACACAAGGAAGAGAAATGGTAGGTGTGATGAATGTAATACAAGATTTATGAACCTTCTCTCCCTTCCTTCCCACTTCCAAATGTTCCTTTAAGTGTCAATCTTTAATTCTTATATTTAACAATGATAACTATTAACTATAGTAATCATTCTAAATTTTAGGCAGGAGCTAAGAGGTGAAAAAGAGGTGAAAAAAACCCCAACAGACCGCAAATTGCCCTATGGTCGATCCGATGTTTATATAATCTAAAAATGCCTAGGCAGTCTGGGTTGGATTAGTAGTTTCATTTACCTATCAATCAGGTGAAATGCAATATTTATCCCTGATTTTTTCTCATGTGAAAACACAGTAGATTAAACCTTTGCATGGAAAGATAGTGACAGGACAGGGGAGAAGTAGCTATGCAAAGTCAACCATTCTGTGATTCTGCAATTCTGTGAAAATATGCTAAACCATGTAGGGCTGTGTTAAAATGAGAAGTTAGGAAGAAAAATGGCACAGCAATGGTGCTGATCAAATGTATTTTTATTGCAAATATGCTGACAGTGACAGGACTCTGATAACTTTGTCCAAGAAATCATGATTAAACCAAAATGATCTACAAAGCCCGAGACGTCCAGACTTGAGACATGTGTAAAAATACTTAGAAAGAATTATAACAGTCAACATATACCTTCTGGATTATAAGCATAACCAAACAGGATTATAAGCATCACCAAACATATAATTCAAGAAGTTCAAAATTTACAAAGAGACATCATCATAAAACACTGCAATTCAAAATAAATTAATGTAGTTAAAAAAAATATTTCATTTCAGTTTGAAGGCTTAAGTTGGGAACCTAAGTTTCTAGTCTTTTAAATCTGAAATTTGAAATTTTTGTTACCGGAAAAAAAGGCCAATAATGGCCTTGAAAGTTTTAATTCCTCTATTATCTTTCATCCCTCTTCCCCACTTCCCTCTCTATTCTCCAGCCAGGGATTTATTAAATAACCTCTTAAAGACACTATATATCTGTCCTACTGTTCATTTTTCTGTATACCAAAATAATTCAGGATTATATTAGTTTTATTGTAAGCAGAATGTTGCCCACTTTTCCACCAGAGTTATCCAAAGAACACTCACAGGAGATGTAATGGTAGCTTTATGATGACAAATACCTTTTAAAAGTATCAATGTATATGTTAATAATATATGTATGTTCTAAAAATGTTCCCAGCCCTACTCCTTCAATTTGTGGGCAGCATTTTTACAATCGTGTTAGTATCCTTTCAGCCAGTGATATTTAGTGTATTTCCTTCCCCATGCCTGTATTCTGTCATTTCCATGTTGGACAGCAGAGATGATCCCTGTACTAGGAAATGTTTGAAAATCATATGAAATCTCTTGTTAATGCAGACAGTGACTTACAAGTGCTTCATACGCAGTGTATTACTGTTTGCTTAGATTTCAGTTTTTTTCATATGAAAATTTAAAATATTTCTTTAAATCTCTGAAGGTCTTTCTGGATGGAGGCTTAGCTGTATTGGAGACTGTTCGATACATAGTTTTTTTCCCCACTCTGAAAATTATCCATTTTATTTAAGAATCCATTTACTTGATTTGTTTTCTGTTGACAAAATTAATTTCTTTTCAGTGGTATTCTTTTTTGTTAGGTGTCTTCACTGCTTCTTCTGCTGAATTGTGTTTGTTTGGTTTTAGCACTTAATTTCACCTCTTGTATGAAAAGAAGAAAATCTTTTCCTGGAATTTGTGAGAGTAACTTTAGCAAATGGCGATTCTAAAATTTTTTCAACCAGATTTATGCTGCAGATTGTCATAGTCCAAATTCTTACTTTCACCCGCTACTGTCAAACATGAATTATCATTTCTGACGTGAATATCAGAGTCTGTATTGTTGGTCGCATTGAGTCTTTAGCAAAGATATGTGTAAATGTCCCGTAGGCTCACTTCACCAATTAGCCTAAAATGCCTTCTTCTGTAGATCGAAGTTATTGAGGACATTTCACAGTAAAGTTCCCTTATGACTGTGTTCTCGCTTTTTTGAGACCTTAGCTGTGATTATGTTAGTTGATAGATCGCTCTCCAGTGCTGTCAAGAGATGGTGTATAAATTCTGCACTGGCTGTTGTCACACAGAAACAGCAGCTGTGAGGTGGTGGTTCAACTCATCTGCCTTCAACACACACCATAGGGTTGAGCTAATTGTCTCCTAAAAATTATATTTTTCTTTTCATTGACTGTTGAGGAATAAGAAATATCTGGTTTATACTGAACTTCTAACTTCAAGAAAGTTGATATTAGATCAGATAATTTCCTTTTTCCCAAACTGCTCATATACAGAAATATTGGTGTATGCATTGGTAATATATCAGTACAACTAATTACAAATGCTATCCTTCAATAATTTAACATTTGTCTTACTTTTTTGATGTGTTGCAAAATCCTGGGGTCTGTAGTAGAGAAGAATCCTGTATTCTCCAAATATCCATATTCCTAATTTGTGTTATATGCGTAAACCAAGTTTAAGATCGTTAGGCAGTAACCAAGCTATAATGTTAGTAATTGTATATGGTTAGCAAATTTTAATGAGCTGTCAACTACCAATAAACTTTAAACTCCTTAATAAAGCAATTGTGACTTCAGACTTAGCTCCACCAATCCCTATATTTCTTCTACAACAAATTTTCATTAAACATTCCTATTAACTCCAATGACTTACATGTATATAGAAGACCAAAGACTCCACAGCTCAACAAATATCACTTTAAAATAGTAATGTTACTAATAAAAGGTGACAGGCTTCGTACTGACCTGAGAGTGCAGGGTCTCGGGATTTGTCTGGACTTGTACTGGCCTGAGGTGAATTTAAATTCTTTTAGCTGTGGTAGCACTGGTAGCACTGGTAGCACTTCTCTGGTGGTCAAGCAGCTATCGCCTAAATTTGGTTTAGCTTTAATTTACCTCTGTGCAACTGTGTGGCACAGAACCTACTGCTAATTAATAGAGAACAAGAACAAGCAGCTGTTATGCATTGAGTGAACAGTATATGACTCTAGGATTAAAATATGTTATAGAAGAGTAGAGGTATCAGATGGCGTTGGAAAACTCAGAGCATGATCACAGATCATGGTGGTCAATTATTTTTCACAAAGGAAAGAACTAATTTTGCGAGCCAGGCAAACCCAGTTTTAAGGGTAAGAAAGAGGACACATGGAAGTGGGAAATAGTGGGGGAAAAGCAAGTAATCAACTGACAGAAAATGTGTAAATTTAAAGCCACATGACGGACCCAAGACTGAGGAGGAAGAAACCACCACAATCAACAGCATATTCCTCTCAACAAAGAACCTGGGATACTGCCAGATCACAGCGACCCCCTTTTTATCCCTGAGGGTCACTCAAACTGTTGCCCTGTTACCTAGGGGGAGGAGGGAAATTGTAAATAACAGCAGGGAAAAGTGTTATAACAGGAAGTTCACATATACATATATAAATATATTTGTGTTATGTGTATGTGTTAATAGTGAGGCTTTTCTGTAATAATTCGAATTTGAGTAACAGTGTTCATATCATTACAGTTGGAGTAATAAAAACTATTTGTTGTGGTTTGACTGGACTGTTGATCTACAGTAAATTCTTGAATTTGTGTAAAAGAGCATTCTCTTTTGCCCATAACAAGATTTAGACCACAACAATTGTCTTTGGTGAAAGAAATAAGAAAAGAAGAATCCTAACTTGTCCTTAGTTCCATTTGCTGTAGAATTTAAAATACTATTTACTCATAGTTATATAATTGTGACATAGTATTTTAAAGGACAGGGTCAAGCTAGTGTCTTACTTTCCACGAACGTGTGATTGGAAATCTTCTTGGTAAAAAGTCATATCTGAATTTCCTATTTTAGGCAAGTCTGGAGTGATGAAAATGACTTTTTTTAATTTTATCTTTGTTTAAAGGTATTAACCTGTGCTGATTCTTCTATTTATAGCTAAGGGCTGAAATTCTTCCATCAGCAGCTATAAAATTTCAGATTTTGACAAGAGTTTGCATCTTTTTGTTGAAGAGAAAATAATGTTATTTGATATGGGAGACCCAGGTCTGTACTCATGTTTTTGTCTATATCTTAATCAAGTAGAGGTATCTGCATTTATATGTCCACTGTATGTCTATTACTTACACATTTACATTGTAAAATGATTATCGTTTATTTGAAAGAAAATTTGTCTTCTGCAAGAGAAGTCCTGAAATAAAACATTTCGTGAAATCCAGAGAGACTTCAAGAATGTAAGAAGACTGGTACATGTTACAGACTGTAGCACAGGAAAGCCAACTGTAACAAGTCTGCAAGCCTTTTTTCTTTATTTCTTTTGATGATTATTAAAATTCACAAAATTCCACCTGCTTTAGACTCCTCTGCCTTCTTACCATGTGTGAACACTGTTCAGTCATACATGAAAAAAAGAAAAAGTTCAACATTTGAAAAAACTTTGTGAGTTCATGACTTTTTCAGAAAGTCATTTTCTACCTTTTTGCTGGAAGGTAAATAGCAGAAAGTCATAACCTATGCCAGAACACCAGAAACAGTTTTTCTGAGGTTATGGTATACAGGAAAGCAAAAACATAAAAGTGAAAGAGGCTCCCTGGGTAATAAAATCAGTGTCTCTCGCAACTGCCGGCATTCAAGTTTTATAATTGTGTTCATGAATTTAATAATTACTCTAACTTCACATTGGTGGGCAGATGTTGCCAAAAGGCAGTAAGTGGCCATTTGCCCAGGAATCTATGGTTATTCTCACCCAGCTCTTGAGTACCAGGAAGGAGCTCTTCCTTACATCACGCAGCACTGCAGGCCAGTATTTAAACTATCTTCAACGGATCATATGTCTAACTCTGGAGCATAATGCACTTGTGGGTTTGGCAGTGATTTCAGAGTTCTGTGCAAGTGAAAGAGAAAGCAAAAGAAGCTGAAGAGTCACTTCCTCAAACATCCTCCATTTTGTACAGTGCAAACTCTGTTACATCTTCTTTTTACCTAATTCGCATAAATGAAACAGAGTTTTGTTGGAAGAAGCATCAGAAAATGAACAGAGAATTAACTTGTATGTATATAGAAAAAACAAATAATAAGGAACTTTAAACCTCTAACTTTGGCTGTGTTATCAACAGTACAGCTTAGTATTCATGAAGTATTTCACCCTCTCAATGCAAATGTATCACACAAAGTAATTAAGAGAAAAACTTTTTTTGTCTCCTTTGCCGTAGATCAAATAATACTCAATTCAAAAATTGTCATGAATACTAACAGCTAATAATAATAATTAAAAACCTCTTATAATTCAAAGCCTGTTTTGCTTTTCTTTTTTTATTTCATAAAGAGTTACTTAAAAAAAACCCCAAACTTACTTTAATTCTTAGAGTTAAATTATGCCTGCTACATGTGCACTTAAGGGTTCATATAGTATCAATTCTACAGTCGTCTATTCAAATATTGTCTGGAGGAGTTCTGAAGAAAATAATTGTAGTTGAGTTAAAGATTATAACAATAATTGCATTTACTTATAATTGCATATTTTTTCAGGCTGTTTAGCTGTACATCTTACAGATATAAGCATTCACCATATGAAACTTCAATTAGCAATGATTTTCAAGATACCAAAAGGTGCCTCTTATAACGGCATAGTGAGAATGTGTGGTATACGTTCATTTAAACTGCTGTTAATTCAATTGCTTTATCTGATCCAAAGTCACTTAGATTATATTAAATTAGCCATCTGTTTGGCTTTCACCTTGGAATGTCTGCCAGATGCTGAGTTTGTTTATAGACAATTCATTTGCAGACACAGCCTTAACAACAGGCTTGCTTGTTGGGGACTATCCCTGATGGAAAAGTGTACCTGGAAAGACAGAATCATGCACTCCAAGCAACAACTACCTGTTCAAAAAGGGGGAAAACATATTGAGTACTTTGTGTCCAGTACACTATTACACAAATTATGTCCTTTTATTAATTTCTGTAATCTCTGTGATGAAGAGGCTTAAACAGTTCCACAAAGCTGCATCTTTGTATCTAGCGCCCATTTACACATTTTACGGTTTTCTTTTTAATTAAGGTCTGGCACTAAAATTAATATAGCATTTTGTTATCTACTGGGTATGGAAGCTTTTTACTAGGTCTCCAGATAGCTTTTAAAAGTCTATTAAAAAGCTGTATGTCATTCCACAGTTGTTACACATGGGAAAAATATTTCTTTAAGGGGATGGTCAGCTTGCTTTCTCTCTCCTCCCTCCAAAATAACACTTGTTCTTCATCACAATAACAATACGAAGCTTTTCAGGAAGACTCCAGAATTAGGCAGAATTTAATCAAAGTGCTTTGACTGGGTTTGTTAATCAGCTATTCAAAGATACCTCTCATGGAAAAGCAAATCTTGGTCACTGGTCTAAATAAGCAGGGAAACATGCAATCACTGAGTGAAAATCAGAAGTGGTTTATGCTCACCTGGAGAGATGTTTGATTAAATATCAGTCTCAATTCAGCCTTCCGTTGTCAAAGAAAGATACCCAACAGATACTAACATTGCTAGTGCTAGACTTCGTGCTAGGTATTAATGACTACTATTAGCAGCAAAAATAAGCAAACTGGCTTTCTTCAAGAAGCAATAAAAGGTTATTTATATAATAAAAATAACTGATTTTTGTTCTATAGATGAATTAAGCATGTTAACATATACAAAAGAAAACTTTTGGAAGAAATATAAGCATTCTTAGTGGTTAAGCCAATTTCTAAATGACAGGGTTTAGATTATTTCCCTTCTTTAGGTGAACTTTATATCACCTTTGTTTATTGCAGATTTTTAAGCAGCGGCTTTTTTATCCTCCTTTGAAACATCTGGTCCTGACCATTGCTAGAAACAAGATAATAAACTGGATGGATTATGACCCAATCTGTTTCAATATGGAAATTCCTATGACTGAACTGAATAAATATAGAACTTTGATATCTGATCACTGAATCCTGACACATCCATTCCAAAAAGGTTTGATTCATACTGGAATTTTGCAGACTACCACTTCCAAAGCTTTTGATTCAACATTCTTTATGTGAAATAAATCAATGCATAAATATATGGCATAAGTCTAATTGAATCAGCCAGCCACTCAGGTCACTTAGATTGATTAAAAAAAAAGTACCTTATTAGATATTAAATGACAGATTGCCAAGAGGAACATAACTGACAAGTGAAAAATTCTACCTGTGCAGGAGTTGGCTCATCTGAGTTTGCACTGACCGTGACACAAAAAATTATTTTTAAGCTGAGTAAGAATCTTGTTTTGTGTACAGATTAATCTTGAATTTCACAGTACTTCTTCAAAAAAACAATCCAAATACTCATTTTATGCACATTCCTCAGTGGGTTCCCCATCTAAACATTATTTAGTAATGTCTCTGGTAAATGGTAATTCACAACACATGTTTCCATTAACCTCCCATATTCTTTAGGAGACAGGAAAAGGAGTGTGTTTCTACACTGATATGAATTTGTGTCCTCTGGGTCTTCATCCATTGACTACCAATGTCAAGAGTAAAGCAAACCAATGACATGGCAAAAAGAATGGGTGACATGAATGGATTAAACAATAGGGAGGATAGTTTTACCATGGAGGATTTAAGGATACTGGGAGGGGCAAAAGGAGCAGAAATCAAGGTGAGAAAATGGGAAAAGTTCTGTGAAGATGTAAGAGAATAAAGGCTTGAGCAAGAGGCCTGGTATTCTATGAAGTGATTAAGGAGAAATTCTGGAAATATTAGAAAGAAAACTAGAATGAACTAGAGAAGTTTCGAAACAACATTCAAGATAAAGACAACACTAAAATGTGATCAGAGTATGATACAGTGTTTGCTAAGACTGCTTCTGTCTGAAATGTTTCATACTATTGTCTTTTTTTTACCTTTGGAAGCTCTCATAAAATCATGAAGTGATTGATTAACAAATAGATTTTATACCAAAGAAGTGGAACAATGAAAAATCTATTGTTTGTTTTAAGCCCATTTTTTAAAATAAGTGAACATTGATGCAACATAAACATATAATGCATTAAATTAATTTGTTTACTTAGAAAAGTTCTTTTTCAATTTTATTTCAGCATTTTCAGGTTTTTTTTATATGATATCTTTCAGTATTTTGGGATTTTTCACTTGAAAGGGGAAATTGTTTTGAAGTATCTTAATTTCCCACTGGAAGAAAATTCCATTTCACAACAAGCATTAATGAGAACTGTAATGTCAATAGTCATGACAGAATGTGTGAACAGACAGTACAGCTTAAGAGGCAAATGAATTACAGTTTCAGCTGCCAAAATAATAATAATCTATATAAACAGTGGGAAGTTTCAATTTCTTGCAACTTTTTAATCAAAACTTTTTATTTTTAGATAAGTATACATTTCTGTTAATTTTAAAAACAGAAAAAGACAATATATATGCTTTCTAGAAGACCTAGCCAGTGATTTGAAAAACACAAATTTATGTAAGACAGACCATGGAGTAGAGTACCTGTCTTTTCTATTTTAGAAGGTTGTTCCAACGCTCTGGCTATTATTATAAATATCTTCTTTTCAGACCTGCGTTCACAGTAAAACTCAACAAGCCTCTTTCTAGTACCAAACCAGATTAAAAAAGTATAAATAAGTATAATGCCAGAAACAGTCCCTGTTTTAAAAGCAAAGCTAGGCATAACGATATTTCATGCTTTTATCCGAGTATAGGAGAGAAAAATAAGTTCTACAAGTCATAAGGATGAGATCACCAGAAAAGGGGATCCAACCCAGTAACTGAAAATCTGATGCAAAGATCATTGAAGTCTCTACTCTGAGGGTGGTGAGGCACTGGCACAGGTTGCCCAGAGAAGTTGTGGATGACCCCTCCCCCGAAGTGTTCAAGGCCAAGTTGGACGGGGCTTTGAGCAACCTGGTGTAGTGGATGGTGACTCTTCCAATCCAAACCATTCTATGATTCTATGACAGCTCTTCAGACGAAAGTTTAAGAAAAAAACTATCTGTATAGTACAAAACTCCAGTGTCTGTAGTAAAGTACAGGTGAAATAGATAACTGGAAGTAATTCACAAACACTCATCTATATATGTATACATAGATATATAATATATATATAAATAATCTTATGTGTATATACATATAATACATATGTATGCATTATATGCATATATATATAATGCAAACACAGGAACATAAAAGAGGAGGATCCAGGCTGGTTTTTGGACTATATAGATATGCCAGTGTTATAACATGGCATTTATCCTTCAAAATCCTGATTTAGATCAACCAATCTCTTTTCCTCTTTAAGTCTTTGATTAAAACTCCCATACTTAGGAGCATTCCTACGCTGATCTGCACACCAACTTTATCTATACTCCTTGAAAAGTGTTACCTAGCATAAACCTAAATAGATTCTACAAAATTGAGAATGTTCAGTTATAGTATTATCAGTGCATATACTCCGTCTTTCATGTTTGTGAAGTATCTGGCACACGTACAGAGCACTATAAATGTATTAATTTAGTTTAAATTAAATTAAAATAATGCACAATTTGATATTGCAGGTCGATGTGCTGGCTTCTGTTACTGTAAATGTAGTCGTGTTTTCAGAGAAATATCATGCCTGTACCTTCTTTCCATAATATATTTCCTCATACGCCATCTGACAGGGAGAACGTGAATAGAATGAATTGCAAAGAAAAGGCAAGCAGCAAAACGGAGTAGAAAGCAAGCAAAGATAAGAGTGCGTAAAGTACTGATAGGAAACAGGACGGTTTATAAGGCAACAGGCCAGAGAAAAAAGTGAGATGGTAAAGAGAAGACCAAAGAGATGAAATACGGATATAGAACAAGAGATACATAAATTGAAAACAGAGAAATTGGCAGCTAAATCAACACAGGAACCATGGAAACAAAGTAGAAAACAATGTGCGAAAAACTGAAATGGTGAAGCAGGACCATTAAATCTTGATTGAAGGTGGAACAGCATTGCAGTATTGTTTTTCTTGGTAGGACTGCCCTAGGGTTAAAAAATACACCTCTCCCTCCCTGCCATAGTCATGTGGCCAAAACCCTTCTTGCAGGCCCCAACTGACAGAAGAGCTCTGTTTTCTTCCCATGCTGGTGATATACTATCAGTATAAGTCATGCCTTTACTGCATGCCTAAATCTTGACTGCTCTTTCTCCCTTTTAGGAACTAAAAATACTATAGACTTCTGTGAATCTTTGCAAGGGATGAAGAGTCTGGCTAAAACATAATAAGGATACCAGTAAAACCATAATTCCTGTAAAGGTCCACATACATAGAGGAACTTTGGAGCCAAAATTTTGACACAAGATAGCCCTCCCTTAGCTGTCTCCTTGCTTTGAAAATGGTTTAAATTGCTGAGCATCTGCTGGTTGAATTACACGGTTTGATTCCTTACACACATGGATTTTGCTTCTCAGCTTGCCCAAGCCTAAGCATCAGCTGCTCAAGACCTTACAACAGACAGCATCCAGACACCGAACTTTGATATGTTTATCTCACCTGATGGGTCCAACCTGCTAACTAGCTGTTTTGAAATCACACTGAGCATACAGGGAAATTTAACTCAAAAAAAAACCAGTTACAGTAATTTCCTCCAAAATACATTAGAAGCAGGAGGTTTCTGCCCAGTTGTTGGGGCTATTTGTTTGTTTGTTTATTTGTTTTTGTAACTACACTTAGAGGCAGAACATAAACCATGAAGTTGGAAAACTGAATTTCATGTATTTCCCAACAGGATAATATTTAATACTGTCCCCCAACTGCTCAAAGGCTGCCCTGACTCAAGGTTATAGGTGAACTGTGACACAGGCCACAGCCCAGTACTCCTGACAGGACTGCTGTAGTGTTGGATGAAGCAATCAAGACGACAAGAGATGGAACATGAGCGGGACCCTTGACTACTAATTATGGCACGTGGATAGGAATAGGAAATAAAATGTTTCAACCCTTCTTCCTGGCCCATTTCTGTGTGTTTTAATGTCTTTGTCCTTGAATGTAAAATGTGTAAACAATAATATGAACAATCTCGGGACTCATACTTCAGCCACCTTTGCAAATGCCTTGACCACCAGATCAGAAGAAAAAGGTGAGCCCCACATGCTGCTCTCAGGGGCATGTGGATTGAGAGATCTCCCTTTATTATTTCTGGATGAGCATGGAGACACCGCTGTTTAATATGCCAAATCCTCAGCTTTGAAGAAGTATGGAAAAAGTGATGTCTAATACATCCTTAGTGATCACCATTTGTTAGTGCATGCAGCAGTGGTTAGTACATTTAACTAAATATTTGTGCAGTTCACTGGATAGGACACGCCCTTTGTTACAAGGTGGTGGTGGGATATCCTCCACTGCACACACTTGCTGCTCCTATGGAAGCCAATGGGAGTGTCAGGCTAAGTATCAAGCAGAACTGAGCCTAAGGGAAATGTTTTATTCAAGAAAACTGTAATCATTAGTGACAAAATGGAATATGAGCGTGTCTTACTCCTGTCTATTTAAAGCCTTAGATTAAAAGTAAGGCAATTTCTCAATGCCTTAGGACTCATGCCTAGGAGTAGTGTATTTAGAAATGTATATAGAATAAAAAGTTGGTGTTGACTAAAACACATTACCATCTGCTTCTTTGTTTCATTCCACTAGAGATTAATTGAGTTGATCTGAGTTAGCAGATACTCTCAATGAAATTACATTGTGTGTTGATGAGGATTTCAATTCAGCTACTGATTAACTTGTTAGAATACCCAGGTGAGGTGATAATTGTTCCAGAAATCTGAATACTAAATTTTAAAACCAAGTTACTGATTGTTGTTGAAGGTTGTGCTGACTTAAGGACTTTTTTCTCATTTGTGTCATTATCAACAACACTTTAAAGAAATAAGCCCTATGTATGTACCCACCGTATGAGTTTATGTGTATATAATCAGTGTTTGTATCTCTGTGTGTGTTGAAGATGTATGTCGATATGTATACACAGATATTTACTCAGACACATGTGAAAGTCCTAACCATTGCTATGGCAGAACTTTCACATGTGTCTGAACTGCAGATTTTTCGAATTACTGTGACAAGCAATGACCTTATTGATTAAAAAATTCCTAATTCCTGAATCTTCTCCTGGAATCCCACCTGTATGTATTTTGGCTTCTTCAATATATTTAAAAATCTTGCCTTGAGTCTTGTTTTCAAACGGGGTTTAGCTTCCAAGTAATTAACCTGAAAAGTACATATTTGAATGAACATATGTTATGAAATGATTGAAATTGCTGAATTAAATAGATGATAGACAAGAGAAATCAAGGAAGTTACTGTACAGCCAGTGTACAGCCACAGGCTCTGTATCGTCAGTCAAAGTGATGTAGTTTTATCCCTTGCACACCATCATCAATGTCAATGTGTATAATTCTAAATGAGTAGCAATTATGCCAGCTCCATTGATTTTAGCAGGGCTCCAGTTGGGTGGGAGGCTACACCCACATGCAATTGCAAATTTGAATGTTTGGAATAGGTTAGCTCTCTTTTTAAAGTTAATCTTTGTTTCCAAAACAATATTAAAATTCTCATCCAAAAATATAGATAATTATAACTGGAAACATATAGTAGCATAAGCACTGAGGTAGCATAAATCATTCCAAACTATTTACATTTGGAGAAATAAAACCTTGTGAATAATATGCATTTCAGGAATGAAAGCAAATTCCAGTTCTAAAGCATGACCAAGAAAAAGGTACCCATTGTTTTCTTCATTATTTTATTGAACTCATAGTAATTCTGTTTCACAACTTTATGTTCCACATAATACAATTATACACACCTGAGCCTTGACATCTGAGATCTATAAGTATTTTCACATCTCCAGAGGAAAGCCTTTTGTGAATTTACAAGCAATTCTTGCAGCAGTGGTCCTGAAGAAGTACACCTAATCATACAATAGGCAAAAAAATTGTTTTCCTTAATAACAATGCCTCATTATGCTATTTCAACACATCAGCACTTATGCTAAAACATTAAATATGAAATGCACTCTGCTGGTTAAGACTGAGGTTTTTTCTGTTTTTTATACTTTTTTTTTTTATCCTCAGTACTTCAAGTCAAGCTGTGAGGAAAATCTCTTATGCTTGCTATGTAATTTTATCTTAATCCAGGGAAGTGGGAATCTAGCAAATGAAAAATAATCCACATGTTAATGTGGAAAAAAATATCTAGGCAAAATTTGTACAGCACAAAATTCTTCGTGCACAGAAAGCCTGAAGGAGTATTCTGTATCTCTCAGTTGAACAGTGATTATAAAGATCAACCAAATCTGTTATTTATTTATTATCGATATAAACATTGCTTTTTTCTTTGACTTGAAAGCAATTTCTGTACATTTATGAAGAAAATACAAGCAAACGTTATGGACTGTCTTTTTCTTATATGCTTTATTAAATTATTTAATCTTAGTATAAATGATGAAGATGTCCTCAGTTCTGCAATGTGAAACACAACAGCAAATTCCCAGTGTCTGTATAAGGTCCAATCAGTCTGAAAATCATAGTTTATGGTTACTAGCATATTACTAGCGTCATGTTTTGGGCTGATGAAGTGTCCAAACTCATTTGTCCTAAGTACAGAAACTATCACAATTATAGTTTTTCCAGCTGTCATGAACTAATTTTTATTTTGGTTCACCCATTTCAGATGCACCCATTCTCACTGCACCTCTTGGCAAACAAATTTTTGAAAACCTTACTCATAGTAGTTTTTTTCTTAGAAAAAGACAAAAGTGGCAGTTGTTGAGGCTAGATGTGTGTAATGTGTAAAATAGGTGACCCAACATTAAACTTGTTGAAATAAAAAGGGGAAAAGTGAATGGACATTGGGGTTTTCTTTCTTGCTTTGTTGCAGGGAAATAAATGGACTGTTTGATTAGATTTTCTATTTTATTTTAATTAAAGGAGAAGGGATAGATTAAAGAACAGGGATAGATAGCTGTTATGGCAAATGTTACCCTGTCTTGGGAAAAGTGAACATAGAAGTCAGGTAAATTAGTGGAAATAAATAATAATAAAATACATTAACATAACAATGCCAATTATTTTTATTAATTCAGATCATTAATAGGCCAGGTTTTGATTCAGAGGTAGATGAGGACTGAGGCTCTTTTCTAGAGTGACATTTCCTGACACTGTCTCTCCAAGATGGTTTCTATTTGTCAGAAGTGAATATTCAAGATAAGCCTATAAGCAAGTGCTACATGTAGGCTCTGATGGCAACTGGCAGCCACAACTTGGACTCAGTTTTTAGAAAACATGGGATGTCACCATTTTCTGTAAATGATGGAACATCCCAAAGCAGAGATACTGCGAAAGGGTCAATATGGGGTTTTGATATATATTTCATAATTCCTTGGTGTGAATTGCTCCTCCCCCCCCCCCC
>Ga0065711_1009614_pt1 | contig 20313 bp, 7 predicted proteins | sample Hoacrofraction12_FD_59098 | JGI IMG/M metagenome (GOLD analysis project Ga0065711, IMG submission 59098) | Hoatzin crop microbial communities from Cojedes, Venezuela - Epithelial fraction 12 v2 (version 2) | ecosystem: Host-associated > Birds > Digestive system > Esophagus > Crop | place... | reverse complement strand
CCTCGACCTGCTGGCCACACTCCTCCTAATGCATCCCAGGATCCCATCAGCCTTCTTGGCAGCCAGGGCACACTGCTGGCTCATGGTCAACCTGTTGTCCACCAGGACGCCCAGGTCCCTCTCCACAGAGCTGCTCTCCAGCAGGTCAGCCCCGAGCCTACACTGGTCCATGGGGTTGTTCCTCCCCAGGTGCAGGACCCTGCACTTGCCCTTGTCAAGCTCCATCAGTTTCCTTTGCGCCCAACTCTCCAGCCTGTCCAGGTCTCACTGAATGGCAGCACAGCCTTCCGGTGTATCCACCACTCCTCCCAGTTTTGCTTCATCAGCAAACTTGCTGTACACTCTATCTCTTCCTCCAGGTCACTGATGAGTAAGTTGAACAAGACTGGGCCCAGTACTGTCCCCTGGGGGACATCACTAGTTACAGGCCTCCAACTAGACTCTCTGCCACTGATGACAACCCTCTGAGCTTTGCCATTCAGCCAGTTCTCAATTCACCTCACTGTCCACTCATCTAGCCCACACTTCCTGAGGAATACCCGATGAGGTTGTTATGGGAGACAGTGTCAAAAGCCTTGCTGAAGTCTAGGTAAACAACATCCACTGCTCTCCCCTCATCTACCCAGCCCATCATGCCGTCGTAGAAAACTAACAGATTGGTCAAGCATGATTTCCCCTTGGTGAATCCATGTTGACTCCTGATAATATACACCCACAAGTAGCTATACAGAAAGACACAGTTAATGGTTTTTTCTTCTCTACATATTATATACACATACAGAAAAATGTACACATGCATGCACCTACTTCTAATGACAGGGGACAAATTCCTCCCTTCAGTACATTTATTTTCTTAGACCTGCAGCTAAATTATCACCTTTCTTTGTTGAAAATGAATGTGAATAAATTGGATTACCTCTTCTACTCTCTCTACTTTCTGGAAAAGAATCATACATAAGCCAAAAGCTTCCTCCAAATCAGAACTTCCTCTCTTTTTAGCAGTTTTAAGCAGATCTCAAATTGCCCAAGCAAGAAAAGCATCATTTATTTTTAGTATAAGTTCACAAGTTGAACTCTGCAAGAAAGAAGAATGGGTCTGATGGATATTGTCATGGCTGGAAGATCTGCTATAAAAGGCTAAGCCATTACAGTAATAAACGAGACCTTTTCAGTGCAGAAAAAGCGCCAAGAAAACCAAGAGAAAACCAGATCTCACACACACCTGTGGACTGGAAGACCAATACAGACAACCGCTTTCTGAAAGCTGTACATGGAAAACCATTGTAAAATAAAGCAACACTCTGGACTGAAGAAATTACACATTTACAAAGCTGTAAAGATAGCAGCTTATGAATTAACAAAGGAACCGCACCTGCATGAGGTATAACAGATACGTGCATCACACCACAATCTGCTAGAATCTGAGTAGCAGGTAAGAGATTTGCCCAGCACACTGGAGAACGATAGTCACTTTAATGAAGACAACTGTAAGGAAAACGTCAACTGTCTCCAGCACTAAAAGAGGCAATTTCTCAAAATATGAAGACTGTCATTGTTGCCCTGAGATGTGAAAGCAAATTATACTGCCATTTTTATTAATTTGCGATTAAAAACAGAGATGCAGAATCTAATACCATTCTCATCTTGTTTGGGGGTGTGAGGAGGAGGTATCAGCCCTTTTCTTTTACTTATGTAAAAGCAAGCCTTCTCTTTTTTTTTTCTTCCCTTACAAGAACTTCTCCTTATAGTACTTGAATCTGCTCCAATAATAAGCTCTCAATTCACTTCAGAAATATATTCTTTCTTGGCAAGCTGAGAACTTGGCCAACTTAGAACTTCAATAATTTTGTATCCTTAGCTCCAGTGGTGGTGAAATACAATGATCTTACTTCCAGTTCAACCTGTAAGCAGCAGTAGCAGCTAATCAATACTAGAAACAGAACATGGAATATGGTTAACTCCAGGCATTCTGAAAAACTCACCAGCACACGTTAACACATATATCCATCACACAAGAAAAAGTTCAGCAAAATATTTAGTCCAAGATTCACAAATATTCATACCACAAACAAAAGCAAGTATTTTAAGTCTGCTGAAAGAAGTGCTGACGGACTTTATCTAAACACTATTATGTTAATTTGTGTTCAGTATATACTTTTATTAATAACTAAAAAACTGAATGTCAAATGTCATTATTAGGAAGACAAGTATATTTGCACCCAAAAACCTGCAGCAATAAGATTTTGCAATACTTGATTCCAAAAGCAGAAGTAAAAGACTTACCTTCACTCACTTTTGAAACCCACTTGCCTCAAAAAATAGTTTGTATCCTGTTCTTTTGTACAAGAACAGGGAAATCCCCTCCCCAGACACACTGTATATAGGCAAGCTCTGGTCAAAGCTGTTTGTAAACTTGTGTCTACTTCCTCAGCAAGCATGCTGAAATAAATGTTTAGTAAAAATAAAAAGGAGAAATAGTATTTAACCCTGTATCAAGCATCCAACTAAAGTGGCAAACCATTAAACTTTTCAAGTTCAAGAATTTAGGAGACTAAAAGTTTAGGCATAATACAATATTTATTTCAGTTCTAACAAAGGTAAAGTGCCCACTGACCAAATGTAATTCATATGAAACCCCAGAATTTAACTGATGTCCTTTTAGCAGTTCTTTGCCCAATGTAAATTTATCCAGCTTAGTTTATGTAAACTGTTTGGACACAGAATCCGCCAGTTTGAATTTGGCAAGGAAAGCATGCTTTTAATATGTAAAGCATGATTTATTTTCATTTCTAACCTAATTAGTTAAAAATAAGTTTTGCAATACTAGATTTAGACTAAACTGAAAAATCAAGATTTTCCCTAATAACATTTATACAATATTTACAGGTATCAAGAATATTTTAGAGAAAATCTGCTGCCATGAGAAGTCAAATCTGTCTAGTACTGAAAAAATTCTTTATAGTAAGATTATGTAAAGTACTTAGGAAAAGCCTATAAACCAAAGCCACCACAATATAAAGCATCAACCACTGGCTGTGTTCCAGTTCATTCACAGGCATAGAGCTGCAGCATTCACCACCCTCACTAGCAAGCTACCAACTGACAAGAGTGAGGACCCCTGCACCCACACCCTGCCAAAGTACTGACCACCATGTTGATCTCAAAACACCATTTCTCCTCACTCAGAGCTTCAAGTACTAACAACAGAAACCCAGGATTACTTCAGTTTTTCTTTTAGATCTAATCCAAGTCAGTTTTTGAGACAAATAAATATGTTTTTATCCTCAAAAAAGCCTTCCCGGAGGGTTACACCAACTCGGCACACGAATCACTGAGAACTGAAAAGCAAGGCACAGCTGTGTCACTAGAGGCTCTGAGGTCTATTATAAATTCCACACAAATGAAGCCAAAACCTTGATAAGCCTTCAACTAACACCAACCAATTAACTTCCACATAGCAACTCAAGGCAATGAGAAATAAGAGCACAGGGCTCTAGTCCTCTCCATTGGCACCCAGGGCCTCAGGCCCGACACCCTACCAGGGCTCTAACCCCCTTATCAAAAACATTTGCTGCAGCAAGGAAACCCAGCTTTAGAAACCCAGCTCAGAGGAGCCACACAATCCTTCTATTCCCCCAAGTAAGTTACTTTAAAACTGAAATATAAACAGAGGTACTACAACAGTAGCAGCATTTACAGCACCTTTAGAGATACTGTCCAACCTCATCTCATGTCATTAGGGCACAACACATAAAAATCCATCATTCCAGTAATATAGCCACGCACATTTTCCCCACAGCAAACCAGGAAAGTCCTTTTAGTTCTGCGCACATGTAGATACAAGAAAAGGAAAACCAGCAGCCAGACCACACCAGAGGAATGTCAGTCTGTCAAGTACATAATCACTAGGAGTAAAACAAGCATCTACACTGCTGCTTGTAACCACAATACTGAACTTCAACAGCTCGCCTGATCTGAAACGAGCAGGAAACTCGGGTAAGAGTTTTTACAGCTGGAAGGAAGGAATCAACACTTGCTAAAGGCCTGGCTTCCAGAAAAGCTACACCTACACTGAGCTTCGCTTTCAGCAAGTAACTTAGATCAGCATGCTTTTCAATGCTCATGGGTTATTTGGCACCATTGTGTAAACCAGCTACACTTAAACATACTACCTTAACTAAAAATGCTCACCTTTATAACATGTAATTTAATTCACTGGAAAGCACTCACCAATTTACTAACCAGCCTCTAACCACCCATAATTGAAACAGCAAGTATCAGCTTTCATATAACAAACTCTTGACACCACATAACTTGTCAGACAGTAGAAGCAAAGATGCAAGAAGCTCTAGATACATCAACCGTGTGTTAGCAGCCAGAAATGCTCCATTTCTCGTATATATACAGTACGTATTTTTATATACACACATATACATTTATAAAAATACATACATACGATATACTATACATAGTTATAAGGAAAAACAATAGGAAAGAAAGTGTAAAGAAGCATTAGTCCTTGAGACTGCTGACGGCATACCAATAACCGCACTCTGCCTGTGAAAAAACCTGGTTTCCAGAAGTGAGCAGCAGAGATATGAAGAAGGAGACGCACCAGATTAGAATCACAGAATAATTCTGGTTGGAAGGGACCAGAGGAGATGCCTGGTCTGCTCTTGCTCAAAGCAGGACAAAGGCATTCTGTCAGGTTGCTCAGGATTTAAGTCTTTAATCCTTATTAGGATTGCACAGCATTTCTAACAAGACAAGCTAGAAAAACTTGATGACAGAAGTGCTTTGACTGTAGTATCCGAAACAAAAAAACAAATCCTATATCACATTTACAGCCAAATCAGTAATGACAAGAAAACAATCCACACAAACCCATACCAAATCAACAAATTTAAGAGTCCAAGGATGAGCAGATTAATTATTCAAGTGTCTCAAGGGAGCTTCTGTACTGAACACTCTCATATTCACACACTTACATTTAAAAAAAAGCTCATTCAACTGCCCAAAGTTTGTCTGGTTTTCGTTGTTTGGGTTTTTTTTAATTGCTGGCACTATCTCCCACTACCACACCAACCTGTTACAATATGCCTATGCTAAGAAAACAGAGGTCTACAAAAGTAATTCTAAGTTTCATTCCATCTCCTCCTCTTAAAAGCTTCTCTAATGGCACCCAATTAGTCTTGAAAAATCTCTAAAGGAAAATCAAGTTTTTCTTCTATGCAGTGAACTGGAATGGAATCTCATCTGTTTTCTTTAGTGTCATTCTGGCTGGTTAGCTTCTTTTTTGCACTCAGGTAAGACCTCAGTAGTCAACTGGGAACCCCTCCAAGCCTGCAAATCAAGATGCAGAAAGGAAAGGTGCTTGTCAATCCCCAAAATTACCATTCTGAAAAGCCCTGTGCTCACTTGCTTTCTCCTGTTTAAAAGAGTTCAGTACACACCACACACATTTCAGCAGGAGAAGATAGGGCCCAGATGAGCTGAATAACCAAACAAGATCAAACAAGATTGTGGGGTGCTTTCTCAGCCGTTCTCCCGTTGCTAGCAAGTTTTCTGCAGACCTTCCAGCTCGATCTATCTGAATAAGCCACAAAAGAAATGCACGACTGGAAATTCTGCATGCAAGATTCTATAAAGCCTGTACTTTCTTCAGGCCCAAGAAAAATAATCTGCCATTAGTATTTTCATGTTGTTCAATCCAAAAAAAGTAATATTTTTTTAAGGTATTATTTTTGTCTACTTGGGAGAACTTAAGAATTGTGCTCTCAAATAAATTCATCAGTAGCCAGAACAATGACTATTAATGAGGGACTACAGTCAATAACGTTAAATCGGTACAGTAAGCAAAAAACATTGACAAAGATTCATTTCAAGAGAACAGATGATACTTTGCAAGACATATGGTATTTATTTTTAGACATTAGTCATACAATAATACTACAGATTTTATTTTTCTTGAAAATAGCACAGTATTTTATGTTGAGGTGCTTTGCTGGTATTACTTTTGTACAGCTTAACACTTATTTTTGCTGTTACAAAAGGTTTGACTGTATTTTTCTAATCATTAACATACTGTACCTGGAAGAAAGTATTCAGTATACATACAGGTATGCTGTGCACCTTCTGAAAAAGAACAAACTTCACAAAAAAGCAATACTGAATTAAAACACAGAAGGGAAAAAGTGCCATATGCAAACATATGCCATTTTTTGAGTACCTGTTATCTTTTCAATCAAATCTCCCAAAAATCTCATTACACAGGACACTGCAACAGATAACTGACTTTGGATTGCTGTAATGACTGCCAGGCCAGTACAGTGCAGACAAAAAGGCATAAAACAGTATCAGCAACAGATTCCATCTGGACTTCAACATATCCTTGTTGACTTCATCCAAGTAAGAAGTGTTCCAAGACCTTACAATTTTTAACATTTCAGTTTTTTACATGAGAAAACATATGAAGGAACATATCCCCTACTGATTACTCCCCTCAGATTTCAGTTTATGCAGGTTTTTAGTCAAATCTACATATTACTCTTCCAGTCATTTCAAGGATATTCAAAGTTTATTCAAATTAATTAGCATTAGTATTAACTCTCAGTTAATGTAACGTAGATTCTCCAGGTGAGGTTAAGTATTATCTACCTAAATTTGGTATAATTTATTTTCATGTCTTCACCTTTATTATTTCCCCTCCCCTTTCCCTAACATACTTTCCAGTTAAAGTACTTCAGACCTCTACTATATGAAAACTTCCATGTAGCACCAAAAATAACCCATAGGACTACATTATATGTTCCTTAAGGAAAAAAAAAAAAAGCCCTTATCCCGATTCAAAGAAGAAAATCTAACAAAAATTTATGAACCTTGCAGACACAGAAAACTGAGTTTGCTGGTTTGTAAAAGCAGTGCTTGCAGGCGTGAGCCCACTCAGAGAGAAGATAACAGAAGTTGGCTAAGGCCTCATCATTAAAAAACAGTCTCTACCACGGTAAGCCCAGCATGTGTTTGAAAGTAAAACACCCTAATATTATTTTATGCTGTTTGAGCAGGGATTTGTTTTTCCTAAGGCAAGTTTTACAGAAGCCTGTACAGTACACTAGGCTTTTTTGTTTGAGTTTATAGGACATCACAGAACTGAAAACCAAAACTAATAAAAATAAAAGTGTCCACAAGTATTTGTGAGACAACAGTAAAACGTTTTAGGATACAATCAAATATTCGATTCTAGTGCAAATGATCCATATAAAATTGTCAGCAAATCCAAGTATCCACAGCTGATCACAAATCCCTATTTCTACCACCTCTGCCACTCCGGGCTCAAAGTCCAGTGCTTCCGGTTTAAGTTTTTACACTAATCTATTTTATTTGTTTATATATATATAAAATTATTAAAAGGAAAAAATCCCCACATATTTCTTAGGCTTTCTTCTTTGAAATTAGATACTATTTCCAAAGACCTTTGCAATAAAACTACTATAATTTTTTTTTTCTTCTGTCCAGACAGTTTTACACAATTAAGATGGAGAGTAGACTTTTCCCCCCCAAAAAATTGCTCTCCCTTTAGGCCCCCATCACAGCAGGCTCAAGGGGACATTCAGGAATAGCTTTGCCATCTGGATTCCATATTGCCAGATTAATAATGCTTTTTCATACAATGACTCCAACCAAAGAGAGCAAAGCTTTTAGAGAATCCTGCCATCGTTTTCTCTTGCTAGATAACAATCCCAGCCTTATGTCACAAAAGACAATTCACAGATCAAGCTACCTATAATACATGCATTCTCAAGCACCTCCTCTTAATCCAGCCTAGGTTAACAATCAATATTTCAACACTACAAATTCATTCAAGGTTGCCTTGTAACTTTCTATCTAACAGAAGTGACTAAGTCTCAACTGTAACATTAACAGATTAATGTATGACAATTTTTTTTTAGTACATGACATTGCAATTGCAAAACACGTACCTGTTGCTTAAAAAAACTGAATGTTTGTGTTCCAATGCAAATTCATTAGCTTGAACAAAGATTGAAAAAGATGGAAATGTGAAAAAAGCACTAAATACACTTAGTTTTACAGCTACAAATGTGTTTGCCATGTCACATACTTAAATCTGGGTATATCATTACCCTGTATTGTTTAATTCAGTGCCTACGGATACTAAATATAGATCATTAAGGTACAGTGATGAGGCAACTGGAGCAAGTAAAAAGAAAGCATAACAACTGATCAGCATCCCCATAAACCTACACGAGAATACACATCTACAAGGTAACTATCATTAAGATCCAGCATCCATCCCCCCCTTCTCAGTGTAATGGATAACATTATTCTAGTACTTGAGGTAGAATATTCTTACATTAAGTTCAATATTTAAGACTTGTAGGATGATATAAATACACAGAAGTATTATGAATCATCCTGAGAAAACAGATGCATTTTGTTTTCTTAAAAACCCTGCAGTATTCTAAAAAGTGGAAGTTTATCTTTTCTTCATTCATAGTGAGTTGCTTAAACGTTTGAAAAACCTGTATTGGAACCCCCAGCCATTCAGTTAAAAAAAGTTACCCCAATACAGGCAAGCTATTAAGGAAAAGTCAAATTTCCTGAAAATCATCTACGAAAAATTAAATTATCTTCACTCTCCCACTATTTAACCATACCCTCTACTAAACAAAGGAAGACAGCACAAATAAGCCAGTTACATGTCCAGGAAGTTTCTGGAATTAAGTTCAAGAAGCTCTAGCACATGACAAACAAGTCAATAAATTTAATTATTTCCAAATGGACTGCACTGAAACTCCATAAAACAAATGCTACCAAAAAGATCTGTACAGCATGGAAAAACTCCTCTGTTGTTCCTCCCTGGGTTCCCATCTTGATAGCTTAAGCAGGTTTTTCCAAGCAACGCTCAGGGCTCCAACTGATTTCAAGAAGAGTAAAAACTAAGTACTGAAGTACCAAACAAAATGCTAAAAACTGAGATATCTAAAATAAGATAGTAAATACTAAGAGATATTTTAAGCCTTGTGCCCACTTAAGTCTGGTCAATAGGAAGCACCCATCCTTGCAAGTATAACACAAAATCAGAAACTGTATCAAGTGCTCACACCATATAGTGATCGAGACACTCAGAGCCTACGAGAAAGCAAACAACTTTGCCTTCCTGTCAGTGTTTAAACACTGTAAATACCATTTTCTTCACCATCTTCTTCACTTTGCACAATATGCAATGCTCATTTAATAATCAATTAATATTTCTTTTTTTGAACTCCTGTTCAGTATAGGTATGCAATCATATGACTCTTGAAAAGCCAGTATAGTAGGCCACAAATTAAGAAGCCACAGGCACCTTAATTTTCTCATTTCTTAACTGAATTCTCTATTCGGTACTCCAATATTTTTAACAATTTGCCTATGTGCACATACGCACACCTCTATGTAGATTCTCCAGACAGTGTGAACAAACTTGAAGAGCAGATTAAGTCATTTTGCGTGATGCTTGTAGATAGTTCAAAGTCTAGTCAGAACCTCTGACTGCCCCAGACGTATCATTGTCATTCAAGCAATCATTGCTCCCACTGAAAAGTGAGCTTTCACAAGAAGCTTTTCAGTGGTGCCCAGCACAAACTGAAAAAACAGGTGCCGCCATATGAACATCAGGAAATGTTTTTTCACTGTGAAAGTGACTGAGCCCTGGCACAGGTTCCCCAGGGAGGTTGCAGAGTGTCCACCCTTGAAGATACTCAAAAGCCACCTGGACATGATCCTGTGCAACTGGCTCTAAGCAGCCCTGGTTGAGCAGGGATGTTGGACCAGATGACCTCCAGAGTTCCCTTCCAACCTCAACCCCTCTCTGATTCTGTGAAGAAACAGCACTAGAAAGTGATGAGACACACCTTGCCACTGGTCTTCACAGCAGAGGGAGACTGAAGAGACTCCCTTCCAAAATCAGGCATTCCAGTAGACTCTAATTACTAACCTTTTCTCCGAACTTCGTTCTCTTCTATCCCCATCTCAATAATCTAGCTTGTCCTCAAATACCTTCTCCTTCCCCTCTCCACGCCGTCATCCTATACCTTAAGACCTGTTTCCATATCAAGTTAGATCGATTTTCTACTCAGGCTTTTCATCTTCAGATCCAGGTAACTGCTAAATTCCAAGCAGCAATAAGCACATTCAAAGAGGAAATTTGTATATACGTAATTTTTTTTAAGTGTATGAGACCTGGCCAGGTTTTTAGCATTATTTGTGAAAGTTTGACCAAATGCATAACTATGAAAAGGTGACCCTTCCATTCCTTACTAAATACTGTAACAGCACTGAAGGTGTTTAAAAGAAACCTTTTAATTTTTTCTTCTGAAGTAGGTTCTTTCTCAACAACTAACTGGTTTGGCTCAAATCAAATAAGAGTCAGAAGCAAACCACATGCAAATCCATAAAATAATCAGGCTAAGGCAGTCATCCAGTGTAGGGAGGGCGGAGAGAAAAAGAAGAAAAAGAAAACCAGCCCAAGCACATTTGGCAAAAGTTATAAGCAATTTAAAAACCAGGTCTTAAAGGGGAAGCTTTGGGAATCTTAATCACAGATAGTAGTTCCAGACCTGTCTACTAAAAAAAAAACACAACAAAAAAAACCCCCACAAACAACAACAAAAAAAACCCTTAACAAAAAACCCTAGTAAGACTAGATGTTTCAACTTCTTTTTGTGCATTTGGTAAAGAAACATCAAATGTTTTTTAACAAGCTTAGAAACTCCCATGTATATCAACATTTTATATCCAAATCTGTATAAATCACAGGATACAGCACTGTTACAGTATTCCATTATAAAAATTACAAATTTCAGGCTGACAACCATGATATTGATGAAGGCTTTGTTCCATTTAGAGCAGAGATCTGCGACAAAGAGAAACAAATGAATTCAGTATGATGTATATAGTATGGAACCAGTGGAACCCTAGCTCTTGGTGACAAGTAAAATGGACACCGCAAGATAAACAGAAGACTGCTTTCAATGTATATGCTTTGATCTTGAAAATAAAAAATGTTCTTAAAATGAGTCTATGGATTGTAAATCATAAATAGAGCAGCCAGTGGTCTTGAAAAAAAGCAACAAACTAAAAAACCCCACATCTTTGCACAAACATTGAACCAGCATCTGGGTTTTTTGGGGGAAAGGGTTTTGTTGGTTTTTTTAATTCCTCAAACTACGTTCTGTTCTGCCGTAAGTTTAAGACCATATCAAGAAGCCCAAATCAGTTACCCAAGCACTTCTTTTCTGCATAATACTGCTTCGTTTCACTCAGTGAAATGAAACAAAACAAAGATTAAATCAAAAGAGCAATTAATTCAAAAATCCTGGATACACTAGACTACTGCTACATCTAATACAGGGGAGAGTCCTGCAATCAAGAACAGATGAGTTGCTGCTGGTGAAACAGGAAAGGCTGAAATAAAGGAGGACTGTAACAAAAAAAAAAAGCTAAATACAACAGAAAAAAGGGAAAGATAATTGGCTACAAAATGAAAGGCAATTACCCAAGGAAAGTGTTTCTAATCATACATATAGGGTGGAAGAACCACTCCCTTCTGAAGTACTGCAATTCATTAGATATTGCATGGGTATAATTTCTTTACCACAAAACTTAGATCAGCAAACTGATACAGACTTGAAACAGATGTGAATGTAATTTAAGTTGAAGACTTCCAGTTGCTTACTCAGTAGGGCATTTTCAGGATTACCTGAAGGGAGTGGAAGTTCCATTAGTAAAACTGTCTTTTTCTAGAATGGTAATTGGGATAAAACCCTCAAACTCTGGCCTTTTATATTCATTTTTATCACAGCTTCTTCATATTTGGGCTTTCTAAAAATGTTTTTTAGGACCATTAATGTTTTTTTCTGTCACAATGAGAAAAGAAAAACTCTGCAGCTTGAGAAGAAACACATTAAGTGTTTAATATTGTTTCGTACTAAGTAGAGATTCAGCATAGTCTCATCATAGCCTTCGAAAGTCATTTCTAGGTGATGCTACTTTGTCATTTCACTACCATGTAAAGCATTAACAAATTCTGCTTCCTGGATTAACACTGCAGATTAATATTGATAATTGGATTTATATATCTGCCAAGAAAATGTGATTCAATGTTCATTCACAACACTTATTTCTCTTAAGGCTTAACAATACTCACTGCATCCATGTGGTCAGTAGGGACCACGTAACAGTATTGCTACAGTAAATGAACAAGTAAAAAAGAAATGCTTAAGTGACAACATGTTTTCCTAATAAAATTTAGAAATTCTACTCATAATTATAAACCCTCAAGTTATCAGAATCAATTTTTGAACTATCTTAGTGTTCCTGTGAAGAGGGAAATGTTACACAACCAGTTAAAGAACACACTGGGACCAGTGTCCTTGTCTGTTAAATGTTGTTTAAATACAGATCACAGAACCTGTTTTACAGCTTAGTTAAACCAAAACTAGAAATGGAAGCCTTGGAGAACAGCAAAATGTCATATACACCAGTTAATTACTAGCAATACTGTTTTTCACGACCCCAAATTTCAGCAAATCCTTTCATTTCTATGTCAAATTGTACTGCAGTGGTACCTGCCTTGGTTCCCATCTCCTTGTGCTCCTACACTTTGGTAGGCAAATTAGTTTGCATCAGAGCACACAAGGAGAAGGGCACTAAGACTGCATTCCATCCAGTTATTAGTTTTTACAGAAGATCCTTCAGCATTCATATTTTTCTCTCCATTGCTTTACCCTGAACAAAAAAAAAAAAACAACCCTGAGGGATCTCAATAATCACCTATATTCAAAGTAACTACAGATTGTCCCACTCTGGCACGATGTTCACCTTTAAAACTCAGTATATTAGAATAATCAATCACCTCTGATTTCAGTACTGAACATACTCATTTTACAGGCCACGCTATAAACTTCTGAGGGAAGATACGAACATCTCATTAACTTGAATATCATTCGTTATAAGAAACCAAACCACTGTTAAAGGGCTTATGTCTCTAGCACAGGTGCTGAGCTTGTCTATACAGAATAACAATGGACCAATGGACTTTATAATACAACAGTTCAATACACACACTGTTGTGTACTATGTGTTTCACAAAAATTGTGTCCCTGCAGCAACTCCAGCACAGCCTCACTTAAGTTCAATTCATTGCTTTATGTATATTAAGTGCTTTTTCTGTATTAAATTCCCTTCCATGTGAACGAGCTCCACACATCTTTAACCCCTACTTCAGGGATTACACAGCAGAACATTGCAAATGAATGGACGTCTAAGCAGATTCATAATGCAGTGCTGCAATCCGAACACCATGAGTTACTTCTTCCTGTACCAACAGCAACAACCAATAAACGGAGTATTTTTTTTAATCTATACTATCCCACAATAACAGTGATTATCGCAAACACACTGTGGTTTGCAGAGACAAACATAATGCCTTGCAAGTCAGCCTCAGTAGTAACAAGCAAATTGCAATAACAGCATAACAGTTCTTGGATCAATTGCTGTAGTAATACGGGGAGATCATTAAAAAAACCCTTCCAACTGAGTGTGAAGACTTTTTCTCATGTTACATTGATGCTACTTGGTCTGCGTGCATTTAGGAGGTACAGTAGAAATGGCTGAGAAGGTCAGCTGGAAAAAAAAAAGACTTAGAAGCCTCACAATTCCAGCAATGGCTGAAAAGTCCTGTGATAAAAGACAAGACACTTGCAGAAGGCTATTAAGGTTACCTAGTTACTCAGATATGCACCACCAGCACCTGCAGACTAAGGACACTCCATAAGTGCAGATGCTAGCAGGCGTTAGTTAGCCAATTTCACCCTGGCAGAATAACACTAGGGCTACTGTACTCTACCCCTTGCAGTTTTAACAACAGTAGAACGGTACTGGCAAGACATGAAAAATCCTGACAGCTTCAGATTAACGAGGATTCCCAATTTCCCCTTTTCTCCTAAACTCAAATTGAGAAAAGGTATTTCTTCACTGTGCTCCACAACCTACCTGATCACCATGGCAATTTCACCAAAAATAACACTGCTTGTTCATGACTAGAATCCTTAGCAACTCGCACCTCTAAGATAAAAAAAAAAAAATCAGCACGAAGAGCATGCTGCCACGGAATAACCCATTCTCTCTCATCATCATGATCATATCAATAAGATTGTGATGTTCCTCTTGTCATTTTGTTAATTCAGAAACTTAATCTGTGGAATAGAAAATAAGCAGAGTTTACCAATGAATTAGAGAGGAACTGCTTAAGAGATAATTAACCAGCTGCAGGTTGAACATGTATTTGTGAGGCTGAAAAGGATATGGTAGTGTCTCATGATCAGATTACAAGCTGCTGAGCAACACTGTTTAACTGCATAAACAACATCTGTGAACCTCACTGATGGCTGAGAGAGAAAAAAAAATGCTCAAGACATTCTCCTCAGTCATTCAAATCACTTTCAGAATACATGCAAAATCAGCAGGGCTCATCTCAAGTTGGAGAACAGAAACCTTTTTTCCTTTAAATTTGAAAACCAAATGAAGTATAGCAGCCAGTTCAGTGACATATAGATACAGGTAACTTTTTAAGGTCACTTGTAGAGAGTTATGGGATTTTGTGAGGTATTCATATGCTATTATCATAAATATGATAAAAATGAATCTTCAACTTTCACTTTTGAAAATACATCTTCTTAGTAAATATCCATAAACACAGTAATGAGATTTTATTTATTTATTATTAAACAAAATTGCTCTAAGAAACAAAATTCAAAGTTTTGACTCAAAAACCTAAGAGGCAGTATGAACTGCAACTACAGAAGCCCTGAACCTGAGATGGTACAACATGAACTCCAGGAATGCTCGAGTCTTCAGAGTGTTTTTACGAGTGAACAGGCACTGCTACTCTCCATAGAATACACTAGGGTGCCAAGGTCTTTGGACAGTTTAAGTGTCTGACAGAAGGGTGTAAAGAAGATGAAGCCAGATTCTGCTTGGAGGTGTCCCTGAAAGGACAAGCAGCAACTGACACAAACTGACACAGAGGAAGTTCTGCCTGAGCATAAGAGAACACTGTAACAGTGAGGAGGGCTGAACAGTGGGCAGGTTGCTCTGAGAGGTTACAGAGTCTCCATGCTGGAGATACTCAAACACTGACTGCACATAGATCTTGGACAACCTGCTCGAGGTGACCCAGCTTGAGAAAGGGTTTCCAGCATAATACTGGATTCCAGAGGTGCCTTCCAGCCTCAGCTGCTCTGTGATTCTTCGACACTTTTGGAGTTCTCAGACTATAGCATACGCTGCATCTGAGGGTACGACATGACAACAGGAAGGCATTTCCCAAATTCAACAGGAGGAGTGCAAACCTTGATGTTATCCCTTTCTTTCTCTATAGTGTCCTGGTCTGTGGTCAATGCCTACATTTTCATTTGCCGTAATCCTCCTTACCCCGAGACATTTTTGCGCTCCTGCCCACAGTTCAAAGCAGTTAGAAGTTTTCTAAACATTATGTTACTCACAGTCCCTTCAGATGGGCCTAAATAAAGACAGTTCTTAAACTTAGTATTGCTAATCTTGGCTCAGATGCCTATTCTGCCAAGGTGAATTCCTTGTTCTGTCTTTCAGTGCAAAGTGAAGTGTCTCCTGAATTTTCAGATTATGTCTTTATAGCTTCCTATTAAATAAAAAATAGCTTGCTTCTTTACTCCCCATACATTCTAGATTAAATACACCAATTTGTTATGTTGCGTAGTAGAGTGCAGTTGGTACTGCTGTGCATACCACAGCAGAAAGTTACTCTGGCAAACAGAAATTCAGAAATGCCTGTAAATTTCAAGGCTACATCAGCAATTGCAACTTTTGTTTTTAAACAGTTTCAACAATCCATGGCCAAAAAGCTATTAATACCAAGGCAATAGATTACTCACTTACAATCCCTATTCAGAGGCCCCCAGAAATTGAATGATTCCACTGGGCTAACTTCCTGTACTGCAAGAAGCAATAGGAGCTGTGCCATCTTCCTTCAGGACCATAAAACAGATACAAGTTAAACTTAAACTTTCGCTGAAGATGCTGCACACAGCCCGAAATGACTGTTTAAGACATGCTAGGTTACCAGTGTTTGCCTCACCAGTGGATTATTCCCTCTCTGTGATTTTATTTGTATAGCAAATGACTTATTAGCTGCTTAAATTCTCTACTTCATATTATGAAGACTGCCAAATCTAAAAAACCATGACAGAACACTATGGAGACTGTGATATAATGCTATAAAACCTCAGACCTACAAGCAGGACATTGACCAAACCATGAATCAAACATATAAAAATGTGTCACTGTCTCAGGTTCTCCTAAGGATTTTAGTCTTATTAATTCGCTGTAGAGATGCAGAACAATGGAAAAGTTTATTACTTAGAACACTGCGGAGGAAAAAAGATTTCAGCGAGAAGTTACTGAAAGGGACCAGATCATGCATCTTCATTCCCACAAGAACGACGGGTTTTTGCCTCTCCATTGCTTGCTTAACTCTAAGTGTACTTAGAATTTCTCTGGAGCGTACCAGCACTAACCAAGCAATAGTTGTTCAAATTAGAAAGGACAGACTGCTACAATCAAGGAAGGATGACTGGCTTTTAGTCTCTCTCCTACTCACACATTGAGTAAGCGGGGAAACTAGAGAGAACTCTTAGCTTACAAGGTCTCTTCTCTCTAACATCCCTCTCCTGTTTCAGCACACAGGGACAGCCAGCCTGGCACTCAGTAAGAGACACAGCTCTAAGAAAACAGATTTTAAGTTGCTTGAAACTGATGCCTGCACTATTTGCCTTTTACAATCAGACCACCAAGGCACAATTCAAAGGCTACCAAATCACACCCAAGTATGAAAGAACCACTCAGCATCTCTTCCCCACAGTGCGGCACTAGGGAGGAAAACGCCCAAGTAAGCATGTCCTTTGACAGACATCATGTGCCTATTACAACATTTAATACTACGTCAAATAAAACAATATAAACCAGAAGAGAGAGATACTGTTTGTGGTTCTTTCCCCGCCCCGGGTACGTAGTTTGAGTATAACTGGCACTGAAGCCATCACCTCTGACCTGCTTAAGGCTCTTTCATCACAATGATTTAATCCATCATAATGGATTAAAAAAAAGTTATCTCTCAGAGTTCCTGAAGTTTTCAGTAACCTCAAATTCCTCCATCCTGTCCACAATAAAATGTGATCTGTTGATGACATCCTCTAAATGCTGACAGACAGGATGGTGTTAGAGAAATTATTTAAGTGTGCCCTGGTCCTCATACAACACAAAATCATGCAAAAGCAGGTAGAGGCACCAACAAAAACCTCCTCACATGATCATATGCCCCCAATTTATTAATCTGTCCAAAACACGTTGTTTTATTCCATGTTATAAATGCAGTTTATGCAGTTCTGCAGTATGCAAAATAGCCCACATTTAAGAGCTAAACAAATTCCATTAGTGAATTCCTTATCTAGAATTGCTTGAGGAATTTTTTGAAGGCAGATAGACTACTTCTTGACCATTAGAAAACAGAAAATGTCTTGCTATCACAATCAATCATTGAAATACTCGGAAGAGATGGGCACAAACACCCAGATCTGCCCATTTGAAACAAAACTGCCATAAAACCAGTAATTCACACAGTGAACAGCCAGGCATAAGACTCACAGCTTAAGCAAAGGTTACGATTGGTACTTCCAAATATCTGAACAAAAACTATAAAAGAAAATGCCTATTTATTGTCTGCTTACCAGTCAATAAGCAGTAAAGGATACTGTCACTTTTTCCTCCTCTGTTTGCTTCTAGCACTGGCTCTTTCATCTTCCCTGAAAGTCATCCTGTGTTTTACACAAGTCATAAAGTTTCCTCACAGCTACCAATTCAGATTTTAAATGAAGAAAGTAAAAATCCTACCTGTAACACTAAAAAAGTACCTGCTAAATACAAAATCAGCCTAGGGACACAAGATCCAATCAATACATCTGTTATCAATTTTTTCTTATAAAATTCTTCCCCAGCTCCCCCAATCAAGAAAGAATACAGGCAGCATCTTCAAAAAAAGTGTTACGCATTTTTCATAAGCATAGGATCTGTGCCTTTAAAAGAAGGGTTGGAGGCTAAGTAGCTATATATATATATATATATATAAAAATATATCTAATAGCCAATAGCTAAGGCTATTGGATCTTTACTAAGATCCAGTCTTTCAAGAACATTAAAATACACTTGTTTGACCACAGGTCTACCAAACCCAGCATCTGGTTTCTGACAACAGCCAGAAGGGAATACAGAGTATAGCATAAGAATGCTATAGGCATGTAAAGGCAACCCTGAATATTCTCCCAAAGACTCTGCCCCGTACAGACACACTACCTCAAACATTCTGTTGTCCTCATTGTGTTCAAGTCGGATAATCTCTTCCTCAAATCTAGATTTCAGTATAGCCCTGTTTTGTGCACTTTGGCAAAACACTACATGTTTTTAAATGGTATTTAACACCACTAGCCCAAAAGCTAAAAAGGACATAATTTCATGCCATATTTACAATAAGACAGTTATGACAAGAAGAGTTATTTAATACAGGAATGATTTACCAAATATGGATCAGCAAGTAAAGGCTAGTTCAGCTCAAACTTGATGTTATCATCCTTACATAGAAATTACTGTATGGAGTTTTAGAAACTATTTTGCAGCAGACTAAGACAGTCGATTACAGTAGTTACTCCAGGATTTAGAGTTTATTAGCCTTACCTTGTGGTAAAAAGAATATAGCTCTAAGGAACAGAACAAGCTAAAACCCAAACTGCCTTAGCTAACCAAGTGTCACAACAGTTAACCCAAAAAGACTGAGTAATAATTCAGTCATATGTTCAAAATATTTTTTTCTAAAAATGTCACATTCATTATTAAAAGGCCACAAAGTATGTAGCTTGTTTTAAGGACCTAAAGTGGTTACGCCCAAATGTCAACAAAAAAGGTTAGGATCCCAAGCAAACTTACAAAAGGCTATGGGATTTTTCGCCTACAATAGCTCACAGGAAGCACAGAACAATTTGAGCACTCCAGTTCTACCATGTCTTCAGATTGCTTTCACTGAATATTGAAAATAGTGCTAAGTGGTATCTCTCTGAAAGAACACAGAAACCTAGAAATTTCAAAAGTTATTAAGTTATAGCTGTAGTCACAGTTTATCTGCTCTTATAACTGCATCCAGTCAGGAGCAATTATTCTCATTTTATCAGTTAGTGCCATGAAGTGTAGCCATTTGGCTATATCATGAATTGGAACTTCTACTCCAAAAGGGAGCTGAACAGGGCATGGAGAGAAAGGAAAATAGCATACTTATGGCACCCTTTTGTAGAATTGTTTCAAGCCAAAAAGAATTCCATTCATTCTGCTCAATTGTTCCAAAATTCAACATATCTCAGTATGCTGAAACCCTCATTTAAGTCTACTAACAGAAACAGAACATCCTTTATCTGTTTATGCCTTCAAAGAATTTTTTTGCCTCTTCATTTTTTGCAGATTTGTAACATCTAAACAGCAACTACATTTTTACCTTTGTCCTTCGAAATACACTACTGTTATACTGATCTGATAGCTCTTAAGTGTAATACCCCATTTAAGTAAGGAATCCTGACCACTAACATCAAGTTAGTACACAGCAGAAGTCCTATTTGTTGTTCTTTGTCTTCCCACTTATTTTATCAGTTTAAATGGAATCAGAATGGAAATTGAATAGGGTGTGTTTTCAGTACTTCAAGAAGTTTAGATTACTTCATTCAGCTTAACACTCATTAAGAGTTGTAATTAAATTGCTTTAATTTCTATTTTTAGAAATAGTGGTTTATATTTAGAAATTAAGCAAAACATGTAAAAGTCTTCCTGAAAAGGAAGAGACACTTGCTCTTTCTGGTTTAAAAGCAACTCTTTGTTTAACTGCTACAAGAACACAGAACAACATGGAGTTACCACTCTCAATATTTTCTGATCTCCTTCAATGTATTTCGATTGATGAGCACACAAGCATATGACATTAACAGAATCCTGTACTCGCCATCAAATACACTGTCTATGCCTTGTAAAGAGTTGATCCTGAACAACACATTTTTCTTTACATCTTGTATCCACCATAAATATGCAGAGTGAACAAGTCCTATAGAGACCCAGCCGTAGAAAAACATTGATAAAATACTAATACTCAAGACACTGTCACGTGATCTTATGCTGTAAAGCAAGCCC
>Ga0065711_1037006_pt1 | contig 20314 bp, 14 predicted proteins | sample Hoacrofraction12_FD_59098 | JGI IMG/M metagenome (GOLD analysis project Ga0065711, IMG submission 59098) | Hoatzin crop microbial communities from Cojedes, Venezuela - Epithelial fraction 12 v2 (version 2) | ecosystem: Host-associated > Birds > Digestive system > Esophagus > Crop | place... | reverse complement strand
AAGCACCCGCCCCGTCCTGCGGGCGCGGCCGGAGGGTCCCCGTCTGTGAAGAAACGTGGAAGCGGGACGGGGAGGGAGTCACACACAGCTATTTGTTGTATTCCTTTTTTTTGGTTTTTCTTCCTTTCTAACCAGGGTGGGGCATTACCTCAGACAGGGACTTTGACTTCATGAGCGGACTGAAGTTCCCTCTCAAGGCACAGCACTGCAGTACTCCAGTCTCCCCTGGAGAGGCCGTCGAATAAAAACAAATTAAATGGGGATGAACTTTGTTTCCCCTGAGGGCACAGGCACAAACTCCAACCTCTCCGGCTGTCCCAGTGACGGCGCGCTGGAAGCTCTGGGACTGGGGCTGCTGGGGACCTGCGGCTGCCACCCGCGGTGACTGGCCCGCCTTCACCCACCCGTCTCCCGTGGCTCTGTCAGCCCCTTCTGCGCACGCAAGCTGAAACGCTGAACATGCCAGCTGCAAAAAACAACCAAGTTAACTTGATTTAGTTCTCACTGACCTATAGAACCACCGAAGACTTAGACCAAACAGGCTTTTCCTGGGGACACGCATAATGCGGGTGTTATGCAACAGGGGAAAAAAAAACCGAGGCATTTTGCTCATTGAGAGCATCAGGGGGAACACTTATCATTTTTTTCCCCATGAGAAATATTTTTCTGTTCTGATAATTATTTTCACAATTTAAAAAATTCACGTCTGTCACAGTATGTCCTTTGCCTGTGTCCTAGAAAAGCAAAATAGGTATCGGTACTCTGGTAAAAAAATTATTTGAAAGAGTGCAGAATACAAACCCAGGTGTTCTTCTCCCTGCAATGCAGGACAAACAGAAAGAGTTGCAAGAGGCAGGGGGACCACCACACCGCACATGCCTGCCATTTTCAACTGTGACCGATAGCTGGAGGAGAGAGAGAACCCCGCGAGCGGCTCAGGGAGGGGGCGAGCTGCGGCACATTGCCAGGCAGTCAGCCTGTAGCTTCCCGGGAGTACAGGAGTTCAGGCAGGGGGGAAGATGGTAAGACAAGTTTTACTAATCGGCTCTCACTGCGGATTTTTTCATGTGACACAACTACATGGGTTCTTCACCCAGCTTCGGGTGGCAGAAGAATAGATACAGAAGAGAAGAAAATTTGGAAGTAATTAATCACACAATTTTAGAGAAAAAACAAACAGCCAGATGGCACTTTGTCACACTTGTCTCACCTCTCCTTAGCAGAGGGTTTCAACAGAGACTGCCTACTTGCGTGGAGGGAAAGCACTGGTAGCAAGTCCTGCCTCAGACAGCTACAACTGTTTACAGAGAGGATTTGCTTTAGCGTCAGGGAAATCTGTTTACGCTACCGGTGGAAATCCAGTTTGGGGATGGGATAAGGTCAGTAATATTAGCCAAATCCTATTAAACTAATAAAAGGTTCAAATAATTTCCTCAAAAAGAGCCATTCAAAGGGTGGGTTTAAGTCTAGAAAATTAAGAATGATAAATCCAAATTAAATGCTTTTAATCTCTCTCCATTTACCAGCATTTTTTTCCCTGAGGGAGACACAGGCTAAAAATGATGATGGGGGTGTTGGTACTAGCATTGTCTCTTCTTCAACATTACAACAGCAATTCAAAAGACCATTACAAATCACTAAAAGAAAAATCTTAATTCATTGCTTTGCAAGGGATCTGTGAGCACAGTTTTACCGGAGAAGCTGTAGCCGAGGGCAGCACACGGCAGAAGCAAGGCTGACCTGGGAGCTGGTTTCTTACTCCACCTGTCTGGGGCTGGTTGCTGCCTTGTAGCGTGATGAGCAGCGCTGGCTGTTCGGGAGCTGGAGGATCTGAACCAAGCACGCGCCTGCCTGCTCCCTGCAAAGGGACGCTGTCTGCTGGGCCAACGCCTAACAACGGGTCAATTTACATTAAAACCAGACAATGGCTTGATAGCCCCCATGGTGGTTTGGAAATACGGGTGTAAAAATTATAGTCAAATAGCTTTTATGATGGATTGGCCATAGCTAACTCCCCAAAACCTTCATTTGGCATGCTCAGCTCAGCGTACATGTGTTACTTCATATGGCTTTGATACAGCTTTGCATGTCACTCAGTTAAATCTGTGCAAGTGGTTAAAAATAGAGGAATTATAGGAGGGATTTTTGTGTGTGTGCACATACACTGGGAGAATCACCAAGACTTAATCATTCTTTAATTTCTTTTCTTCTGTACTGCTGGGTAGCAAAGTAATTTACATTTGACATCCACAATTTGCTGGTGAGAGACCAACTAACATTTAACTCATTACTGTTTTTAAGACACTGCTATTAGCTTCCAGAGGCTGGCTGATTTTCTGGCACATAATTATACTGACAGCAAAGACCATCGTAACCTCACAGCCCCTTACCTGAGGGCTCAGGGCTGCCTTGGGCCCACAGCAGGCAGCCAAACAAGGTAGCACCTCGCCAGGGGCCTTTGTTGCACCTCTCCCCAGGCAGTCTGCAGGCCGGAGGCTGTGATCTTTAGGCCTCTGAGAAGACAATTTCAAAGGGAGGAGGGAGTCTGAAAGAAGAGCTGCCTAGCAGAATGCAGTGCATAACCAAAAGGATAAAAGAGGAAGAGAGAAACAGTCGGTTGAGCTTTATCTCCTTAATGTTATCCACAGGCAGACAACAGGCAGGACTCAGTCTGGCAGATGACCTAATGGCTTTGACCTTCCTTGCTCATGCCGTGTAGGTTCCTCAGCAACTCTCAAGGCAGCTGGCACCGCAGGAAAAATTATCCCCGAGTTGCCAGGTGAGTCTTTTGTAACACAGTAGCTGCTCTGTAAGAAGCGGAGTGAAGCAGCCAATGTATTTCTTCTGAAATGAGGGTTACTTGACCAGAGCTTGAAATTTGATCCGTTTTGGAAGTAAGAGATAAGGCACATAGGGAAAATAAATAGCTTCTGAAAAATAAACAGTCATCTCCAATCAAACCCATGAATTTTAATGTATTAGCCCCTCAGGCTCTCTTGCTCATGCTCTCTTTTTTGCATTACATATGGGCAGCAAGGCGGGGGGGTCCATATGAGAGAGAGAGAAAAGATGATGCTCTCACAGCTCTGGGGATTTGACATAGGAAACATTGCCCATAACCAAAGCAACCAATTCAGAAGTGAACAATTTCTCCTGAAGCACAGAAGTAGCAGCAGCTGACGTCATGAACAAAAGTAAGCAGGTGAATGCAAACACAGCAATGGAAAAATGGATATGAGAATCACAGTCCAGAATTTCAAAAGCAACAGTAATTCATAAGCAACAAGCTATAAAAAGCAAAGCTGACCAAGAAAGGGAGTTGTCATCAGCCAACATGAAAATGCAAATCCCTGCCACCTGTGTGTCGCACTGCTGGCAGCGTGAATGCTGCTTGACAGGCACACACACAAACCACAAAAGCTGCTTCTGCGCAGGAAGAAATGCAAGCTCTATTTACACTCATCCAAAAATGCACTGAGAGGAAAAAACAATTAAGATATTGGAAGTGTTCAAAACAGGTTACCTACATCAGAGACATTAATCCAGTGAGAGAATTCCTGAGTGCTGACTCACACGTACCCGAACCACAGCTCCTGGCTCACTGCAAACAGTTGCCATAGATATCCGTGGACACAGGCGCAGACAGGGCTGCGCATAAAGAGCCACGTTTCCCTCCTAGGGCTTCGCGGGGCAGATGTGCTGCCTAAAAGATGCTGCCTGACGAAGCCTTGGCAGATCAGATGCCGTTTAAAGCTACCCTACCGTTGCTGGCTTGCTTTTTTGTGAGAGGCTCTGCTTGGAGGTCTCAGGTGTTTAAAGGCCACGTGGCGACAAAAGGCAATGAAGAGCCACACACGCTAAGTGTGGGCAAGCAGAGCTCATGTACCACGCTCTGTGTCACTGCGCCTGTGGCCAAAACCGGGCTGCTTCTGGACTAGACCTTCATTCAGACAACATACCTGTAGTCTGCTGCATGCTGCCTGCTCACGTGGAGAGGGCTCTTCCCCTTGTCTGGAGCTGTGGAGTCACACCCTTCTTGTCAACAAGCGGCAATATACTCAGGCCAGTGGGGCTAACGACACCCTTGGGTGGAGCTGACTCCGCTACCAGAGATTAAATCACTCCTCTCCCTTGCACACTTAGTGGTGAGAGGCCACCAATGCACCGAGTTGTACCAGTGCCGTGCTCTAAGCTGTAAGGGTAGCTTCATTTACCAGAAAGAATACCTGGTTTAGACCAGCTAATATTATCCGATAAAACATAGAAGTGGTGATGATCAGGGTTATACCAATAGCTGAAAGTTTAAGGCAGAAAATTAGTTTGTGTTTTTCAACTACATTTGTTTCTCCCATGTACACATCTGCTTTCCTAATTGATTTTCCTACCTGGACATCCTCTCTAAATACTACAGGGCATTCACATTCCTAGGAATGCCCTTAAGGATCGGAACATGGCTCTCCTGCAAATGTGCATTTTAAAGTTTGCAGAAGTCAGGCTAAAGCCTGAGTCTAAAATCACAGTTTATGATTTCTTTTTAGAGATAACAGAAGCGAGTAATTCTGGGAAAGCCCATCCGTACTGACAGGAAGAAAAAGAAGTAAATACAGCACCTTTAAAAATAAAAAAGTCACTCATAGCCCTGGAAAATAATGGTTCCATTCTTCAAAATTAACATTTAAAAGTACAGCTCTGCAGAGAATCAATCTAAATAGATACTAGAACACCCTACAGAGCAGATACTGATACTGAAAGCATAATAATAGAGCTCTGGGGAAACTGAGCGCACCATTTTCATGCCAGGGAAATTAGTCCTGCTACCATTAGCCTTTACATAGGTTTTGATGTTATACCATGTGTTAATTATTTCCAAATCACAAGTGCAAACACTCACCCTGATTGGAAAATTAGCAGATTTCAAACTCAGGTAATTTCCCCCTAATGAGGAACTTGTTGAACTGAATTTAACAATTAGTTCACACCCTTTGCTGGCTGGGTATGGCAAGGCTAAAAGGAGACACAGAAATCCACCTTTTTCAGTAATTGGCAAGAAAGGATGAATACAAATTCAGAAGTTATTTTCATGCTACTTTAAACTCCTCCTTTGGTTTTTAAGGCAGTGATTCTCAAAGGGCGATACAGGAGGAGGTGCTGCCCATACAGAGTAGTTTTCCCTTCTTTTGTAACCTTCCCCCTCCGGGTCAGTTCATTTGGGTGCCTTTCCCTACGTAGCAAGCCTCTGCAAAAAGGATTTCACAGCTTTGAAGAGTAAAACTTATGATTTATTGGTCAATAAACACGATGTGTAGGTAGAACTGACAAGCTAATGTGCTGGCCGCCCCTGATAAGGCACCCGAGGCGTCACTGCTGGCTGGGCAGCCTTCAGCCGGGAGGGGAAGGGTTGGCTTCTGCTGCCACTTGCCACGGGCTGATCGTTGACACTGCTAAACTGCCATCCTCGAGCTTCTTGGGTTTGTTTCTGTAGGATTTTGTCTGTGTTTCATGTTGTTTTTTCTCTTCAAGAACCCTTGAGCTATTAGTTGTCCCTGAGTCAACGCTCTTCCCTTTGCCAGCAATCTTACCTTTCTTCTCACGGCTCTGCTCCGCAGAACGTCTTGCAGTGCTTTCTCGCAGCTTAGCACCTCCCTAAGACGTCTGAACCAATTTCAGCCTGTATCCGAACTGTGCCTTAGGTCCCAGGGCGCATCTGTGACCCAACACCTGAATCTCTAGAGGGGAAACTGACACTCTTCAGCTGCTAAATTGCACTAAAGGAAACAAAAGTAATTTTATCCCACCATGAGCTTTCTACATATGCTGTGACCCTGTCTGCATAATGAATGCTGGGCAGTCAGGTCTTAAAGAAGGTGGCCTATTTGTAGTTGTGGAGGGAAGAGACATCCACAAATGAAAGGGAACCTGCCTTTCGTCAGTTCTTCTCCCTCCCTAAAACTGACCAAAAACATCCCAAATATTGCCAAACTAAGTCTGATTTCTCCCACAAAAATGTAAAAGTTATTCAACTAAATCTTCTTCCTGTTTGCCCTTTCTGCAGTAGGGTTTTCTTTTCCTTATTTGAAGAACAATAAAGGCTTTGCAGAGACTTCAACCTGCCCTAGGTATGTCACAAAGCACCCATGCCTTCAAGCGCTATGCTGGCACGCCAACTGCTCAATTATTTGGCAGTAAGGGGCGTCAGTATTGGTGCAACAAGCTTTTTTGAATGTAAAGGAAAGGTAACGAGAATTGAGAAATGGCAAAAAAGAATCTTCTGTAGAGTTCTGAGCTCTTTATATGTGCCACTTTGATTGTCTTTACATTGTAGAGACATTTTAACAGGAACTGGAATTTTGAGAAGAATGAAGGATTGTGGAAGGAGATAGCACATCTGCTAGTAAGGCTGCACAATGACCTGTGGGGAGTTATACTAAGGTGTGACTTAGCAGAAAAAAATAGCCTAAGATATCCTGCCTACTTTCTCTTGCAAGTCGACAATGCAAAGGTCCGTTCTTCACACCAATTCCACAACCAATAAAGAGATGCTCTGACCTGTAGCACTTACTTGAATGAGGTTACGAATGCTGAGAGCACCTCGTCCTATCGTTCTGGCAGATGTATTATCTAACCACGATCTAACTCACCTAACCATTATTTAACTCACTCTTAGCTTAATTTGTGACCTTGCCATTTTTAAGAGCAAGGAGGTGAGACTGGGTAGCTTCTGCAGCCTGATCCTAGCTGCTACAAAACGTCCCTGCCTGACTTTGGGCAAGTTCTCTACATTTCTCTGCCTCAGTTCCCCTTTGCTAAAACAAAGACGATCATGCTCACCGAGTCCAGACTACAGTTAGAATTACCTAGTTAACACTATTTAAAGGATCGAAAGCAGTAAGAAATTGTGTGTTATCTAGCCCTCCTCCCCCACAAACTGTGTCTTAAAAACAGCAATCCATTTTACCTGGGAGCTAGAGAGATGCGAGCAGATTGATGAACTGTCCTGAAGGCACACGTGAGCGGCTGCCAGCCAAAGCAGCAGCGTGCAGACCGCCAGCAGCGGTCAGACCCCGTTTCAAAGGGTGAGGCAGCCGAGTGGCGATGTGTTGAGTGGGTGCAGTTGTTGTGGCAGACCCGTTCGAGCATTTTCACTAGCGGTGTAGCAAGCGGCTGCTGTCTTCCTCTCCGTTATCCACGGGTCTTCTTCTTCCGGGCTTCTCTACTGCTTACGCTAAATCTACCTATTCCCAAATGTATTCAGTTTCCCACTGTTTGTGTCCTTATTGTGCTACCTAACTTCTTCCCCTACTGCAGCTCTGGGAACCATGGGATCACAACTCAGCTCTTGTAACGTCTTTTTGTCTGTCTGTTTGTTTTCTTGGCCTTTCTTTGGAAGCAGACGCTGCGTAGAAAGGAGGCTCTGTCGGCTGGCTGCCCCGGGTCAGCTGGCACGAGCCTACGCCCCTGCACCTCCTCCCTGAGGAGCACGCCACATTTTTTTCTCTTGAGCAGGGAGGATGAGCCAGGGGCAAGCGTGTGGGCGCAGGAATGGACAGGACGCTTGGAGGGAAGAGGGAGGGACAGAAAAGTCTATAATCAGCAGAGCAGCCTCTTAACACCTGAAACAAACCCTCGGGTACGGAGTCACGAGGCCTCTGGCGCCCGCACACATGAAAACACAAAGGCACGCGCTTCAACATACTCTTCGCTGCCCCCCTGTAGCTCACCCTACCTAGGGGATGGCACGGGCCACTGCCAGCGGCTCTGCTGGGGGAACCTCGTTGGGGCTCCAGCGCTGCCCGTGCTGCAGCCAACGGGAGCCTGCACCACGGTCTTCTGGAACAGGATGCACTCGGTCAGTGTTGTTTTAAAAACAGTATCTTGAATGACAGATGGAAAAGAAGAGCACTGAGCAGCTTTTGTTTGCCAACGCACTCCTGCGACATTACAAGGTGCTAGGGTTCGTTCTCCTGCCGTGTGCGCGGGCTGTCCACCCTGGATACCCCTCTGTGACGCTGTCCACCTCCACACCTGCACCTTCAGCGCGTGGCCACCCGAAGGACCTAACTCATCTTTTCCCCTGTGTTCTCATGAAGCGCTTCCAAGCGCCTAAACCCTCTTAACCTTCGATCACACATCTCTGTCTATGCTTATCTTTCTATTTAACGGTGTTGGGGCCTTTGATCATCACAAACGCAACCGATAAAATTACCTTTACCCTTCCTCACAAATAATCCCAAGCAAATAACACAAAGGGTATGCACTCACCTTAGCATGCATTACTTTACAACAGCTGTATAAAACAAGCTGTGAAGTTTATCTTCTCATTTTCATTAAATGTTTTCAAATGCTTTAATCACAAGCACATACTTGAAAGCGCATTTTTTTTCACTGACCTGAAACAGATCCTTATCAGAACTGACATTAGAGGACTTTCCAGGTCTCTGTTTTATTTTTTTATACTCAAACTGCCCAAGGTCCAACCTGGCTGCTAGCTCCCAGGCACCTACATAGAGACCGCACCTACAGACAGCTAGGCAGGCTGCAGCTATTGGTCTGAGCCAGAGGTGGGGAAGAAATTCTTAATTTTAACAGCTCCGAAAGAAAAAAAGAAATTTGTAACAATAAGACCCATACATTCTGCTGCATTCACATAAGCTGTAACTCAGGAAAGCTCCTAGGCACCTATTTCAGAATAAGTATGTCAAATTCTGCCCTGAAAAGGGTTCTGTGTAAGCAAGTGTTTTTTGGAATGAGACCTCCATGACGGTATATAGTAAAAAGAAATGTCTTCGCTGCCAAATCTTAAGTCCACTTGACTGTCACCACGGTACATTTTATTGCTGCAAAACATCAGATGAACACCACAGCAATTAAATATCTACGCAAAACCACAGCAGCTAGTGATACCTGTGGCTAAATCAGGCCCACACTGATGTTTACAAGAGCTGTTTCACAGGCACTTCAGAGGCACGACAGATACCAGACCAGCAGTGACGGGTGACAACTCCTGCTGTGCCCCGGCAGCTGCCTTCGCCGGGCCCACAGAGTCCCCCTCTTCTCCATACACTCCCACCTTTTTTCGACTGCGCTGCCCATGCTACGGCACATGGATCTGCTCTTCCATCCACCAAGGCATGCCGCTTGCAGAATTGCTACAGAAAACCTTTTCCAGTCATGCCGATTTGTCTCATTTGCTCTAGTAATTAAAGTCTTTTCCACAACCATTCACAAAGATATCCTACCGACTCAAAATATTTTATTTTCCAATCTTGAAGCTGCTTGAACTCACAGCCAACCATTCCCAATGCCATTATCAAATTAAGTACTGCTCTGCAAGTCTACAGATGTACTCGTGGCCTAGACTACACTGATATAAAGCAACACTAGGAATATGCTAATAGCTGTAATGTTAAAATACATTAAGACGATTTCCCATGCTAAGAATATGTTGGCTGATCCCAGTTGATTCTACTGATGCACTCTAATGCAGAGTGAAAATTTTCACCTAAATTATTTTTCAAGGGAAAAGTGCGGATTCTCTCACATTAATGAGTTCAAGAATCTGTATTAAATTCCCAGACTGCCTGCTTAGAAAAAAAATATAAAAAACGTTTCAAACACTTCCAAACAAATAATTCATTTTCTCTACTATAATGTAATCCTTTAATTGTTGAAGAAAATATTATTTCTGACCTCAGTCAGAAAGAAGAAAACATGTTGCTCAATTTAACCCTCTTTTCTACTTCCAGATGGTTCACTACCTGTTTTCAGAGTATTTCATTTTCCACCAACTCCCAAACTGAAAGTATTTTTTAAATTCCTTGTAAAGTAAAAATAAAGCCCCACTATCTGCCTAGCTTTGCTCTGATGATAAACTATATTTGATACAATATAGGTAAAAGATGTTATTAATGTATTTGCCAACATGAAATATTTTCCCAGCCTACATATGGAATAAGCATTCTTGCTGTGTGGATTGGGTATTTACTTCTAGGGATCAGACCAGGTGAGGACAGACAAGTGCTAGTATAGGGCGCTGCACTTCCCGCCCCAACAAACACAACATCCAAATGCTTACTAAACACAGTATCATTTTATAAATCACAGTGAGCTGAAACAAAGCAATTAGGTTCATTCAAGCACATCAGGATCATCTGCAAAAAGTAAAAAATGGTTTATGCACACCAGACTAATGGGTGTGAATTGAAACGATCCTGTAATACTCGAAGTCCTACTGGATGCTGGGGCAGGTCAGATTTGGGGCGAAGAAGCTGAGGCGGTAAGGATTTTTTGAAAGAGAATCCTTTCAGTAGCTCTTATCTCCAGAGACACCGTTATCACAAGGATCCTGAGTATCATTATTGCCATTTTCCAAGCAGAGAACAAAAGCACGACATACTATCACAGAGCAGCGGCAGAAAACATCTCAGACGCTAACTCCTACTTTCTTTTTCCAGGCCAGTGACAGAGAATCTGCTGTCCCTACGACGAACATCTGCCAGTGACATATTTACAAACAGCAACTGTGTATTTACCAAGTTAGGAGGTGAATGGCCACAGAATGTAAAAAGTCTTGCCCTAAAGAGATCACCATTTATGTAGGTGGAGAGCCCAGACAGGTTTGGGGATTTAACAACAAACATATGCAAACGTATTTATTGATCAGAATTAGCTATGGTGAGCTCATGGCACAGAGTGAGCTGATAAATTTTAATGGAGGAAGGATGGGAAAATGCTGTGTTGGACATAGCACAATAATCCAGGGTGAAATCAGATTTTAAAAAGTCAAAAGAGATGAATAAGAATGACTCTGGATTCACTCTAAACCATAGCCATTCTAACAGCAAAAAACCAAAATAAAATAAAATCACATTGTGAGACAGTTTGGCTACCATCAGGTGCTCAACAACAGCATGAAAGTACACGGTATGAAAACCCTCACACCATGTATATATCACTGGAGAACAAACTTCCACTAGCAGTCCTTTCAGTACTACAGCTCACAGGCATTTATGTCAGAAGTTGCTCCCACGCGGACACGGGCTATTTGTGGTGTGAGAATACACAAGCTCCTGAAGCCGAGCTTCCAGCTCCTGCTGAAGAGGAGCACGGGGGCTTCTCAACCCTTGGCAATCCATCTTCACTAACTGCGCCATTCAGGATAGGCTTAGGAGCCTGCTTGTTGTCCCCAGCTTCTTCAGCCGTACACTCCGGAGGCTCTAGGTCATCGTATCTTCTCCGATACACCATCCTTGAGATTACAGTTATCAGAAACATTTCCATGATGAGGAGCTGCTGCGTTATATCTGCCAAAAAAAGGGAGGCAAAGAAAAGCCCCCAACAGGAGGAAATGACTATCAGACACAAAGTGAACACCTCGCTTACTAATTTTCATCTGCGCAAAAGGAACAAACTTCACCAGCCTGTCCCCATAATGGAGTGTCTCTCACACTTGGCAATAAAATCAGTGGCAGAATTGCAGTATTGCCCATCAACAAGCATGCAATAAGTTATGCATTCAAAATGCAAGAGATTTAACAGTAATTATGTGTGTTGATTCCTCGTCCTCTCATGTCTGATTCCAACTCTTCTCATCATCAAGTTTTTCTCTGCGACTATGACAGCTACAAAACTTTTGTTACCATGTTTTAATTAAAAGCTGAGATTCTCCAAAAGCTACATGATCCCAGGAAATTAATATTCTGGGAAAACACCAGATACTGCAGTTAGTAACACTGAACTGGCACCCTTCTAAGTAAATGAACAACGTCCCTCCCAAAAGAACTTACATGTTCCTCTTGCTGAAGAGGAGAGTGGTGGAGCACAGGGAATAATCCTTCGCATGGCGAAGATGCTGATAATAGCTGCCTGCAAGTGGTTCAGAATGAGGATAAACTGTACCAGAAAGAGAAAACAGATGCCTTAGCTACCAGGAAAAGGTTTATACTTCATACCACAATTCTGTTTTCATAACAGACCCTCTTTTGCCTCACTTCTCCTTTCTTGCCCTTCCTCTCCCCCGACCTACCAGCCGGCTGCCTGCCATTCTGCAGAATTCATCTTTCGGTCAGGATGATATTGCTTTGAATGTGAATGTTAAATTAAACCTCTGTTTGAAAATTGTTTCTTCTCAGCCATTAATTTGGGAGGTGCACCATATACAGAGCTCCCAGCTGGGATTTTAAACAATACTGAGCTTTGAACAATAGGTAACAATGTTTTAAAAACTTCCTGTCAATCTAACCGATGAGCTTATGGTCTCCCTTTGTAGGACTCAAAGCACATTTTTTCTGTTGTCTCCTCTTTTTTCCACAGCAGGCAGATGTGGTTCTCCTCAAGTTATACAGGACTGGCTCCTCTGCCAGAAAGGATGAAGGACTCTTTGCAGCTCGGCTTCAGCAGCAACCACGCTTCATATTACCTGCTATTTGCTGAGATAGGCCTTCGCTGCCTGGAGATACCAAAGTGTCTTTCTAGCTGCTGGTGTAACTGCCTGAGTATAAATCCTTGCATTAAGAGAGTTTGCCATCTTAAACCTGGATTCACCCCAATGCAGCTCTGCAGGTGTGACTATCCTGTCCACTGCATTTATAAATGTTCCACAATTCACTTAACAGAGACCGCAGAACTGCACCAGCCTCTCTGCGTCTCCTGTTCAAGAAGGATGCGTATCCAAGGATTCTGCTGTACTCTCTTCAGGGTGATGTGGAAGAGGGTGGCCCTGTCCCTGGGCTTTTTAAATCTAACCTATCTGGTTCTGTTCCTTACTATTTAATGATTCCCAGACAGTATTTTCATTATTATCTAACTCTGAAGTACAGAATGGCCAAGAAAAATATTGTCAAAACAGAACATTGTGACATGCTGAAACAGTTCAAACAACAGCCACCCACACAATGCTCCACATCTTCTCCTAGTTTTTAAAAGTACACACCAGCATTTTAACATTGTGTTTCGGGATTCTGCATCTACAAAGCTTCCTTCAACCCTGCAGAAGGTGCTGTTTTGATTTCAGTTGCCTAAAGATGGACGGATTTTACATGGCTTTCACATCTCCATCTCTCCTGAGAGACTAGAGGTATATCGGCTCAAGCTGAAACTGAACAGCAGCCAAGAAGAGTGCTTCAAAGGGATGCAGACTTTATCAGGTAAAAATATACCTTTGCACAGTGCATTTAATGGGGGAAAAATACTGTAATTTTTCAACAAAGGACCAAGAACCAGAGTGACAGTGTTATGTCAGCAGTTAAGAGAAATTCTTATCAGAAATATTAAACTTCTCACCTGATAAAGAGCAAATTTTGGGACAATCTTCTTAGAGATAAGGATAGTCCTAACTTGTTGAAACATGATTCCAACTGGCCACAGAGCAATAATGGTGAGGACACCAACGAAGCAGCTAATCCATATTGCAGCTCCTTTGGGAGATAACTGTGAAGCAAATCAAACAAGTGCACCCATAAAACTTTAAAGTGCATTTTACAGTTTCCAGGAAGTTGCTGTGAACTGGATGATGTAGATGTTACAATGCTTGTTTCCATCTCCATGAAAGCTGATGGAGCAGCAGTTGCTAGGGTTTGCACGAGAAAATTGCACAGTATGAAGTGGAGTGTTAGCACAGCGCTCTCACCCAGCAGGCACGGACATGTGCATCTGTTCAGCCTGGGGAAGTGACATAGCCCCTCAGTCTGACCCCAGCAACACCTGGGAACAGTCAGCAGCTCATGAGAGCATATTCAGCATGACATCTCAGAGGGGTCATTTATTTCATAACATGAAACAACAAAAAAAATTATTACTTTTAATCTGAGTTATCCAAGGCATGCAAAACTATTAGCAGATACAGACTTCTCCATCGTCTCACAGCTTACATGATACAAAGCAAAAGTACAGTACTAACTTTTCTACTTTCCACAGATACAAAAATGACCATGATTTGCAGAAAAACGTAGAATTGGGCTTCCTGTTTACATGCCAGTACACACTCGTTTCTTAAAGCTGCACTTTTGAAAACACAGGGCAGGTACATCCCACAGGGCAGGTAACCTGCAGTCCTGCTGTTCTAACCATACAAGCTGGGAAACATATTGGAGCATCACCTGCTGCCCAACCCACCCTGATGCCCAGTTTGTTTCTGAGAGAAGCCAGTAAATGGAGAGTCTGGGGGAAGGCAGAAACGACATGCTTCAGGGTCTCAAAAGAATACAGTACGGACTCACTTAGAAGTGCTCCCAGATTTCACAGTTTAGTTGTAGGCCAAGATACTAACGTCAACCCTAAAACCTGTGGATTTTGTGGACCATCTCTGATTAAAATATTTACTTACACTGTAAGGGCTGTAATTGCCATTAGTCCAAAGCACTATTGATAAAAACATGAGCACGGGTCGAAGGAAAGCAAACTGAAAGGTGCCCAGCTTCAGCCAAAAGAGAGTTCGCCTGGCAAAAAAAAAAATAAAAAAAAATCACATAGGCCAAGATCTTACTAGCAACCTTAATAACGTTTCTTGGATACTGTCAATCGTAAAACTTTTCCACCCCCGTAGCATGTGGCTAAAATCTGGGGAGGAACAGCTTCAAGATTAGAAAAATCTTTCCAAGAATTACCCAGTGTTTATTTAGTACAGTCTCTACAAAAACTGTACTTTTCCTGTTCTGCAGCAATTACATACTAACCAAAGCTGGGCAAAGCGTGTTATCTTCCTCTGCCCTGAAGCTAACCAGAGAGCCAGTAGCAACATAACTGTGGTTTCTGAACAACAATGCCACTTGCTCTTGCCTTGTTACCTTACTATTCAGTTTTCCGATGAAATTGGGCAGTTCAGTCTTCCTGTTCAGGCACTTCCTAGTCCTGTGGCAGATCAAGAAAGGGAATCATACAGACCTAGGTGAAAGGACTGGTAGTTTTTCAATGCATCATGAATCCTACCATGTAAGCATCTGTTTTGGCTCCCCTGTACTCTAACAGAAGAAAGGAACTATCTTTCGCTTGGCAAACCGCACAAGGCCAGCAGCACAGCTCAGGATTTCTTTACTTCTGTCAGTCTAAACCAGATCCACAGGCCCCACACAGTAACCTGGCCAGCCAGCATCAGAGGCCACCAGGAAAGGGTCAGATGCACTTTCTAACAGCGGGCATGAAAGCTGACTGACCTGAACGCTCCTTCGGTCTTCACCGGACAAGCTGGGGCTGCTATGGGCAGCTGACCTTTTAGTCTATTCCTGTGTATTATTTCCCACCCTGCCAATGTTGTCTTGACTGCCGCTCCTTGGGCCCTTGAGACTGCCATCAGAGATGCCTCAGCAAACAGGCTGCCATTTAGTATGCTATAAGATATAGCCATGAACCAGGAATTATAGGGATTGCTCAATGAACATAGCTAATAACCACGGGATTATGAAGAGCACAAACACATGTGGAAAGGCCTGCAACCGGCCAGCCACTTAGTGTGTGTGCCTTTTCAATGACTTGTTATTCCCAAAGCGCTTTAAAAAATAGTATGACAAACAGCGCAGTCACTGCAATGCCACGAGTGCTTCCCTTGTCAACGCAGGTCTATCTTCCTTGGCCATCGGACCTCTTCTGCCACATCTCTCCCCACTGTATGGCTTGTTACTTTGCCTCATCTGCCTACTGTACCTTGTTAGCTTTCCCAGAACTGCTCTATAGTATAGGTTGTTTTAAAAGAATGAATCCTTCCCTTGGAGTAACTCCCTGCTTCCCCAGAAGATACCTATGGGAGCAATACAAGACTGGCCTTTCTCTGGTATAGCTTGCTCATATTTCAAATAAATTGTACCCTGTAATGGGACAAGGCTAGAAGTCAGAAGCAGAGACAGCGGATGGGTTCCCCACTGCTACAGACACTGGAGCTGGAGTCCTAAGCCCTCTGCAGAGCAAAAGCATTTTTCTTTAAACAGACAGCTGTCCTTCTGCCCAGCAGTAGTAGGCACCATCTAGCTCCTGAAAGGAGTTAATATTAGTTAATACCATCATGCATAAGCTGTCACTGGACTGATCAACAGGAGGGCAGAGTAGAGGATCCCCTCCCAAGCTCCCAGCTACCACAACCTATACACAGGGTGACAGACACGGAAAGAAAAACAAATATACTGGTGACACGTTAGATCTATAGCACAGCTCTGTCCCATGGCATTTCTTCAGCTCTGACTGCTGAAATAATCCTGAACCAATGCCCATGAAAATTAACAGGAGTCATTAAGATGCATATCAGTAGCTGACGATTTTACGGCATTGTATTACATCTATTTTTGGAGGTATATTTTTCAGTTGGTTTACTACCTATTTTTCTTGGTGCCCTCTCCATGTAAATAATTACTGCATTCTATTAAAATAAAATGATGGAAATAAGAGTTGACATTCTAATATCAAATGAGGCAGATCAAGGAAGGATTATTACAATAAAAATTAAGAATTTTTGCAAATGTATCACAAACAGCTATGCTGTGTTCTGTTTGCTGCTTTCCTTTAACCGGACCATAAAGTCCCTAAGGTGCCTCTGACACCAATGTCCAGGCCCTCACAGAAGTCTCTGTCTTGCATGTTCAGTCCTTCAGCTTTTGCTCCTAATGAGAGAAACATTCCCATACCCTGTGCCAGCAGGAAAGCCCTGGGAAATACATGAGGTTTCCAGGCTGTGGAGTGGCTTGTAAATGACAGGGTGACACTAGGCAGAGGAGGAGCCCCACCAGGCAGTGCTCCAAGGAGGCAGGGTTTCTGTCACAGTCTATTGGCTCCCGTAGGTGCAGCTCTCCATCCTCACCCCACTTCTCCGAGGTGCATTAATACCAAGTTTAGCAGAAGAAAAATTTTTGCTTTTGCCTCACCAGACAATGCCATTTCCTTGAGGTCAAAGCTTTCCAGGAATCAAATCTAATTTTTGTTCTAAAAATCATTCTAATCTGAAGTATTTTAAAGTCAAAATCAGAATGAAACATTTCAATTTCATCGAAGTAAGAGAAATTTTCTTTCAAGACAGTCTCAATGTGACAATTCTGCTTGTGAAAAATACCCAATTTGGAGACATTTGTTCCCTTCTAGAATGAAAAGAAACTAAAATCTCAATTATTGGGTTTTCTAGAGCAGAAATTCCTCCTTCCACACACCACTGCTTACTACAGAAATGGTTTATTGGAAGGAGAAAGGGACTAGTTGGGGAGATCGCACAGTGCTCAACTGTGCTCATGAGTGGGAACACTGCACTGGGTTAAACTGAGTGAGCTCATACTCTTGACTCTTATGCAAAATTCTGCATTATAAAAACAAAATAGATTAGTGGTGGTGTACAGCCCCAGAGTGATGGCACTATTTAAAAGAGACAGCTTGAGACTGACTTTCGGGAAGCAGGGAGGCCCTTTGCTGTAAGCCTGCCCTTGCCAAGTTGGCTGAATTCCAGCAGCCTGTTTTCCAGCCTGGAAATCTTAAAGGGCAACTCACCTAGTGATGCGCACACGAGGGAGGCAAAGGCAGCAGCAGCAGCACGGACCAGTGCTGATCTTGAAGTGATCATTTTCAAACCGCCTGAGAAGCAGCTTTTGACCTCCACACTCCTTAATCATCAGCAGCAGGAACTTGTGGATAACTATAGCAAAAAATCTAGGAGAGGAAGAAAATTCCAGCGTGAACTTGCCTGTGCGTCTCTCGTACGCCGGTGCCGGCCAGTGCTGCCTTTTGTCCAGGGTTTTTACAGCTTGGGCTTTGCAGCCAACAAATTCCAGCACTAGCTGTGAAAAACCTTCAGCTTTCCATCACCTTGGAGGACCAGAACTGCCATAACCTCACCAAAAGAGGAGTAAACTGAGGCACGGAGCAGCTCTGGAATTTCCCAGAGCCGCACTGATGGCAGAGTCAGGATGAAAGCACCGGCTTTTCTGGCCCAAGTCATTGTGGCTGTACTTTTCTCTCTGTTACCTAGTCCTGACTGGTCCACACTTTTCAGAACAAGTCCTATTCCTCCTTTTAAAAAAAAAACCCGACCAACCAACAGCAACGAACCTGGCTAGGTTCACATATATGTACGTATATAGTTATCACTGTGTGTGCTGCCCCAGTCAGGGTGCGGTTCCTCTGCAGCCAAAGCTGATCCAAGCACCGACTGTGGCAACCCCACCTCTCCCTCCTTCACCAGCTGCACATTCTCAACCCTCCCCAGGAACTACAGATTGTGCAACCACCCTTTCCTCCCTGTCCCAAACTGATTTAGGCAACTGATTCACTGAAATCCAGCCTCACCAAATAAAGGGGGTCCTCTTCAGCTCCGCTGCCTCCTTGAAGGAGCGTGCTGTGCAGCTGGAGACTGTGAGCCGTAGTGGATGCAAGTGAGGGGATAGGGATCTGCAGCTCGGCCAAGGGAGGAGGGGCAATTCAGACAGGCTTAAAGTGCCATAGGAGTGGATGCTTGGAAGTTTTTGGTAATCTGCACCACCTGCACAAATTGCTGCATGCTCACAGTGTTCCCCACTACTGTGTTTTCCCTCCTTTTTTACTCTACTCTCTTAGTAAATGCAATGCGACAAGGGGTGAGGCTGTTCATCAGAGTCTGTGATACTGTCCTGCAGTGGGTTCCAAAATCACCCCCAAACCAACCGTGGAGTGCCCAAGGCCACGGCATCCCCCCCACCTGGCTCTGCCTACCAGGGCTGAGCCATCACCTCCAGAAAGCAGGGACCACATTTCTCCCTTCTTCTCTGCGCTCGTCAGAGCTGTCATGCTCGTAGAGAAAGTGCTTTTATCAGGACAACCACGGAACATTTTTACATTGATATACTCATCGGAGGTTCACTTGCCACCATTAATAATAGACCTCCACGGCTCATCATTAGTGAAAGCACAGAGAAGTCACAGGTCAGAGTCTCATTCCCCATGACACACAGAGAGAGGAAAGAAAGAGTACTGCTTCAAAGCCACCGTCAATCCCAGGGATCAATTACATGCGAGTCACAGATCTTTCATACAGAGGTTCCCACACTAGGGGACTGTAGCACTGGGAACTGCTTCAGCATTTTCCATCTCCCAGAAAAGAGCTGCCAAGAGATTTCAACTCAAACCAAAAATTACTGAATTGTTAAATTTACAAAATGACTGTGTTTACCAAGAGCAGCAGATGTTTAAAGGGAAGAAATTCAGGGTTTAGGGCCACCGTCTCGAAACAAGTGGAATACTCACACCGCTGCTGTGAAATCTGTAAACATCGTCGAGCGAGGAATCCACATGCCAATGCACGAAGTTGTAGCGATCACCTACAGAGAAAGGGAGGAGGGTTGTAAGAAGGGCAGAGATAAAGCAGGCTCATGTGGATTTTGAGGAAAACCCTATTTTCAACATTCAATTTTATCTCTTTTCCATGACAACTCACTGGAGCTGCGGCATTAATCCAAATTATGACTGATCTTTTGGAGGAGGGGATTTTCCTGTAGATGTAGACTGCTTCCTCTATAAACACCAGATTGGCAATTAGTGTCATCAGAGTCAAGATTGCGAAAAGAAATTTCCCTGGTAGGTCAAGGCCTGCAGAGAGAGAAAAGAAAACAGAAATTCCTCACTTATTTCATAAGCATTCCAAACACTTAATGGATAAGACACCGTCTCTGAGGGGCTTCTTAGCCCCCCTGTTCCTGCAAAGACTGGCACCCATCCTTAGCTACACAGATGGACCACTGCCTCCACTCGATGATTCAAATGTTTAAGTTCACGACTAAATTTTTCCAGGATCCACAGACAGCATATGGGAAGAATATGCCTCCATGTTCTCCAAGCATGATGCAAAAGCCCCCTTCGGAAAGGTGGAGTTCCAGGACAAATGTCCTTAGATGAATGTAAATACCTAACAGAATATAAATGCATAATACATGACATCAGTAAATACAGTAAATACATATCCTGGGAACTTTTCCAGGCAGACTATAAGCAAAAACGTATTTACTCAGTATTAGGGCTCTGTATGTTGGTAGGCATGTTTGTGCATCACTAACTGAGGCGTGCAAAGCTTTCAGAGGCTCGGTGGAAGTTTGTGGGGGACACGAACAACGGAAGGACAAGCCCCCAGTCTGTCCAGCCCGAGATAAGACCTGATGCCTTCACCAAACCCTTTTCTACCTTTCCCTTAAAGGCTGGCTACGGATAGCAACTTTCACCCACGGCTGCCGGCGGAGGTGGATTTTCTCCCGAGAAGGGTGCTTCCCGCCCCGGCTGCCGGCGGGGCAGCCCCGCACCTCCGCGGCCACCCCCACGCCACGGGAGCCCGCCGCCAGAGGCGGGTCTCCGGGCTGGTTCCGCGCTCCCCGCCGCCCGCCCGGTCCTG
>Ga0065711_1037005_pt1 | contig 20316 bp, 9 predicted proteins | sample Hoacrofraction12_FD_59098 | JGI IMG/M metagenome (GOLD analysis project Ga0065711, IMG submission 59098) | Hoatzin crop microbial communities from Cojedes, Venezuela - Epithelial fraction 12 v2 (version 2) | ecosystem: Host-associated > Birds > Digestive system > Esophagus > Crop | place... | reverse complement strand
CTCTCCAGGGCTGCCGGGGAGCCCTGCTCCGGGCCGGCAGCCCCTGCTGCCCTCCTCCTCCTCCTCCGGCCTCGGGCTGCCTCTGCTGCTGCTCCCTCCTGGGCTTCCTCGTCCTCTGCCTCGGCCGCCTGTGGCCCTTCCCCAGCCCTGTTCCCCCCCCGGCCTTCCCCCGGCGCCCCCATCTTGGCCGAGGGGCTCAGCTGTGCAGATTACGAACACTGAGGGGAGCGATTTGCCTCAGTGCTGTCTGTGTGCAATGCCAAGCTGAATTGGCCCCATTTTTACCTGGCATTAAGAACAAAATAACACATGATCATGAGTATAAGGCAAAAGTAAGAATAGGAGGCATTTTTACCAGTCTGCTGGTTCTGTGTTGAAGGGACACGTGTTTAAAATAACCTTAGAATCATAGAATCATACAACATGTCGAGCTAGAACGGACTTATAAGGATCATCGTGTCCAACTCCCTGCTCCTAACAGCACTACCTAAAACTAAACCATATGACTAAGAGTGTTGTCCGGATTCTCCTTGAACTCTGACAGGCTTCATGCCGTGACCACCTCCCTGAGGACCCCGTCCCCATGACCGACCACCCTCTCCCTGAAGAACCTTTTCCTAATGTCCAGTCTGAACTTCACCTGATGCAGCTTCATTCCATTTTCTCATGTCCTGTTGCTCATCACCAAAGAGAGATCAGCACTTCTCCCTATGCTGCCCCTTAATTCTGCTGGTTCCTCCGATGGGTTCGTTAACTGTGTTTGGGCATCCCAAACTTGTTAAGAGCTAGTAGCAGTTGAAATGGAAGGAGTGTTTCTGATCCTGACCAGAATGGGGTTTGAGCTGGGTTCCCTACATACATCTTTGGATGTTGGAGTACACCAGTTACCTATAGAGACTTAACTGGAGTGGACCAGACCAGACAGCTCCCCAATAAATACGAGGCAAAATAAATGTCTCTGTGTATTTGCCCATAAACACACTTCATCACAACTGACTGGAAAACTCCACACAGCACAGCCATGGGCTGAAGAGAGACTTGAGGCCAGGTTTTACACCTCACCTGATATGCAACAGCTTAAGATACTAACCTCGTGATGGATGTGAACCCTTGTGCTACCTCTCTGGCTGTGTGAAGTCTGGAGAGCTCAGGAACACCTCCAGACCATCGCTTCCTTCAGCTGCTCCACTAAAGGCCCAGACACACAAAAGATGATGCTTTATTTACTGCAGCTCAAGACTACAGAATCCTTCTGTCTACACAACTCATTCAGCCCTGGGCCCTATCAGATTATCTCAAGGAGCACTTAATGGCAAATTTAAAAACACATCTGCTACAAGAAACTAGATGGCTACTCAGTGGTGAACACTTTGCTCCTGATATCAACATGGCATGGATTTAAATGATGAAAGGCAGGCCAAAATCATCTTGAAATTATCCAACTGCACTTGCCACAGGCTGTGTTTAGGATTCCACTTACCAAGTGGGGTCCCAGAGCCCTCCCTTTTACTGAAACAGTATCTGGCCACCTGTTGTTCTTCTTGTTAGTGGATCTGCTAGATTGATTGACCTGTTTACATTTGGGAATCCTGACAAGACCATGTCTTACAAACTTGTATTGGCCTACAAGGTGTTGCAAGGAGGTAGAGAATGTCTGCAGGACAACAAACACAGCGTGATTTGCCTTCTAGATTTCTGTCTCTCTCTCCATCTCTCTCCCTTGGGAGACCAGACACTAATCATCACCTCTAACAGCACTGGGTGATTAATTTAAGTGATTTAGCACCTGGGGATTCACCTTCACACAGAGATCGATGGTTTGGATGTTTCCTACATTATCACCCTTACAGCAATTACCTCCCACAGATATTTGCTCTTGTGCTAATGAGCCAGAAGCTATTAGCATCCACATCCACCATCTACATGTTTTATAGCCACGGGATAGCTCTTCCTTGGTGACCACATCTTCTGAGCAGGCAAATTTACAGCTTGAACAGAAAAGTCTTTTCTGCAGGCATTTTGGGAAGGGGAAAAAAAGAGGCAAATTGTATTAGTATTAGGAAGAGAAGTGTATCATAAGTATGAAATCAGAGCCAACGAGAGCAGAATTAGGCTGTCAATGATGTGAACAGTGCTGAGATTTACCTGCTCAGTGTGAGTAGCCCAGGCAAGAAGACCATACAGGTAGAACTAGCAAGGTGTTACAACTTGCACCAGTTTGCTGGGTTGACTCAAATAGAATCGTAGAATCATAGGATGGTTTGAGTTGGAAAAACACCTTATACATCATCTAGTTCCAACCCCCTGCCATGGGCAGGGACACCTTCCACTAGACCAGGTTGCTTAAAGCACCGTTCAGCCTGGCCTTGAACACTTCCAGGGAGGGGGCATCCACAGATTCTCTGGGCAACCTGGGCCAGTGCCTCACCACCCTCATATTATAAGAAACAAGCAAATACATAGAAATAAGCAATATATAGAAATAGGTTCAGCCCCAGTGTAGGCTGTGCCTAGATTAAACTGCTTAGTGCAATGCTGAAAAACTGAGGCAAGCTCTTTTATTAAATCTGACTAGTTAAATATTTCAGATTGTGTTAACTGCTGCTCTTCCCTCTCCTTTCTTTTTCACCACATCTGTATTCAGCTAAGTCCTGTATCAGTGATGTGTGGCTTTTACACTACTGCCCAACAGTTTGGTTCATACCATCCCGCAGGCTTTTGCACCAAAATACAGGTTAATTTAACCCACCAGTTCAAATATTCCTAATTTCCAGTAATATAAATTCAGTGATCTGACTTCAGATTTATTCTGAACTGCATTGTCCATACCATGATATTTAGAGCCCATGCACAGTGTGGGAAGAGACAGACGAACACAGAAATACAAGCTGGGATCACTTGTACTGCGCAATGTTTCACAACATCAACGTGAGTCTAGAATGGAGGAAGGTTACCTTCTTGCTCCATCTCTGCTCCTTGTTTCCTCTTGCCTCTTGGGAAAATTATTTCAACTCACATCTTCAAGGACAGAGACAGGGACAACATTCCCAAAGAAATCTTAGAGGAGCAGGGTGACTGCATGTCTTAGCAGCCCCCTTTTTGTACATGGAATTTTTTACATTTTAGGAAGTAGAGATAATGAAAGAAAAACACAACAATAGCACTAATTATGAGCATCATGAAGAGGCATAGCTCATAGTCTGAGATCAAGGTCACTCATGTTGCGAGTTGGCCTCTTTTCCTCTCACTGCTATGTACAACACAGCAAACCTCTGTCCTAAAACTCCACAGATGTGTCAGTGTCTTGCAGTTTGTCTTTGCATCCTACTGTTCAAAATGCAGCTGGTAACACTCATCACACACTACAACAGTGACACCTAAGACAAAAGCTGTTGCTCATGATGCACTGTGCAGCACAGGACACCAGATGATGGTGTAAACTGTTCTTCCTTGCCTGAAATGTCAGCTGCTGGCTTTTGTCTGGAGGACATCAGATTAAGTTGACTATGGTGTGACACACTAAGGAGATGCTCTTCCTGCTCTATCTGCCTTGCTGTGGCTATCAAAGGGTCATTTTTCTTCTTCTCAACCTTGACTAGGAGTTAGAAGGAGAAGGCTAACCTCCAGGTAGAGTTCGCAGAGTCTGAGTTGGTATAGGTGAGTAGTTTCCACCCTCTTGGAAACCAAGCAACATACGCCCAGCCTGACCTGGAACAAATAACCATAGTGCTAGGACAGGGCAGCATGTCTGAATCCATATCAAGTGTTAAAGCCAAGAGTTTCCGTTAATAGCCGCTGTGTAAGTGGCATAGTACATTAACTTCATCTATGCAAACATTTTCTTCCTTTCTTTCAACAGTCAAAATTTCCCAGCAGTAAAATGCTGAAGCCAAGAATAGTCTGCATATAAGCAGCATCTAGTCTTTTATACCTCCTTCAGTGACTGAACTTGGACTGAAACACTGATTGAAGGTCTTCTAGAGCTTTTATTTTCTGCCTTTTAATCAAATAACATTTTTTTCCTGGCTCTGAAGATCCTAGAAATATGCCTTCCTTTTTTTTTCCTAAAATGTTTTTTTTTAATAATGGAAATGAAAATATTTCCTTCTCTCAGTTCTAAATGTTTTGGTTTCTGTTTAATAGGATATTGCTTTGTCCTGAGAGAGTGAGAAAGCACAACAGGGAAGAGCTCATTTACCTTTTCTGTACTGCTCATTATTTTGTATACTTCCAGTACGATTCCCTCATTTGTCCCCTCTCAAAAGTCACTTTTTATACAACGGACAAGCTGAACTGAACACATTGCCTTAGGTGAGAAAGATGCAGAGATTTGGTCACAGCGTGATTACAGACACAAACCCATTTTCAGAGACTGGAATATTTTGTTTGCTGTCAACCAAGCAGTTGATGTGTACTGAGCAGGATCTTGCATTTTGCTGCAGGATGCTTAATTTGTTTCCTGCCTCAGAGACAGGACCCAGGCACATGGCAGCAGCCAAATCCTGAACAATCAGGCATCTGTGACTTTGATTCACATTTGTAAGGATATTTATATGCCTATAGATGAGAGATTGGAGGTTTCTTCCTGCATTTTTTCCTCCCATCCCCTGAAGTCTAACATTCCTGTGGTTGTTAAGAAAAGTACGGCACACAAGGTCTTCTTCAAATTCTCCTGGGCGTGCTGCTGCACTACCTGGAACCCCTTAAAATGTGGTCTTCTAGTCTATATTATTGATTGCTTAATTACTCTAAAAGGTATTTTTGCTTGCAAAAGGGGTGGACGGAGTTCAGTGATGCTTTGGCTTGTCTGTGCATGCTGGAAATTGAGGTGATAAAATATGCTGGCAAATACCACTCCAGAAAGGAAGAAATTATTGATCGTAATTGCTGACAGAGATGTTATCTCATGCAGCACAGAAAACACATAAGAGATTGCTTGGGTATATTTATCTCTATTGTTAAAGCTGTTTTCTCCCTTTCTGTGCCATATGAACTCCTGTCTTCACCATCAGAAAACGAAGTTTTCATAAGCATTTTTTGGTTGTTGTTTTAATCTAGGCCAGGGACTAAATATAGGGTGTATATAACACTGACTGCATCCCAACACACAGGATATGTTGGCTCTTTACTTATTTGTAAGTGAGTCTTATACACAGCAAGAACAGATGAAGGCTATGACGGCAAGCCAATCTCATTACAACACAGAACAGTGACTTCCATCAAGTACTTCCTGCATTAAAGCAGCGGTTTCTTCGTGGAAGGGTGCACAAGGTAGTTGGTCTCTGTTTTATCACTGCATGTCCTGGCAAATTTGCTGCAACCAGTTTTTTGTTCTAATGGTTAACTATTCTTGCTGTTCATGCAAGAATTTTCTTTCATCAAGGCTGCTGGAAGGAAATACAAAACCTCTCATTCTCTGTCACTGTGCAGCTGGGATCAGCTTCTGGCCATAGTATCACCAGGGAAAAAAAAAAAGGAAAAAAGCACAGATTCTTCTGAATGGTAAGATGTTGCTCAGATATGAAATGTTAGCTCTGGAAACTTCTAGAATTCTTCCATGAGCACCAGTGTGTAGAAATCACATCATAAGGGCAAATTGAGGTCCTGTACCTGACTCCACTTGTGACTTACCTGGATGGCAACAACAGTGCAAGTTCCTCAACGCTCCATCCCAAATGAGAAATTGTGCTTGTGCCTTGCACCAACACCTGCCAGCTAAGTCTGGCACCAAGACCCACTTCCCCTCTTTTGCTAGGAAGCACTAGATTGATAGTTTCGTGAGTGAAATGCTGGTCTCCTCAAGGCAGAAGAAATTATGCTGTTCCCTTTGATATTCTAAGAACCTGTCTTTCAGCTCCACAAATTTAAGGTGGGGGAGTCTCAACAGCTGACTCCAGTCCACCATGCACTGACTTTACTGTAATGCCTCCCCTAAGCACTTTCTTTTTGCTTATTCTGTACTTTAGTCTTCTGGGAACAGCACGGTTGGGTATTTGATGAAGGTTCATACTTCACTCTGCACGTACTTTTGTCAAAAAAGCTTTTATTGCAATGCAAAATATCTTCTGTATATGACATCTTTCTCCCCGCCCCCCAACCCCCTTAAATTTACTGAGTAATCCTTTCTAGGTTTGTACATTGTGATTCTTGTGTGTATGTATGAATATATATACATATCTATATGTCTATCAATCTATAGATATCATATTAATACAATCATATATAAATCTGGACCTATATCATTTTATATATATATACATATCACTAGATATGTGTGTGTATATACATATATATACATTAAATATACACTATATACACATATATGCACACACATACATATCGTATAATCATAAACATCTGTTGGTTGTCAAGGGACTTTAACAAAATAAGTTCCATCAGTGGATTTTACTTCTGTAGTGCAATTTTACAGGAAGTTAACATTTCCACATTCAATATAAAAGAAACAATATACATTTGAAAACGTGCCATAGGATTTTTAATGAAAAAATTAGAAAAGTGCATTATTTTACAACACTACAGTAAATGATTCTTTTTTTTTTCTCTGTAAAGACATTGTAAAATATATACAGGGTTGCTTAGTGCATTCATTACAAAAGAAAGATGCAATCCCTTGCATAAATTACATATTGTACAGGGGTTCGCTGTCTACTTGGACTTGTAAACATTTGTGTGATACAGTTTTCATTCTTTAGGTAAGCTGCAATACATCTTATTTTCATTTGACTGTTGTTGCATTCTAACTCCAGTACGGCATTCTAAGGCCATGTGTGAAGGCATCCTCTCCCATTACAGAGAAGGCCAGAAAAAGAAATGAAAACACAAAAGAGTCTTTAATTTGGTTCTTTGTAATGAAGTGATCACTGATTTAACAAATCACATCTTGATGCTTATGACTGCTCCTTCTCCTTTGCTAGGACCAGCTCAACAACAATGTTGAAGTTAGAGGTCTGAAATGAGCAGAGAAAACAGCTTCCAGGCGGGAAATTCCCAGTGCAGTTTCCACAGCCAAGCAGCTCCTCTTTCTACATGACCGTGCTCCTAATGCTCTGTGTGCTGCACAGAAAATGTATAAACCAGGGTAAAAATTTAGAGTTTTGCTCTATCCCAGGCTGTTGAGGGCCTTTAGAATGCCGTCAATACACCGTCGGTAAGTCCGCATATGCACATTCAAAGAAGTACAAAAATGCACCAAAAAGTGTCAAGAGATCCAAAAGAGATATAGCATCAACACACACTCACAAACACACACATACACACACACTTCTGTCTGAGCAGGAAGGCTCAGTCTCCAAAGTAGGAATCACAATTTAGTTTCAACATGTATGTGTGTTCGGAAGAAATCCAAGAATTTCCATATAAACTCCTTAGGTCCCAAATTGAACACTTTTATCCCTGTTTCTCATAGATGAACAGTTTGTTGAAGTAAGAAATTGCACCTTGAAGAGACAGTATCCACATTCTTTTGGCCTACTGGAAACAACTTTTAACACCCCTCTCCCCCACACTCCCCATTGACCTATCCAGCTCCAAATAATTTCCTTTGCCATCATATCACCAGGATCAAAAGTTTTATTCAATACTCCTCAATGGCAACAAACAGCCACACAAATCTTAAGAAGTCAAGGGAAGAGGAAAAAGAAAACATTTTTTTTCTTCCATGGTTCACTCCTGACCTTGCAGAAAAGGAACAGATGGATTATTGGTTGTATAGTATATTACAGGAAATTTACATTCTGTAAAATAAAGACAGATTAGGCTTGCATTTTAAAGAATGAGCCAGTCTCTCCTAATTTCTGCTTATTAGTTAGTTGTTAAAAAGGTTTGTCGTAGACAGGACTCTTCCTGAAGCATGTACTAGTCCTTTTTTCATACAGGGTCAACCCAGTACTTACACCCAAACCAGCTTTGTGTGAATTAACCAAATTTGTTAAAGTCCAAATGAGTGGTGCTCAGAGTGGTACCCAGGAAACTACTTAATAAAGCCAACCACTAGACAAACAGAGTCTTGAACCTGTTGTAATCTGGACATTGGGATCCCTCTCTTGTTATGCAGGTAGTATACTTGTCCTCCAATATCTGAATAATATTCCTGCACTAACAACTTATACAGAAAGTATCTGCCACAATGTAAATGCAGCTAAGCAGTCAAAAAGGAGGTAAACTTGCATGAAAAGATCACTAAGCTGTGCTGAGCATACCAGTTGTGTTGGTTCGTAGTGATCACACTGGACTCTGCTGTACTAATCTTCCCTGGAGGACTAAAAGGGCACAGTATCAATGATGAAGAGGAATTTCCTGCTGCTGCCTCTGACTGCAGTATCTCTCCATGTCAGGAATTTAAAAGATATGCTAAAAGGGAGCAATATGGCATCCATCTTTTCTGGAAAATGTGTGACAGTAAGGAATTCTTCAAAGAGAAGTCACATGGAAAGATAAGTCACTGTAGAGTAACTGGGGCTTAGATGCTGAAGAACATGAAAGGAATGTACAGTGAAGATAAAAAACCCCCACAACTAACTGTGCATTGCTAAAAGGATCTCACATACATGTCTTTGCTCTTGTGTTGCACTTGGCCAATTTTTTTGGCAAAATGACAGCTGCCAGAGCAATCAGAAGAATTTGGAGAGGTTCTGGTGGCCACAACCACGATGAATAGCTGTGAGCTGCCCCACAGATCCATTTGGATGACTGGCACGAAGAAGATAAGGAGATGTGCCCACTGCTGCATGCTGAGCAAGGAACTCCAATTCACCCTTATCGCCATTCAGAAGCTGATGAAGAGTCTCAAATCAGAGCAATTAGAGAAATGTGCTAGTTACTTTAAAGGAAATATTAGAAGAAATGGCTATGGAGCTATCTGAAGGCTCTGTCACCAAAGTTCCTTATTTGGTTCCTAAGGAGAATGCTGCCCTGAGCTCTTGCCCACTGTGCAAGTTAGAAATCAGCCCTGTCCTCTGTCACTCTCACTCAAGCCAGGAAGAAATCCAAGCTGTTCCTCTGTCTTACTTAACATTGTTCAGAGAGGGTTTGAGAGAAGGATATGCCATAACATTAGTGTCCTCATCAATCCAGCTTGTGACACAGACTCTATCTTCCCATTCCCCAGGTGGTCCAGATATGTTTGGACATGTATCCAGGAACCCTTCCTCCTAGAAGAATAACATATACCAGACAGCACAGCTGAGACACTTTGGCCATTGCACCAAATGGGTACCAGAACCATGCTCCATCCTCAGGTACAGCCCCTTGCTCATCCATCTGCATCATCCCATCCCTCTAAGACACAACACTGGTTCTTTCCTCCACAGGTAAGAAAAAATCAGGCCCAAAGCCTATCTCCACAAATATATTAATACACCTATTTAGTTCAGTGCGAATTAAGAGCCTCACTGCATAGATTGGATCTGAGCTAAAATCCTTCCCCCAGATACTCCCATGACCAGCTCCAGTCAATGTGCCAAGATGATGCTTGTCAATAGGACAGCCATGGCATGACCCCCAGGTCAGCAGTGATATTGCCAGACAGGCCTTTTGGAAATCATTTTGTAGACTTGCAATTTCAAACTCTGGGAGGCCAAAATCATTTACACACTCTACTTCAGCTAATCTAATTAAATATTGTTATCAGATTAATTAGCCTCTTAACAATAATTATGATTAAAGAGCCTCATACCCATGCTGTAGGGAGAGCCAGCAATGATGAATTAATGTTATTTCTTTAAAGGTCAATTTTGATTATGTTTTGACATGTAGAAACTGTGCAAACACAGTCGATATGAAGAGGTTTCTTTGCTATTTTGTGACCTCCTGAAGACAGCTGAAGAAACTCAGCATTTCTCACACATTTCTATGGCACAGCTCTGGGGAGATGCTATCAAAGATGGGCAAGGATACCACAGTCCAGGTCTTTCTGAGTCACAGTACGGATTTACTGCAGGCTATAGAAGGGATAGTGTAACTGATTTCTTCCGAGGAGTAGTAGAGGGAAGATGCGCAAGTAGACACTATTTTCCCTGCATCCTGCTTGACAGCAACATCAGTAATGTGGTCTCACTGATGACAATCCACTCCACCATGAACCAGCCGTGGTGCATCCTTCCACACCTCCTGCCACTCCTGCTTGGGAGGATGCTGGCAGATGACTAGTACATAGACTAAAGCCAGAAGAGCCGTGGCTCTTCCTTAATTTGAAACCATGCCACAACCTTACCAATGATCTACACACAGTGAGCCAAACCACTGTGTCTCTTTGCCTGCTCATGTCATTTGTGCTGCCCTTTGTCCTGGTGGTCGTCTCCCAAATAAATACATTCCCAAATCCTCCTCACAGGCTAATGACTTTGCACCCCAGCCAGGGAAGAAGTGGATCTCACCCATGCAGGTTTATACACTTTGCATTTCCTATTTGGTTCCCCGCATATTGTTTTAAATCAATCTGTAGATTTCTTTTGTCAGTAGTAATTAGAGTGGAACATTTCCTTCCCCAGGGTGCAGTTCTGTAGTATAATGTTTGTCATTAATAGATGAGAGGGGAAAGAACAGAATGTGGTGATCTTGGGTCTGAACACACATCTATGAAATGGCAAGCTAATGAGTTAATGCCTCGGTAGGAAAGCAGGGAGGGCATATGGAGAAAGCTGGAGGGCTGCGGTCTGTGAAATGGATCTCTCTTCTAGCCTCAAGTATAGTGCTCTGGATAGAGCAATTACTGCAAGCTGTTCCACAGACCAGATAAACAATGAATCAAAGCCAGGCTAGTGGTATCAGAACTCACGCATGAGGAAGATGCATTATAGAGCATAGTTTCAATTATTTTATTTGCTAGCTCCACTTGTGAATTAGGCAGCTATGATAAATGTTATCACGCTGTTGTTTGCGCTGCATTTCTCAAAGTGAACTAAAAGACAACAAAGCTTGGAACTGTGAATATTAATTATCAATAAAATTGCAGCATTAATCTTGCTTTTTCCCCTTCCACCTTCCTCCCCCTGAGTCTGTTGTGGGTGTTAATGTATGGCAGCACTCCTTACATTGTCAGAAGGCAAGGTGAGGAAGGGCTTTGGGATATTTCTTAATTACAATATTCACAGAAGGAGAGACAAATGAAGGCTGAAGGCTCCAGGGATAGTATTTCCAGCCCAAAATTAGCAGGCAGCTTTGGATGACTGAATTCTATAAAGCAAGATACAGTTGCATAAATTATGCAGGTTGACTGTTGCCTTTAGGTTTTTCAGCTCTCCATTAAGTTTAGAAAAGTTTGTTCATGGTAAGCAGTAGTTGGAGACACTGATATAGTATCTAGCAGGAAACAGAAAAAGGCTCACATTCCCGTTTCAGCAAAGGAGTATAAATCAGGACTCACTGCGTTGCATCCCAATCAGTCAGGTTACCATATTGGAAATCTGCGTGAGAAAAAAAATTAGCCTTACAGCATTTTGATTTGTCTGTAGCTTACCCATTCACAGCAAGATAAACCCACCAACTTCAGAAAACAGTCCAGCAAGAGCTAGCTCAGCAGGTGTAACATCCACCTGGGTTATGTGCATACCCAACCATCATGTATTTCCCATGTCTGCATTCTCCGGCACACAGAAGAAGAAACTTTGTGGAGTTCCCAGTCTAACAGGGACACAAATGCTGAAAGCACCTCAATTTGAAGCATTATGTTGGACTTTTGACCCAAAGGAATACGGATGTGTACATGTACATGGCTTGGAAATTTGTGCAAAGGACAATACGGTTTGACTGAGAATCAGTCAGGGGCTTTGGAGAAGCCTCTTTGGAGAAAAGGAAGAAGTAAGAATAACAATCACTGAACAATTTCCAGTTAAATGAAAGACTTAGGCCCAGTCTGAACAAGTTTAATTTTAGTAAAGCGTCCATTGGCTTCAGAGGAAGGCCTTGCCATTCCAGGCTTTAGAGAAGGAAAAAGTTTGCTCACATCTCACTGAGCCCTTGCACTTAGGAGCACCAGTAAAGGAAATCACATCACTAACATAACATGTCACAGGGACCAGCACTGCTCAGGATGGGCTGGCTGAATAAAATCCCGGCTTCAATGAAAACAGCAACAAAAACCTGACTGGAGAATCAGGAACTCCATGAATCTGCTTGTCAGCAGTAATCAGTGAAATACTGTGGCGTAGACCTTGACTGAGCAGAGGACAATCAGTCTCCCAGACTGATTCTACACAGGTCAAAGCACAACTGTCTTCAGCATGACCTCACAGTGGTTTCAGTTTGAAATAACACAAATCCTCCTGCTGTTAAGAACAATTTCTTTCTTTCCAACTTACTTTTTGCCCTCCTACTACTTTTTCTGGGTGAAAATTCCTTTGCCATGTTCATTATCTGCATCTTAAATAATTGAAAAATGCATTTTGGCAAAGGGTACATCAGTTTTCATGGTTTTAATTCAGCTGCTGAGTTCACATTAACTAGCATAAAAGTCCCTGAGCGCCTTCCATCTGTAATCAGTTTCTCTGTGTCCAGTGTCGTTATTCCATTTGTTTCGATTTTGGTGTATCATTATGATGGCTAATCCTTTTCATACGCTTTATCTTGCTGAAGTTCCCAAAATAAAGTTTGATATTAAAATCAGATGACAGGCAGGCTGGTCAGAAAGGCAATATTTCTTTTTCACTTCTGTGAGTGTTATGCATCTCTACTTGATGAAAGTCTTGGTGGTGTGATTCTCATTGTAATTGGTGCAATACTCCAGTCAATGATAGTGTCTTTTTGAAATATGCATGAAAAAGTCCATAACGTTAGTGGAATGGACACACTCCAACATATCTCTCTGGTCTGGCTTTCTTATAAAGATTTTAAGTTACTGTCTTAATTAGATCCTAATATTAACAGGAATATTATACAAAGCTAAATGAGGACATAAACTTCAACTGAAAGCTACTTCCACCCAAGCCCCTGTCCTCTAGTCTGCACGCACCAGATCATTCTGTAACATTTTCATTCTTCGTATTGGTTCCACTGACTGCTCTTTTTTAAGCTTTTAGGAACAAATAATGCTTTTTTCCATAACAAAAGCTTTCAAATCTGTCAAGAAAGCAAGAAATTACCTTGCTTAGGTTTGATATGCAGTAATTTTGGTTACTGTCCGGGCATTTCTTCAGTCGAAGCACTAGGAAACTAATGAGACAACCTACAATACAGTAGATTAACTTGGTCACTTCCCTATTTTCTTTTTTTTTCAATGTTGCTGATTTTGTCCTCATGAGCTGTGACACAGGTGTACAAACAGAAGTCTATCGCTAAAGGTCACTGTATGTCTTCTCCATTTATTAATAACCAAGAAAGTATTTTGGCCCTTGAAGTAACATCCAAACACCCCTTCTAGAGCTGCCCATTACAGACATCCCTGTAAATCATATATATGTACAAAGTTCTGGCAAAGCAGCCCTAGTTAGATGAGTCAGGATCTTCCGTACACAGTAATGAAGACCAAGCAGAGAGTTGTGCCTACATTGTGCTGTGAATTTTCCTCTTTCGTTTCCGTATCACAGCATGCTCAGTCAAAGCTATTTTGGTACTTCACTGATCAAACTGATTTTTCCCTTTGATGATAATATGAAATATGATTGGTTAATAGGGTTGTTACATAATCAAAGTCGACAACAGGGAGCTAAATTTGTGTTGTTTTGATGAAGAGCACATTAGTGTGACATAAATAGACTAATCTGATTTATTATTATTATTTCTAATGCTTAATAATAGGGAATGGAAAGGGAAATGAGACTCTGGGGAATGAGAGTGCATCACAAAGTGACAGCAGACGTCTGTGTGCTACCGAAACACAGGTTAGGTAATTTGGATATTAGGATGTCTTGTCATAAGCAGCACTACTACCTGCTTCTAGCTGAATTTCAAAAGACCAAGTAGCAAGCAAGAGAGGTTGAACTGAAAGAAATAATGTCTGAAGTGGAATAAAACTAGTAATGTACCAGATAAAATATTACGTGAAAAGCAGTGTTATGGGAAGAAAACTGGTATTCGTGTAGGGCAATAAGAAGTCAGAGACAGAGCAGACAAAAAATCCGATCACCTTTCACCGACTGATTTTTCATGTGTCACTGAAAAGCTGGGATTAATCTTGGACAAAACCTTCCCTTTCACGATACTGTCTGTTCCAGTTCCCGACAGCCCAAGTCGTTATTCACACATCAGTCAAGAACCACAAGAATGATGAAAGAGAGAGGTGTATTTTGCCTGGTATGCTGATGTGTACACAGAAGAGTTCTTGCATTTCTGGCTCCTCACAAAGCAAAGTCCTGCAATAGCTCATGCAAATGTCTGAATGCACGCAGGCCTGCAAAGGAAATGTCTTGCCACTTTAGAATGTCATGTGTGACAAAAATACAGATTGGACAGGTTATTCAAACAGAAAATAAAAGTAAATAAACATTTTTTAAAATCCTAAGGAATGCAGATACATTTTAGCAAAACACTTTCCCCCATACACACTCATTTCAGCTTTTAGAATTAAAAGTATCACTATGGAGATCTACTCTGGCTCCTTCATATCAACACACAATAATTTCTTCAACCATGTCTATAAACTTCAATTAAGCTAAAGCAGAGCTTTTAGAAAGCCGTTGAGTTTTAATACAAAGACTACAAGTGGCAGATAACCCGGGACATGCTAAGTTAAGTTGCTCCCCTAGTTAAATACCCCTTACACCTTGTATTAAAATTTACTCTTCATTTATGATTCCAGAGGGAAGATTTAGCAACAATCTAGCTACAGTATGTAAGAGGTTTGAAGTTCTCTAGTTCAACATGATTCATAGTACGTTTAAAGATTATTTTTATATGCAGCAGAAATAGAATTTTCCCCTTTTCCTAAAGGGAAAAAAAAAAAAGGCTAACCAAAGTTTCATATGATGTAACTTTTTTTCACAAAACTGTTTACATTTTTTGCTAAATGTCCTGTTACAAAAAGTTCTTCTTTGCTAGGCAGAGAGAATTTCCCTCGAGTTCTGTAAAACCCCAAACTTTTCCTGCTTTTCTCTGGTGTCAAATACACTCAGCAGTTCTACATGATATAGATGTGGATATTCTAGGCATTCTCTTTCTTATTTTCTTGGCAGGGATAGAAACCTACATTTATTTGCACTTCTGGGATGCCACCAGCAAAGACTATAAAAGTGAATTTGGACAGCAACCCTTATGGAAACCAGCTTCTAAGTGGTCATCACTGAAGTGGGTTAACACATCCTGAAACTGCTTTTTTAGGTATGCTTGCTTCAATACTTCTGCCATCAGCGTTTGCCTTAGGCCGTGGTACAAGCAGCACATCATCAGTGCATCCAGCATGCTTTCCTACTATGCTAAAGGATGTTATCCCCACATATTAGGCTGAAAAAGTCCATCCTCATCCATCCTCATTAAGAAGTTATTTCTTCGCTAATCTTAATGGAGGTTTTCATGCCACAGCAATTTATAATCCCAAAGGAAGCTGCACAGGGGAGTCAAAGTCATGGATACTTGCTTTTCATTTACTTGTTGAAACACAGATATGGAAATTAGGAGAACATGAGCATATTTGATATAGCTAATAATTTAAAACCAGAGAGAAGAGAACAGAGGAGGAATGACATTTCTTATTTCTCCCTATTAATGCTTTTTATGGATGCCTCTTTGAAAGGATATCAACATCCATCAGCACACAGAGCTCATAGCTGGGACTTGTACAAAAACACACCATCTAGTTTAAGAAAAAAAAAAAGGATTATTGCTTTTACACTGAGAGCACAAAATGGTAGAATCAGCAGGAGGTGATTAGCGCCAAAAAAAGATGGGGTTTGCATGGTGAGTTAACATGGAAGGTGATTTAAAAGATAGGATTAAATCAGAGACAAAGCTGCAGGTAAAATTCCCAGTCTTACCCCTGTCAAATCAAAGATAAATCTCCCAAACACACTAAATCCCATGTAATCATTGCTAATTCCTACTGTCTTAAAAGAGAGCTGGATTAGGCCTCTAATTTGGTTCTGTAAAGTCTGTTTGGTCCAGATGAACAACCAAGAGACAGACAGTCTCCAAGGAACAACTCTATGACATGATCTCCACATCTTCCACTACAACCTGCCAACACAATCACTCTTGATGTTACCCTCCAAGCACTGGAGTAAAACTGCTTTTGCCTATTGCTGCTAAATGCATTTTACTTTCCACCTAGCAAAAAAGCAATAGCACATCTAATCTCACAAGTTCCCAGTGAGCCAAACACAAGATACTGTCCCTTGAATTCTTCCTGAGACCAACAAAGGCTTTCCATTATTTACAAATCAAAAGCATTTAGAGACAATTATCTTTATTTTTTTGTTTAAAACAAGGAATGCCCTGTCACTATTATAGAAGAAAAAATATACATCCACCTATTTATACCCATCTTAATCCAAGCATTCCAAAAAATATAATTCCTATTCATGCAGGTAATTGCTGCACAAAATAATAATAATAATAATAATAATAATAATAATAATAATAATAATAAATTAAATAAAAATAACAAAATACACTTTAGTTCCAACAATTCTCCCAATTTCTCTTAAAAATTCCATTTGCAAATTGTTGGAACCATTGAAAATTGTAAAAGTAAATGTAGTTAAATCAATAGGATTATTTGCTTTTGATTATTAATTTCATTGCTAGTTTTTCTTGTGTTTTTATTATGCATACCAGTTTTACAAAGTGCATGCTTTATTTTTTTTAAATTTTGAACTGGCAAGCTAAAATGATCCATCTTTTCCTGCCTTTTTTAATGTTAATACAATCTAAAATCTAGCATTAAAAAATTTATCATGATACACCTGGTATATTGACTGCTTATGGCGCATGCTTGTCTTGGCAAAAAACAAAACAAATTGGCCCACCTCCCACCCACCCCGTTCCTTTTGGAAGCAATTTAAAAGTTAAAAGCAGGCTGGAACACAATTGCTTCAAGGGAAAAAAAAATAATACCTGATGCTTTAATTTTTGTCACATGGTACTGGTTGTGGAATTGCACGCACACACACACGCACACACACCCAACACGCACGCAAGCACACACGCACACTGCAACCTGCTCATGAGGAAAATAGTTTATTAGGTCAGGAGTGCCAGTGGCACATGAAGGCTCCCAGCTGTGTGTGCAACTTTGGATTTGGTACCCACTTCACGTCACCTTGAATCCTCTGACATCCACCGAGGGGGTAATGTAAGGCATACTTTGCTGGAACAGTAATAATCCATGCTTCATGCTCAAGAGCTGAGTCTCGGAGGAGGACTGGCTTTCTCTACTCCCTTTGGCCTCACTCCGTCTCACTCAGGGAACAAAAAACCCAAAACAACGGAGAAGAACTGGGGAAAACAAGGAAAGCAAAAGAAGACAGATCCCTTTAAATGGACTTTCGCCTTTTCATCAGCCTGTGGTTATCTGTAAAGCTGTGCAACCCAGGTGAGATGGAGCTGACAGGAGATGGGAAAAGGCTGTTTTTTAATGTGCTTGGCGAGATCTCCTCTATCTTGTAAGAGATGGAGTGAAAGTACTGGGGGTTCAGCTTCGAGCTGAATGAATTTTGGTGGGACACCACCCGGCTGGTGTACTCGTGGGACCTGTAACACATGCAGGAACAAACTGACTGAAGGTCTGTTACTTCGGCCTTGTACCGCGGCCGACCATGCTGGGAGTCCTCTTGGATGTGGATAATCATGCTGTTGCGGTTCCCTGCCAGGGATGCCCGTTCCTCAGCATCCCGCCTCTCGTCCTCGCTGTTCATGGTTAAGAACCTGAGAACAACCAGATTTAGAAATGCCCCAATGACTGTCAACCCCACTAGAATGTACATAAAGCTAAAAGCCACGTAGAGAGGCTTCTTTTGAAGGGCCCCTTTGGTCTGCAGGGCCACATAGTCTCCAAACCCTATCGTAGTCAATGTTATAAAGCAGTAATAGTAAGCATGGAAAAAGCTCCATTCCTCGTACTGGGAGAAGGCTGCTGCTCCAATGCAGAGTGTTCCCATGCAGGAGAAGAAACCCACAGTGACCATGTTTTCCATGGAGACCTCAGTGCTCCTCATCCCACAGCACTTTTTGATGCGTTTCAAGAGGTACTTGACAAAGGTGTTCATGCGCTCGCCCAAACTCTGGAACATGACGAGTGTCAGTGGGATCCCCAGAACCGCGTAGAACATGCAAAAGGCCTTCCCCGCATCCGTCCCTGGGGCAGCATGTCCGTAACCTGGGAGGGGGAATGAAAAGAGAGGACAGTCAGCAAGGCAGGTGATGACCACAGCTCCCCCTTTCACACATGCCACATGAATTCAACAGACTGATACCGCAGCGAGATCCAAAGCTACAGGAACGTTGCAGTCACAGAATCTTCCTGTCTCCTTGCCTATATCCTGTAACTACAGCACATAAGACACAGAACAATAAAATTGTACACACAAGAGTGGGAAAGACGAGAGAACGGGCAATCCATCCTACTTCAAATAACTGCACTCTGCTAAGCAAGATTATATCGCATTCATTCGCTAAAGAAATTTCACGTGCATCCTCTATCACATGCAATAGTGAGAACTTTTAGGTCGACTTTTCCACAGTATCTTTGAGAGGAGTTAGTGTTGCCCTGTCCCAAAACCAAAGTGCAGTGATGGCATCCACATTCTGTGTCTGCTGGCAGCATGGAGTTAACAACGTCCGCAGACCTACCCACCGAAGAAATTCCTTTCCAAACTCTTCCATACTGAAAAAACCTTTCTCCTAGACACCCTATGAAAGCCACTCACTGTTGGAATACCATAGGATTTTAGTGTTTTAATGCTTCTCTATCTTTAATTATTGAAGAATAAACAATTTACCAGATTGTTTTATAGTTTTACAGCTTTTATAGCCAGTCTGGCAAAGGCCATCTCATCAGGATGTTAAAATAACCCAGGACAGAGGATGTAGCATGTTTCCCAGCATAGTTTACAGATGGTAAAATCATGGCTAAGCCTTTATTTTAAACCAAACTGTAAGGTGGGGCAGGGTGTTTTGAAATTATAATTTCACTTTTTCATGTCACACTGCTTTAAAAATCTACATTTCTTACAGCTGAGATTCCAAGTGACAGTACCAAGCTCTCCAAAATGGGACAGCTGGGACTTACCTGCTCACATGGTGTGCATTGACCATGTGGGTGCCGCAGTCTAGACTCCCCCGAAAATCAATGAATAGAAATATGTACTTCACAAGTGCAATTCCTCTCATCTAGGCCTAGATGTCTAAAATAGGTCAACGAGTTATTCTCAAGAGACACCTATTACTCTACAGTCATTTTAATATTAATCTTGGGACAGAACTCAGTTCAATATACCTAAATTTTGGTATCTACATGTGGGCTGGGTGTCCAAGCTCCCATTATAGTCAACAAAGTCTTCATGAAAACAGCCAGCAGTCAGTTATTTAACTGACCATCCCGAGTCTACCTTATGACTGTATTCATTAGGTCCCCATTAGACTGACTAGATGTCTGCTGACTGCAGAAGAATTTAGACACCTGCTGCACAGATAGACAACTACCTGCAAACAGCGGAATGCATGAGTAGAGCTCCACCTTCAGTGACTAGCTGCAGTGTAGGTGCCTGCATTGTAGACACTGAGGTTCTAAATCAGCTTTCCAGAAAAAGGCATGTAGCATCATTTGAGACACCTGAGACAACAGGATATCCAGAGGCATGGCAGATGAAACACAGGGCATACAGCAGACCCACACTGTTGACAGATCAGAAGCTGGAGGCCAGACAGCACCTGAGATACTACTGAGGCAGGACCATTCCCCTTGTACTGCCTCAGCCCTGGCCATCACCTTTCGACTCAGGTTGTGAACCTGCTGCTCTGGATTTGTCTAATTTTTTTTTGAACCTGTTGACACTGCCCATTGTCCCACAACCTCCTGTGGTAACAGATTCCAGAAGTTCATTATCTGCTGTGTTTAAAAGTACTTCATAATCTCAAGAAGATCTCCTCATTTTAGCTAGAGCCCGTTAGCTCTAGAATTAAAGTTCTACATCTACTTTATCCACCATCTGCATACTTCAGCTAAACTCAGCTTTACCTCTGCTCTCATTTGTCTGCTGTCTGAACTGGAGCCACAGCCTTTTAGCTCATATCACAGAATGACAGAATCACAGAATGTTCGGGGTTGGAAGGGACCTCTGTGGGTCAGCTAGTCCAACCCCCCTGCCAAAGCAGGGTCACCTACAACAGGCTGCACAGGACCTTGTCCAGGCGGGTCTTGAATATCTCCAG